>Ga0265327_10004934_pt1 | contig 11483 bp, 8 predicted proteins | sample 41621metaG_FD_202089 | JGI IMG/M metagenome (GOLD analysis project Ga0265327, IMG submission 202089) | Rhizosphere microbial communities from Carex aquatilis grown in University of Washington, Seatle, WA, United States - 4-16-21 metaG | ecosystem: Host-associated > Plants > Roots > Rhizosphere >...
GAGCACCGAGCGGATGACCTCGCCGTTCTGCATGGCGGTGATGGCGTCGTTGACCTCGTGCAGGTGCATCGTGCGCGTGACCATGGCGCCGACGTCGAGCTTGCCCTGCTCGATGAGGCTGATGAGCCGCGGGAAGTCGCGCCGCACCTGCGCGCTGCCGTAGACGCAGCCGAGCACCTTCTTCTCCTCGAGCACGGTCATCGCGGGGATCGCGATGTCGGTGCCGAGCGCGGGCACACCGACCATCACCGACGTGCCGCCGGGACGCGTGGCGTCGAGCGCCTGGCGGACGATGGCGGCGTTGCCGATCACCTCGAAGGTGAAGTCGGCGCCGCGCCCGCCGCTGAGCGCGCGCACCGCCTCGACCGGGTCGTTGTCGGTCGGGTCGACGACGTCGGTGGCGCCGTTCCGGAGCGCGTGCTCGCGCTTGAGCGCCACCGGGTCGACGGCGATGATGCGCGCCGCGCCCGCGATGCGAGCACCCTGGATGACGGCCTGGCCCACGCCGCCGCACCCGATCACCGCAACGATCGAACCGGGCTCCACGCGCGCCGTGTTGAGCGCGGCACCCACGCCCGTGGTCACGCCGCAGCCGATCAGCGCGAGCTGCTCGTCGGGCAGGTCGGTCTCGACCTTCACCACCGACATCCGCTGGACCGTCATCATCTCCGCGAACGTGCCGAGGCCGGTCATCGCCACGACCTCCTCGCCGTCGACCCGGCGCACGCGCGGCACGAACATCACGTTGTAGGTGTGCTCGCACAGGTTCGACTGGTCGTGCAGGCAGTACCAGCACACGCCGCACGCGGGGATGAACGAGCCGATCACGCGGTCGCCCACGGCGAGGTCGGTGACGTCGGCGCCCACCTTCTCGACCACGCCGGTGCCCTCGTGGCCGAGCACCACGCGCCCGGCGGGGAGCGTCCCGTTGATGACCGACAGGTCGGAGTGGCACACGCCGCTCGCGGTGATGCGGACGATCACGTCACCAGGACCCGGCTCGAGTGGCGTGACCTCCTCGACCGAGAGCGGCTCGTTCTGTTCGAGGCACAACGCAGCCTGCATGGGTTCCCCCTGGATCGTTTCGGTCGGATGGAGTGCGTCGCGCCGAACCTACCGCGCTCGACCCGCCGCGCTACCTTCGCTCGATGGCCCGCATCCTGCTCGTCCGCCACGGGCAGTCGGAGTGGAACGCCGACGGTCGGTGGCAGGGGCAGGCCGACCCGCCGCTCAGCGAGCTCGGCCAGGAACAGGCCGTCGCGGCGGTGCAGGCGCTCGGGATGCTCGATGCGATCTACGCGTCCGACCTCATCCGCGCGCACCACACCGCCGAGCTCGTGGCGGCTCCGCTCGGTGCCGACGTGGTGGTCGAGCCACGCCTGCGCGAGCGCAGTGCGGGGGAGTGGGAGGGGCGCACGCGGGCGGAGATCGACGACGGCTGGCCCGGCTTCCTGGAGAGCGGCCGGCGGCCTGCGGGCTACGAACCCGACGATTCGGTGCTCGAGCGCGTGCTCGCGGCGCTCGACGTGATCGCGGCCGCGCACGACGGCGACGTGCTCGTCGTGACCCACGGCGGGGTGGTGCGCGTGGTCGAGCGTCATCTCGGTGGCGACGCCGAGGGCCTCATCCCGAACCTCGGTGGGCTGTGGTTGGAACACGACGGCGCGCGGCTGCGCCTCGGCGATCGGGTCGTGCTCGTCGACGAGGCGCAGGTCACGAGACCACAGCAGCTCTGACCCGCTCGAGCTCGGTACCAGCTGGGTGCGCCAGGGCGTAAACTGACCAGTTCCGCGAATCCGGAGCATCGTCTGTTGACCGACCCCGTGGCAACGGGACCGGCGGCCACGGCCGACGGGTCCGACCTCCACCCAGAACCGCGCCCACCGCACCTCGAGGCGGCGCAGCCCGACTCGGAATTGGAGTCGGAACAGCGCCACCTCGACACCGCCTACGCCCGTCTCGACGTCATGCGGCGGGCGGCCGAGCGGGTGGCCGAGGGGTACACGGAGGTGACCCGGGGTGGTACCCACCAGGCCCGTCTCGAGCGCGAAGCCGCGGAGGCCTACACCCGTCGCCGCCTGGCCAGCCTCGACATCGGGGACACGCCCCTGTGCTTCGGCCGCCTCGACCTGCTGCCCTCCGGATCGGCGTCCGGATCGGTCGATCCCGCCGAGGCGCTGCCGTTCTACATCGGGCGCATCTCGGTCACCGACGACGACCTCACCCCGCTCGTCGTCGACTGGCGCGCCCCCGTCGCCGAGCCCTTCTACCGCGCCACCGCGGTCGAGCCGATGGGCGTCGCCCGGCGCCGCCACTTCCAGACCCACGGTCGGCGACTGCTCGGCATCGACGACGAGGTGTTCGACGCCGACGCCGCCGCGGCGTCGGGCTTCACCGTGGTGGGCGAGGGCGCGCTGCTCGCCGCGCTCGACCAGGAGCGCACCGGGCGCATGCGCGACATCGTCGCCACCATCCAGGCCGAGCAGGACGAAGCGATCCGCGCCGACCTGCTCGGCATCCTCGTGGTCGCGGGCGGTCCCGGCACCGGGAAGACCGCAGTGGCGCTGCACCGCGCCGCGTACCTCCTGTACACGCACCGCAAGCGGCTCGCGTCGCAGGGCGTGCTGCTCGTGGGCCCGAGCCCGATCTTCCTCCGCTACATCGACGAGGTCCTCCCGTCGCTCGGTGAAGACGAAGTGACGCTGGCCACGCCGGCTGCCCTCAAGCCGCGGTTCAAGGTGCGCGGCACCGAGCCCGAGGCCGCCGCCGCGGTGAAGGGCGACGTGCGGATGGCCGAGGTGATCGCCACCGCGATCCGCGACCGCGAACGGCCGATGCCACGCGACGTCATCGTGTCGCTCGACGGCTACGTGCTGCGGCTCCGTCGCCGCGACTCCGCTCGTCTGGTCGAGCGTGCGCACGCGCGGCGGGGAACCCACAACGAGCGGCGCCCGTACGTCGCGAGCCTGCTCCACGACCACTTCAAGCGCGAGTACCGGCGGGCCCTGGTGCGCGCGTACCGGGCCGACCGGGCCCGTCTCGACGCCGACGCGCAGCAGCTCGAGCTCACCGCCGACCGGTCGGCGGCCACCGTGTCCGATCCGACCGTCGCCGCCGGGCTCGCCCGGGGGGAGGCGGCCCCGCCGGAGTGGGAGGACGACCTGTCGGCGCGCGTGCGACGCCTGCCCGACGTGCGCGCCGCGCTCGACCGCATGTGGCCCGTGCTCAGCGGCGCCGAGCTGGTGCGCGACCTGTTCGGGTTCCCCGCGCTGATCCGCTCCGCGTCCGCCGGCCGGCTCACCGACGACGAACAGGCGCTCCTGTTCCGCGAGCGTGGTCCCGACCTCGCCGGCGTCGCGTGGACCGAAGCCGACCTCGCGCTCGTCGACGAAGCCGACGCGATCCTCGGTCCGCCGAGCGCAGCCCGCCCGCGGCGCGGTCGGGCGCGGCGCGACGCCGACCTCGAAGCGGCTCGCCGGACCGTCGAGGAGCTCGGCGTCGGTGCGTTCACCAACGCGGCCGACGTGCTCGCGCGCTACGGCTCCGACGCCGCGCCGTCGGCGCCCGACGACGACGATCCGCGCACGTTCGGTCACGTCCTCGTCGACGAGGCCCAGGACCTCACCGCGATGCAGTGGCGCATGCTCGCCCGGCGCTGCCCCAACGGGTCGATGACCCTGGTCGGCGACTTCGGCCAGGCCAGCCGGCCCGGCGCGCTCTCGAGCTGGGACGACGTGATCGCCAACCTGCCGGTGCGGGTGCCGCCGCACCGCGTGATGCTCACCGTGAACTACCGGACGCCGTCGGAGATCATGGACGTCGCCAACCGCCTGCTCCCGGCGGCGGCACCCGGGGTCGAACCGGCGCGGCCCGTGCGCAGCACCGGCACGTCTCCCGAGGTGCTCGCGGTGGCCCCCGACGATCTGGTGCGCTCGGCGGCCCAGGCCGCGCGCGACTCGTCGGCGCTCGGAGGCACCGTCGCGGTGATCGCGCCGGTGGAGCTGCACGCCGCGCTGGCGGCCGCGCTGGCCGACCGCGGCGCGGTGGCCGACGACGTCGAGGCCATCGACGCGCCGATCGCGGTCCTCACCGGCCTCGACTCGAAGGGGCTCGAGTTCGACCACGTGGTCGTCGTCGAACCCGCCCGGCTCGTCGCCGCCGACCGCTCCGGGCTGCGCCTCCTCTACGTCGTGCTCACCCGGGCCACCCGCCGCCTCGTCGTCGTGCACGCCGAGCCCCTCCCCGAAGCGCTCGACCTGACACCCCGTACGGTGGGACCATGACGACTGCCCCGATCACCGACACAGACCGCACCGCCGCCGACGTCGCCTGGGACCTCGAGCCCCTCGTCGACGGTCGGGGCGCCGAGGGCGTCGACGCCCTCTTCGACGAAGCCGAGACGCGCGCCCACGCGCTGGCGTCGTACCGCGGTCGCATCGGGGAGCTCGACGTCGAGGAGCTGGCCGAGCTCATGCGCGAGCTCGCGACCATCAACGACCTCGGAGGTCGGGCGGGTTCGTACGCCGGCCTGAAGTTCGCGGTCGACACCGCCGACCCGGCCACCGGTGCGCTGATGGCCCGCGCCGAGGAGCGTGGCACCGCGATCGGCAACGAGCTGATCTTCGTCGAGCTCGAGTGGGCCGAGGTGCCCGACGAGCGTGCCGATGCCCTGCTCGCCGACGAGCGCCTCGCGTTCTGCCGCCACTACCTCGCGTCGGCCCGCCGCTACCGCCCGCACCTCCTGAGCGAGCCCGAGGAGCGCATCCTCTCCGACAAGGCGCTCACCGCCAACAGCGCGTGGGTGCGCCTGTTCTCCGAGCTCACGTCGGCCATCACCGTCACCATCCCCATCGACGGCGACGCCACCGGCTCGGATGGGACGGTGAGCCTCGAGCAGGGACTCTCGCAGCTCATGTCGCCCGAGCGCGAGGTGCGTCGCACCGCAGCCGAAGCGGTCACGGTCGCGCTCGAGCCCGGGCTGCGGACGCGGGCGTTCGTGTTCAACACGCTGCTCGTCGACAAGGCCACCGACGACCGGCTCCGCAGCTACCCGTCGTGGATCGCCAGCCGCAACCTCGCCAACGAGGCGAGCGACGAATCGGTGCAGGCGCTGGTCGACGCGGTGCAGTCGCGCTACGACATCCCGCAGCGGTGGTACTCGCTCAAGGCGCAACTGCTCGGGCTCGATCGCATCGCCGACTACGACCGGATGGCGTCGGTGGCGAGCTCCGACGAGGAGTTCGGCTGGAACGAAGCCCGGGCGCTGGTGCTCGACGCGTACGCGTCGTTCTCGCCCGACCTGGCGTCGGCGGCGGAACGCTTCTTCGCCGAGTCGTGGATCGACGCGCCGATGCGACCGGGAAAGCGACCGGGCGCGTTCTGCGCCTACACGGTGCCCAGCCAACATCCGTACCTGTTGCTCAACTGGACAGCTCGTCGGCGCGACGTGCTCACGCTCGCGCACGAGATGGGTCACGGGCTGCACGCGTACCTCGCGCGTGAGCAGGGGATCTTCCACCAGACCACGCCGCTCACGCTGGCCGAGACCGCGTCGGTGTTCGGGGAGACCGTCACCTTCGGTCGCCTGCTCGACGCCACCGACGACCCCGCAGCGCGGCTCGCGCTGCTGGCCGAGAGCCTCGAGGGTCAGATCGCCACCGTGTTCCGCCAGGTCGCCATGAACCGGTTCGAGGACCGCGTCCACACGCAGCGACGCGACGCGGGCGAGCTGTCGGTCGAGCAGTTCAACGAGGCGTGGACCGACACGCAGGCGCCGATGCTCGGCGACGCGGTCGAGATCACCGACGGCTACCGCACGTGGTGGTCGTACATCCCGCACTTCATGGGTACCCCCGGTTACGTCTACGCGTACGCGTACGGCCAGCTGCTCGCGCTCTCGGTGTACCGCGCCTACGAGGAGCGGGGCGACGAGTTCGTGCCGCAGTACCTCGAGCTGCTCGCGGCGGGTGGTTCGCGCTCACCCGAGGAGCTGGGCCGGATCGTGGGCCTCGATCTCGCCGATCCCGGCTTCTGGAGCGGGGGCCTCGAGATCGTCGCCGAGCAGCTCGAGGCGGCCGAGTCCGCGGCCAAGGCGTCCGGGCGGCTCTGAAGCTAGAGGCCGAGTGCGCTGGAGAGATCGCGGACGTGCTCCTGCGTCTCGGTGAGCAACGGACGCAGGGCTTCGGCCACGTCGGCGAGGCCGACCTCGTTCGCTTGCAGCACCCGTTCGCGGTAGTGCTCGAGCTGCTGCGTCTCGAGCGCGAGGTCTGCCTCCAGCGCGCCGCGCGAATCTGCGACCGCCGCGACATCGGGCACGTGCGTGCTCGGTTCGCCCCCGAGGAAGCTGATCTGCTCGGCCAGCGCGGTCGCGTGTGCGAGCTCCTGGGTGAGATGGATCTTCAGCTCGTCGACGGTGCTCGTGTACTCCGCGCCGCTGATGGTGGCGACGTGTTGCACGTACTGGACGATCGACTGGAACTCGGCCTCCAGGTCGTCGTTGAGCAGCTTGATGAGATCGCTCGTTTCCATCCGATCCTCGTACCCCGGGGTGAGATCGACCAACCGTCCGATCCAGGTTGCGCCCGGGTGCGCGGGACTAGCGCGCGCGGCGTTCGAGTCCGTCGAGCGCGAGCGAGAGCGTGGTGCGGAAGAGCTCGTCGGTGTCGAACGTCGACGTCGAGCCGTCGTCGAGGTCGAGAACCCAGCGCGTCGGCCCCACGCGCTCGTGGTGCGCCGACTGGTCGAGCGTCTGCTCGAGGATCACGAACCCGGTGACCGTCCACGACAGCGACCGGTAGCACTCCAGCGCGTCGTCCGGCGCGACGCCCAGCTCCTGCACGAGCGCGAGACCGCGCCGCGCGACGGCGCCGGCGGCCGACGGCGGAAACTGCCGCGACAGCTCGAGGACGCCGGGGTGCTCGCGCCAGTGCTCACGAACGGCGTGGAAGTGGTGTTCGAGCGCGCGGCGCGGCGTCCCGCGGGTGGTGCTGGTGACCTCGAGTCGCGCCCCGACGGTGCGCACGACCTCCCGGCACAGGTCGTCCTTGCTCGCGAAGTGCCAGTAGAGCGCGGGCGCCTCCACCCCGAGCTCCCGGGCGAGCCGACGGAGCGTGAGCGCCCGGGGGCCGTCGACGTCCATGAGCGCGATCGCCTGCTCGACGATCTGCTCGCGGCTCAGTCCCGCGCCCCGCCCGCCCGGGCGACGCGGTTCTGCGGTTGACGATGTCATTGAACGATGATAAATCAGATCCCGTGCCCATCACCGCCCAGGCCCTGACCAGCTCGATCGGCGCAGTCGTCGCCGACGTCCAACTCGCCACCATCGGCGATGCGGACGCGCGCGCGATTCGGGCGGCCCTGAGCGAGCACGGGGTTCTGGTGTTCCCGGCCCAGGAGATCACGCGCGAGCAGCAGGTCGACACCGCCGCGCGCTTCGGGGCGGTGCACGGTCACCCGGTGCCCGAGTTCCTCTTCGGTGGGGCCGATCCGGTCGCGCTCGTCGAGAACGATGCCGACAAGTTGCCCCAGGGCGACCAGCAGTTCCACGTCGACTACTCGTTCAGCACCGAGATCCCCGACCTCGCGGTGCTGCACGCGGAGGTCCTCCCGCCCCGCGGCGGCGACACGATGTGGGCGAACGCCGGTGCCGCGTACGACGCACTGTCACCGCCGATGCAGGAGTTCCTCGACGGGCTCACCGCGCGCCACGACGCCGGCGACAAGTTCTGGTGGGAGATGCGCCGCACGCTGGGGGAAGCGCCCAGTGAGCGGGCGCGCGAGCACTTCCAGGGCAACAGCCACCCGATCGTGTGCGCGCACCCGGTGACCGGCAGGAAGGTGCTGTTCGTGAACCCGGGCTACACCGTCGAGATCAACGAGCTGACCCGGAGCGAGAGCGCAGGGGTGCTGCGCACGCTGTTCGACCACCTCAACAACCCGGCGTTCCACTACCGGCATCGTTGGTCGGACGGCGACGTCGTGGTCTGGGACGAGCACCTCACCGCGCACATGGGTCCGTTCGACTTCGCGCCGCACCACCGTCGCCTCGCGCGCGTGACCGCGGGGAGCACTGCGCCCGTTGCCGCGTGACGACGGTCAGTTGCTGGTCAGTCGCTCATCAGCGCGTCGAGCGACGCGTGCAGACGGCGCGTGCCGGCGTCGAGGCCCAGCTCGTCGACCTCGTCGCTGAGCACCTCGATCCCGATCGGGAGGTCGGGATGCCGACGCCGGATGTGGGCGGTCAGCGTGGCGAGCGGGAGCGCGCCGTCGCCGGGGATCTTGCGCCCCTTGCGCGGCACGTAGGGCTGCGCGTCCTGGTCGGGGGACCGGTCGCTCAGCTGGACGCCACCGATGAGCGCGACCGCGGCGTCGTCGAGGTCGGCGAAGTCGCCGCCACCACGGGCGAAGTGCCAGGTGTCGAGGAGCACCGAGCCGTTGGCAGCCCCGGCCTCCCGGACGATCGCCGCCGCGGTGGCGAAGTCGGGGATCCCGGTGTCGGGAATGAACTCGATCGCGAGGCGCAGCTCTTCGGCCTTGGCGCGCTCGCACGCGACGCCGAACGCGGTGGCCATCTCGTCGAGCGGCATCGGCCGACCCGTCATGTGCACCACGTTGATCGCGCCCACCCCGAGCTCGTGCGCCATGTCGATGCACTGGTCGAAGGTCGCCTCGCCCGGTGGGAGGTCGGTGCCAGGAAGCACGGTCGCGAGGCCGTCGATGAACGTGACCCGCACGCCCTGGTCGTCGATCCGGGCGCGCAGGTCGGGGAATTCCGCGGCGCTGCGCGCGTACAACGCGGTGGTCGTGGTCACACACGCGAAGCCGGCCGCCGCAGCCGCGGCGGCCAGCTCCACGAGGTTCGATCGTCGGAAGGTGTAGCTCCACAGCTCGAGCTCGGGCACCTCCCGACCCTATTGCGCGACGTGCACTACTTGATGAGGTCGGCCTTCACCGTCACGTGGTTCGACTTCGTGCAGTCGAAGGTGCCCTTCTTCTTCGGCCACACCCGAACGAACTTGCCGTTCTGCACCTGCTCGAGCACGAAGCAGTCGGTCGTGACCTTGCCGCCGACGTTGGCCGTCCCGATGAAGCCGTTGGCGTTGAAGCTGGTCAAGCCCTTCAGCGCGGTGAGCAGGTTGGCCCGGGTGATCCCGTTGTTGCCCTTGTCCTTCACCACCGTCTGCAGCGCCTGCTGGAGCTCGATGCCCGCGGCCCACGCGAGCACGCCGAGACCCGCGACCTTGGTCTTGCCGGTGTACTTCACGTAGTCGGCCACGCCCTTGTTCTGCGCCGTCTCCTCGAACGGGATGAATGCCATCGGGATGTAGGTGCCCTCGGCCGTCGCCCCTCCGGTCGTGATGTACTTCTGGTCGTAGCACGCGATCGTGCAGCCCCACACGGTGCTCTTCGTGTCGTAGATCCCCTGCAGCTGCGCTTCGTTGTGGTACTGGACCACGTTCGCGTAGGCCAGACCGCTCCAGCCGTAGTTCGAGCTGTCGGTCTTCATCTTCTGCACCACCGGCGTGTACACGCTCTGCGGGTCACGGCCGGAGGCGGTCACCGACTGGTCGACCTTGACGCCGTTCTGCTGGGCGATCGCCTGCTGCACTGCGTCGCCACGGTTGGCGTCCTGCGTGTCGTTGGGCAGCACGAACGCGCCGTGGAGGTTCTTGTTGAGGTGCTTCTTGTAGTACGTCGTGTCGCCCTGGTTGCCCTGATACGTCTGCGGGTGCTGGTCCTTGGTGTCGCAGAGGAGCTGCGGACCCGTCGGCGTGTACGTGACCGGCGCGCAGGTCTCGGGGATGCCGGTGGCGATGGCGGCGAGGTCGGGGAGGCCGGTGGCCTGGCCGTTGATGTCCTTGCAGTTGATCGCGTCGTCCATGTTCGACAGGAACAGCGCTTCGGTCCCGACGAGCGCGAAGTCCTGCTGGCACGCGGTGATGATCGCGTTGCGGGTCTCGTTGCCGTTGAGGTGCGAGTCGATGAAGTCGACCTTGATCTTGCGGCCGGCGATGCCGCCGTTGGCGTTGATGTACTTCGCGGCACCGTTCACGGCGTCGACCGCGGACTGGAACAGCCCGGGTGCGAACGGGTTGTCGACGTCGGCCACCACCGCGATGCGGATCTGGGTGGCTGTGACGCCCACCTCGGTCGCTTTGTTCGGGCTCGACTGCGCACTCGCGCTGACGGTGCCGACGGTCGTGAGCCCCGCCGAGATCGCAAGCGCACACGCGCAGATCGCCACACTGAGTCGCTTCACAGGTCCCCCCTGCTCCGTGAACTGGTGTCGTCAGGTTGTCAGCCCGTCTGCCTATCACACCCTGACCCGATCTCGACAGCACCCCCGGGCCCGGAGGATGCCGGCGCTGGCGGCACGTCAGAGGCGTGCGAGCTCGCGGTCGAGCTGGGCGAGGCCCATGGGGCCCAGGTCGAGCGCGGCGCGGTGGAACTCCTTGAGGTCGAACGCGGCACCGCCGCGCGCCCGCGCCGCGTCACGGGCGCCGAGCCAGACCCGCTCGCCGACCTTGTAGGAGATCGCCTGCCCCGGGAGCCCGAGGTAGCGGTCGACCTCGCTGGCCATGAAGTCGGCGGGGAACTTCGACCGCTCGATCACGAACGGGAGCGCGAGCTCCGGTGTCCACGTCTCGCCGGGGTGGTAGCGCTCGTGCTCGGGGATCGACAGCTCGAGGTGCATCCCGATGTCGACGACCACGCGCACCGCGCGCATCGCCTGCGCGCGCAGCATGCCGAGCTCGTACGCGGGGTCGTCGAGGTAGCCGAGCTCACCCATGAGCCGTTCGGCGTAGAGCGCCCATCCCTCCGCGTGGCCCGACGTCCCCGCAAGCGTGCGCTGGAAGCGGCTCAGCGTGTCGGCGAGGTAGCGCACCTGTCCGATCTGGAGGTGATGGCCGGGAACGCCCTCGTGGTAGCAGATCGACACCTCGCCCCAGAGGGGGAAGCGGGTCTTGCCCAGCGTCGGGTACCAGGTGCGACCCGGACGGCTGAAGTCCTCGGCCGGACCCGTGTAGTACATCGCGGCCGCGCCGCCGGGTGGGGCGATCATCGCCTCGACCCGCTGCACCGGGCCCGGGATGTCGAAGTGCGTGCCGTCGAGCTCCGCGACGGTGGTGTCGAGCAGCTCCTGGTTCCACCGTTGGAACGCGTCGACGCCCTCGATCGCGCGCGTCGGGTCGTGCTCGAGGTGGTCGATCACGGTGTCGACGTCGGCACCCGGGATGATGCGCTCGGCGACCTGGCCCATCGCGTGCTCGATGCGGTGCAGCTCGTCCCAACCCCACGCGTAGGTCTCGTCGAGATCGAGCTCGATCCCGTTGAAGTCCTGCGCGTACAGCGAGTACCGCTCCCGACCCACGGGGTCGCGCTCGTCGGCGCGCGGCGCGTACTCCTCCACCAGGAACCGTCCCAGCGACGCGTACGCCTCGGTGGCGCGCGTCGCCAGGGTCTCGAGGCGCGTGCGCAACGCG
>Ga0265327_10004936_pt1 | contig 11479 bp, 8 predicted proteins | sample 41621metaG_FD_202089 | JGI IMG/M metagenome (GOLD analysis project Ga0265327, IMG submission 202089) | Rhizosphere microbial communities from Carex aquatilis grown in University of Washington, Seatle, WA, United States - 4-16-21 metaG | ecosystem: Host-associated > Plants > Roots > Rhizosphere >...
CAATGCTGTTTCTTACATTCCATTTTTCCTTTCTCTCTATTTTATTTATCCAAAAGGAAGTTTGAAACAAGAACCCATTGAGGCAAAACCAATTCAACAACTAAAAGAATTTCGGGTTTTACTATTAGACCATAAAGTTTTTTTTCCTTTAATGACAACTTTATTTACAGGAATGTTCTGTGCACCCATCATTGCTTTCTGTGCTGTTCTAATCAAAAATGGTTTTCACAAAGATGTAGAAACGTATGGAGGATCAATGGCTGCTCTAGGAATTGGAGGATTGATTGGTGCCACCATTTCTTTTATTCCATTGCCAAAATCATTTAAACTAAATAAAGTTGCTACAGTTTCGAGTATTTTCCTTGGCATTATCATACTTCTTATTTCACTCAATCAATCTTTTAATATGCTCATATTTCTACTTGTTGTTGCGGGTGCCGGATTAACAGCAAGTAATATTTCTGTGAATTCATTCTTACAAGAAAACACAACAAATAATTTTCGTGGGCGGACAGTAAGTTTATTTCAATTAGCTCTTTCAGGTGGTATTTCTTTTGGTGCTTTGCTCACTGGATTTAATGTATCGCAATTCAATATTTCTACTGCATTTTTTATCAATGGCATTTTAGCAATCCTAATACAGAGTTTTATTTTATGGAAGCAAACGAGAATTACTTTGGTTCAATAATCAATCTTTAAAATTTACTACTGGAGAAAAAAAGTATAGCTATAACCAACAACTTTTATAATGTGTGAATTATGCAACAAATAAAATGAATTGTATAACTAATTATTATTTGAGGTAAATAAAATTTGCATGTTTCTTTCAAATAATTACAAATTCAATCGAAACAAAATAAGATGAATTAGGTGTAAAAGATTGTCTTCAATAAGCTAAATAAAACCAATTTTAAACTGACACCTTTATAAATTTGAAATCAAATGAACAATCAAGTTAGAACCAATGAACAATTTTTAAATGATTTGAGAAGACCAGAACTTGAATTTAGTAAACTAAAAAAATACGAAAACAATCATAAAATAATTGCTGAGGCATTAAAACAAGAACGTGAACTATATGATGATTTAGCAAATGCATTACCCTGTGGAATATATCGTTTAAGAGTGTTTCACGACAGATCTTTAATCCAAGAGAACTGGTCAAATTCGAATGATACTCCGTATGATATAGAATTTGTAAATGACTGTTTCTGTGAAATACTAAATTTGGATAGGGTAGTATTTGAAAAAAATCCCGGTATTATTAACGATTTGGTTTTTGAAGCAGATAAAGCAGAATTCGCCCGAAAGAATGTAGAAGCTAACTTACATATGAAACCATTTATATGGGAAGGCCGTTTTATCGTTAAAGACAATCCAATTTGGATTCATTTTGAATCAATTCCCCGCCTGTTGAAAAATGGTGATATTATTTGGACAGGTACTTTAAATAATATCAGTAAACGTAAAAATACAGAACTGGAAATTGCTACAAAAAATCATGAATTACATATATTAAATGCCGAGAAAGACAAGTTCTTATCAATCATTGCACATGATTTAAGAAGTCCATTTAACGCAATAATTGGTTTAAGCAGAATTCTTATCGACAGAGTAAAGGAAAAAGACTTGGTACAAATTGATGAATTTGCTAATTTCATTTTACAATCATCTAATAGGGCTATGGATTTGCTTAAAGACCTTTTGGAATGGGCTCAATCCCAAACTGGAAGAATGAAATTCAATCCTGTTCAATTTGAAATGGTGGACATAGTAAATGAATTATCTCTTTTATACGATGATATTGCAGGACAAAAATCAATCACCATCAAAAAGGTTTTGCCACATAATATAACTGTCTTTGCAGATAAGGCTATGATCGGCACGGTATTACGAAATTTGTTTTCCAATGCTATAAAATTCACGAAGCCAGGTGGTGAGGTTATTATTTCAATAGAGGCAAAACATAATGATATCATCTTTTCGATAAAAGATACTGGTGTTGGCATATTAAAAGACAGTATTGCAAAATTATTCAGGATAGACAAAACTTACTCAACCAGCGGAACAAATGAGGAAACAGGAACCGGACTTGGCTTAATTCTCTGCAAAGATTTTGTAGAAAAACATAACGGTAAAATTTGGGTCGAAAGTGAAGTTGGGAATGGTTCTACATTTTATTTCACTTTACCTTTCAATCCTAAACAGAAAGAAACGATTGTTATTTAAAATTCAATTTTTGATTGGCTCCATTTTAATGGCAGCTTACAATATTCAATCCCTTTTAATGAAGACTCTCTTTTCATATACAATTCAAAATTAATTTACACATTTGCATCCATATAAAATATTATACTAAATTTGACAATAATTGATAGAGTTTTTATCGTAAAAAGTCTGCCAAAAGTCGGACAAATGACCTTAAAAATGCTCTTTTTTAACTTTTTAAATATTTGATAACCAGATTAGTGCAATCTGATACGCAACTCATAACCCAAAGGTCACAGGTTCGAGTCCTGTCTCCGCAACTAGTAAAATAAGGATTCTCGGATCCTTTTTTTGGTAAAATTATTTCCCCATAAAAAAAGCCATCCGATATGGATGACTTTTTTATATCAATAATAGTTTTAAAGTGCTCCCTCATCATATGCTTTTTCACCATGAATAGAAGAATCCAATCCTGCATCTTCATCCGATTCGGAAACTTTTACTTTAGTAATTTTATCGATTAGCAATAACATCACATAAGTAAATACAAATGCATATATACTTGCTCCTATAACGGCAATCACTTGTTTTAAAAAGAAACCTGTGCCTCCATAAATCAATCCATCTGTTCCTGATGCATTCATTGCTTTTGAAGCAAATACACCAAGTAAAATTGTGCCAATACAACCACCAATTCCATGAACTCCCCAAACATCGAGTGCATCGTCCCATCCCATTTTATTTTTTAAATTAACAGCAAGATAACAAACACCACCTGATGCAATTCCAATAATAACAGCTGAAGGTAAAGTTACAAATCCTGCAGCAGGAGTAATAGTTGCAAGTCCTGCAACAGCACCTGTTAGTAGGCCAACAAATTTTGGTTTTTTCGCCATACTCCACTCAATCACTAACCATGTAATAGCTGCAAAAGATGCAGCAACATCCGTATTTAAAAATGCTAATCCAGTAATCGCATTTACGTCCAATGCGCTTCCAGCATTAAATCCATACCAACCAAACCAAAGTAATCCTGTTCCGATGGCGATCAACGGAATGCTATTTGGTGGAGATTGTACATCTCTTCTTTTACCAACGTAAATTACTGATGCCAATGCTGCAAAACCTGCAGTTGCATGAACCACTATACCTCCTGCAAAATCAAGCACACCCCATTTTGCAAGAAGTCCACCACCCCATACCATGTGAGCAAATGGATAGTAAACTAAAAGTTGCCATAACACTAAAAATAGAATATACGATTTAAATGTTACACGGTTTACAAATGCTCCTGTGATTAATGCAGGAGTAATAATGGCAAACATCATTTGATAAGCGATGAAAACAAATTCGGGCATTTTATTATTTCCCGGAAATGGAGTATTCAAATCTATTCCGTTCATAAAAGCCTTGTCGAGATTACCGATAATTCCTCCTAATGCATCGCCACTGAAGCAAAGAGAATATCCGCAAATAAACCACATGATTGTAGTGATACCCATTGAAACAAAACTCTGAATCATAATTCCGAGAATGTTTCTTTTACCCGCAAGTCCACCATAAAAAAATGCTAACCCGGGTGTCATTAACATAACCAAGCTTGTTGCTAATAGCATAAACCCGATTGTTCCTGTGTCGAATGTATTCATATGATTTTATTTAAGTTTATATTTTTATTATTTGAATTTCATTTTAAAACCAAACACCAGCATGTAACATCAACTCAGTTCTTGTATTACTATAAGCTCCATTTGTACGAAATATTTTTTGATCTTTATCCATTTGTATTTGACGTCCCTCAAGTCGGATATAGGAGTTGTCACTTACTTTATACTCAAGGCCTGCTGTTTCACCAGTTAATATATATCCAGTAAGTTTATTTTGGCCATCAATAAATTTTCCTGTTAGCATCCCATTAGCATCATTAAATAATTCTCCTCTTGCATACACTCCTAATTTTGAAGTTAATTGATATCTGAATGTTAGGATACCGCTATAAATAAATGCTGATTTTGTAGAATCAGAAATGCTTGAATTCTGCTGATAAATATAATCAACTCCAGCAAGTAATTTTAACCTGCTTGTCAGTTCGTAAGTAAAAACCAGATTGTTGAGAAAGCGTAAATGACCTGTTAATATTGAATCAGGAAATTCATCACCTATTAAATTGTAATACCCTATACTTCCTTTTTTACCTAGTAAATAAGTAACAGCCATTCCTATGGATTTACTTTTGTTGGTTTCAACAAATGTGTTGTAACCGTTTAAAAGATGTAAACTAAGCGTTAAGTTCTCATTGGGTGTATACGTAAGTTTTGCTCCTTCTTGAAACCATGGTTCATAAACAGTAATCACAGAAAGCGAGCTTGCTATATTATCTTTAGGTAATAATGCTTCTGTGCCTATATGTGTTTTAAATAATCCTGCATCCAACCATAAATTTTTACTAATTCGAAATCCAATATTTGCTTCCTGCACATCATTGAATATAGGAGACCATGCACTAGTAGGAATATCTCCAAAATGCAAAGTGGCTATTGCTCTTACTTTATCAGAGGTGTATTGACCTGTAAATTGAAGAACATTCAATCCGAATACATTATTTCTAGGTGAGATTACAGGAAACTTCTGATAACCATTTGTTCCAGCCGAATCTGTATAATATGCAGCATAGGTATCAATATAACCAGTGATTTTAAAAGAAGGGGAAGGGTCTTTCTCTTGTGCAAAACAAGAAAATATTGAAAAAAATAATATTGAATTGAGAGTAAAAAAAATCTTTGTCATTCACTGAATTATTTAGGCATATATGTTGCTTTCTCTCGCATTCTTCAATCACATATTCAAAAGAAAAATAAATATAGAATAAAAAACATGATTTAAAGCAGATATTTTACTTTATAGAATAAAGGCCATTTCAGATTCTGCTGTAATATTAAATAAGTGATAAGTTCTATTCTACTTTCAATAACTAAAAATTCTAAAAAGAATCATACACCATATTAATGGGTTTAGTTATATGAATGTCTTCTATTTGCTAGATGGCAAGTTTCAAATTCTCAAGAGAATGATTCACCATCAACTCTTCAATAATTTTTGAGGTCATATCAGGGTAAAAAATATTTGGAGGAAATCCGAACTCAATCCAACTTTTTAATTTGCCCGAGAATTCTCTATCAATTTCTTTTACGACTGAAACACCCAGCTCCTTTGCAGCAAGTGCATTGCATTGCTGTTCATACTGATTACTCATTGGTACCATCATCACTTTTTTACGAAGATGTATCGCTTCTGCAGGACTTTCAAATCCTCCAGCTGTGAGTAACCCATCACTTGATGATAGACTTGAAGTGAACAACTCATTATTGATTGGTGTAATTTTAATGTTTTTACTGAGGTATGAAGATTTGCTGTGTTTTGAATAAACGTCCCATTGCACATCTTTGATCACAGAAAGGTGTTTAATGAGCAATTGATCAGAATGAGCAGGTAAATAAACAGTAATATGTCCTTTATTTGTTACTTCTAAATTTCTAATCTCACTTCTAATTACAGGAGTATAAATATGTTCATCAAATGATTTGAAATGAAAACTATATCTCGATGTAGAAGGTGCATAATTCTTGAAAATCCATTCAGCAAAAAGGTCATGCTTTTCAGGACGAGGAACTTTGTTTGACAGAAAAGATGATTGATGGCTAAGTGCAATGCATTTCTTGTTTTTTAATTTACATGCCCAAGCTGTTATAGGTTCAAAATCATTAATCACAATATCATATTCATGTACAGGAAATTTTTTGATATCATTAAAAAAATTAAATGGCCTGAAGTTTTTAATCGTATCAATAACATCTACTCCTCCACTTTTACCAAATGTAAAACCAGCTCCATACTTTTTAAATTTAATCAGATATGGTAATGTTACATCTGCTTGTCTACCACTGATGAGAATATCCAATTCTCCGTAATTCATGAGATGAGGAATTATTTCTCTTGCTCTGCTCAAATGCCCATTTCCGGTAGCCTGTATTGCAAATAAAATTTTCATGCACTATTGGTAATTGTTTTTAAAAGAGAATGAACATCGGGGATGTTTTTCATTAACTCATCTTCTACTTCTTCATCTGGATCATCAATGTAATGATACATACTCCATTCCTTGTCATTATATTCAAGTGCTGTTAAGTTTTCAATCCAATCACCCGAATTCAGATACATTGTTGAACCTTCATCGTTTTTTACTTCACGTATTTGTGGTTGATGAATATGTCCGCAGATTACATAATCATATTTATTTTGTATCGCGATGTCTGTTGCCGTTTCTTCAAAATCATCAATAAATTTAATGGCTGATTTCACTTTGCTTTTTATCTTTTGTGAGAAAGAAACTTTTTTCCCTCCAATCACTTTCATAAACCAATTAACTATGCTGTTTAAGAGAATAAGAATATCGTAACCGACTGCGCCTAATTTTGCGAGCCATTTGCTGTGTTTCATTGTTACGTCAAACACATCACCATGAAATATCCAAGCTTTTTTCCCATCAATAGGTAAAACCAGTTTATTCAATATTTCAAAGTTCCCCATTTTAAAATCTGTGAATTTCCTCAACATCTCATCGTGATTTCCTGTTAAGTAATAAACTTGGGTTTCTTCACTCAACATTTTGAAAATGCGTTGAATCACTTTCATGTGCGATTGTGGCCAATAACGTTTATTGAATTGCCAAATATCAATAATGTCTCCATTCAAAATAAGAATCTTTGGCTTGATGGACTTGAGATATTTATTCAGAGCTTTTGCGTTACACCCATACGTACCTAAGTGCACATCAGATATAACAACTATTTCGACTTTTCTTTTGCTCACTTATAAAATAGATTTCTTAAAATTTCACAGTACAAAATTCCAGTCGATATGTTAAGTTAACAATAACTGATTGTTAATAAATAAAGACAGCATAAAGTTTAATAGCATTCATTTTAATTGATGTAAACTTAACATTTGAATAACTTGTAATTGATTTTGTTGTGACAACTTTGAGTGATGGATACAGAAACTGAAACATTAATAAAAAGTAGTGGACTAAATAAAATAAAGTCGAAAATTCTTTTTAAAGCTTTACTAAAACTATTGAAACTTGATAAAGTTGATGAAGTGTATCAAACTTCTTCTTCTAAAACTGGTCTTGAATTTATTGATGAGGTATTAGCTCAACTTAATATCGAATATGAATTCAATATTGAGGAGTTAAATAATATTCCTGAAAAAACTCCTTTTATTTTAGTTGCCAACCATCCTTATGGTGGAATTGACGGGCTAATCCTTTTATCGATCATTTTAAAAAAGAGAGCAGATTTTAAGGTAATGGCAAATTACCTATTGCAGCAAATCCCTGCCTTTAAAGACAATTTTGTTGCGATAGACCCTTTTGAAAAGGGTGCTAATAGTGCTATGAATATTACCGGCATCAAACGATGTTTAACATTATTAAGAAATGGAATACCCATAGGTATTTTCCCTGCTGGTGAAGTTTCCTCTTTTCATTTTAACAGAATGAAAATATCTGATAGAATGTGGCATCCTGTTGTGGGTAAAATGATTATTAAAGCCAATGTAAAAGTTGTTCCTGTATTCTTCTCGGGGCACAACAGTTTGTTATTTAATTTGCTCGGATTAATTAACCCAAACTTAAGAACAGCCAAGCTTCCATCAGAATTATTCAATAAACATGAAATAATAAAAGTTAGGATAGGCAAGCCTATCTCAGTTGATACCATTAAAGAATTCGAAGATCACGATCATTTACTCAGATTTCTTCGAGCAAAAACTTATTCACTAGGTTCCTCTCTAGATGTAAAACATCATTTTTTATTCCCTAAGTCTTCTTCTGTTAATCCTCAACCTGTCATAGAACATACGGAACAAAACTTGTTGAATGAAGAAATATATCAATTAAGAAATGGAAACGGTTTACTATATAAGTATAAAGAATTTGAGGTATTTATATCAGGAGCTAGTGCTATTCCAAATATTTTGAGAGAACTGTCAAGATTGAGAGAATTAACATTCAGAGAAGCTGGTGAAGGAACAAATTTAAGTTGTGACACAGATGAATTTGACCTTCATTATAAACATTTATTTATATGGGACAACGTTAAAATACTAATAGTTGGAGCTTATCGAATTGGTGAAGGAGATAAACTTTTTGCACGTTTTAAAAAGAAAGGATTTTACCTGAACGAACTATTTAAATTTAGTAAAGATTTTAATCCTATTTTTAAATCTTCACTCGAACTTGGCCGTTCATTTATTGTAAAAGAATATCAGAAAAAACCTTTCGGATTAATCTTATTATGGAAAGGTATAAATGAGGTTGTAAACAGGGGAAATGGTAAATACCAATACCTTATCGGGCCGGTAAGTATTAGTAATAAATTTTCGAAATTATCGAAAGATCTCTTAGTTGATTATATCTTCAAGAATCACTTTGACAAGAAACTTTCAGAATATGTAAAACCTAGAAAAAGATATAAATATCAACATAGAGGGGAAGAAAATAATCTCAGAAAAAGTCATTTAAAAGATATCAAATTATTGGATCAAATCATTTCAGATATAGAGCCTGATCAATCAAAAATTCCAGTTCTGGTAAAAAAATATCTTTCACAAAATGCAAAGATTATTTCATTTAATGTTGACCCAAAATTTAATCATACTTTAGATGGTTTATTGGTGATGAGATTAGATGAAGTGCCTGCTGAAACTTTTGATATGGTGAAATAAATAAAAGTTGCCATTACAAATTTTCATTTATAATGGCAATCTTTTGAAACTACATATACTATCATTTATTTCACAATCTTCTTTACGGCTAAAATTGTTGTTTCATTTTTGATCTCAACAAAATAAATTCCATTATTTAAATTACTTATATCAAAGTTTAAATTATTATTTCCTTGTTCAATTTTCATCGATGAACTTTGAACAATTACTCCAAACATATTGATGAATGAGACGATTATCTCTGATTGCGTGGCTGAAGACATAGATATCTTGCAATTATTATCTTTCACAGGGTTTTCAATTGAAAATATATAAGGCAAATTATTTTTAAATGCTACTGCTATTATATTCGAAATTGTAAATGACCCATTAATGTCAAACTGTTTTAATCTATAGTAAACAACGGGAACATAGCTTTCAATATGATCTTCATCCTGATAGTTTAAAATCGAATTACTATTTCCTGCGCCTTTAACAATTGCAATGTTTATCCATTTATTTTTATCAAAACTTCTTTCAATCATAAAATAATCATTGTTCAGCTCTGATGCTGTTTGCCAATTCAGTATCACATTATTTTCATCAAAAACATGTGCATTGAATGAGAGTAATTTTACCGGAAGAGGATAGGTGCCAATAAATGTATCTCCTTCAATTGTTAAATTATCCATTCTTACATTGCCTGACGTTCCTGTATTTCCGGGGCCAATAAACCTTATTCTGAAAACAAGTTTGCTGTTGTTCCATGATTGAAGATCATTAATTGTAGCTGTTATTGGAGAACCCGGAGCCGACCATGTTGCTGAATTTGAAGCAACCAAAGGTGTAATTCCAGTATTTTTCCAAGTACTACCACTATCTAAACTATAATCCATCGAATCTGATGTAGCACCATTCGTTGAACTTGACTTTTGTGTTTCATACTTAATAACAATATTTTTATATCCATTAGAAGGAATATATACCATCAATTGCATACTATCGCTTGGATTACGTGGTCGAAAACCATAACCGGCTGAGGTTCCAAATCTTGCATTTACTGTATCACCAGGACTTACATAATCATAATATGTAGAAACATTTCCTGTTGTTCCGGAAAGTGGTGCATACTTAATAAACGACTTTGTCGAATCGAGGTTAGTATAGTTTGGTCGGATAACCGGAAAAGTTGAAGGAGATGTTGCTGAAGTAGTAAAATTAACCAAGTTATTAAAATGCCAATAGTAAATAAGTTTTGGTGGTATAATCGTATCACCTTCAACTGTAATATTATCAATTCTAACATTGCCTGATGTCCCAGAATTACCAGGTGAATTAAAACGAATACGAAAAATTAAATTGCTATTATTAAATGCAGCTGTATCTGATATTGTTGCATAGATTACTGTACTAGACCATGTTGTTGAATTACTTGCTGCCTGCGGATAAATACCAGATGTTCTCCATGTACTGCCACTATCCACACTATAATCCATCGAATCTGAAGAAGCACCATTAGTTGAACTTGATTTTTGGGTCTCATATTTAATAGTAATGTTTTTATAAGAGTTTGATGGTATATATAGCATCAATTGCATACTATCTGTTGGATTTCTTGGCCTCAATCCGTATCCCGCAGATATTCCCAACCGAGCATTCAACACATCACCTGGGCTAACATAATCATAGTATGTTGCAACATTTCCGGTGGTTCCAGAGAGTGGTGCAAATTTGATGAATGCCTTTGTTGAATCTAAAGTAGTGTAGTTAGGTCGAATAACCGGAAAAGTTGAAGGACTTGTAGCAGATGTAGTAAAATTAACAAGATTATTAAAATGCCAATAATAAATTAGCGATTGCTGAGCATTGCTTTTGAGTGTAGTAAAACATAAAAGCATAAATGTAATTGAGAGTAGAATTATTTTTTTCATTTTATGGATTAAATTATCTGCTAACAAAAAAAGACTTGCTGTGTTATTACAGCATTAGATTGAGATTAAGTTAATGCAGTAAAATTGTTAAATGAATAAATAAAAAAGGTGACCGATCAGAGTCACCAATTTTATTTTTATATGAAAAAGCTACTAAACTTAGTTTCTGATGAGTTTCATTGTTGAAACTGCATTGTTTTCTGTTACCCTAACAAAATATATTCCTCGTGATAAATTAGAAATATCCATTTTAATTTCTTTTCCATTATCAGAATATTCAGACATCACTTGTCCGGTAATATTTATAATAGCGATATGTTTTGTATCTGTTGTTTTAGAGCTGATAAATAAATCACCATTTGTTGGATTCGGATACATCACATAATCATTATTTGAACGAAGAACTTCTGAAATTCCAGTTGTTATAACTGGTTGAGGAGTAACTGTTGTTGTATCACCTTCAACGGCAACATTATCAAAACGATTATTACCGCTTAATCCTGTTGGACTACCAATACCAAGAGGACCAGCAATAAATTTTATTCTTAATATTAAGTTTGGATTATTTCCTGTTA
>Ga0265327_10004937_pt1 | contig 11478 bp, 7 predicted proteins | sample 41621metaG_FD_202089 | JGI IMG/M metagenome (GOLD analysis project Ga0265327, IMG submission 202089) | Rhizosphere microbial communities from Carex aquatilis grown in University of Washington, Seatle, WA, United States - 4-16-21 metaG | ecosystem: Host-associated > Plants > Roots > Rhizosphere >...
CCTTCGACGTCAGAAGTGGGCGCGATGTCATCGCAGCTCAAATCAGAGCGTCTAGCGGCAGGGCGAAACATGCGCTCGGACGCCTGGGCGTCTTGACGCGTCCCGAAAGAGAAATCTCTCGGTCGGTTCCGTCTTTTGGTGTCCTGGCTAGAACATAGCTCACGCCGTGTGGTAAGGCGGCAACAACGAGGTGATTTTGCCCAACCGGAATTCTGGCATCCGAAGATGCCAAAGATTCCGAATTTAAGGGGCGCGCCATCAGAGGCCGGCAGAGTCCGCGTGACCTGCGGTGGAAGAATCGGACGGTGCTGTGGATGGCTGCGTCAGGCGAAGCGGACGCAGTAGATGGGTGGCAGATGCTCGGAAATTGCCTGCCAGGAATCTCCCTGGTCTTCGGTGACCCAGAGAGAACCTGTAGTTGAGCCGAAGGCCAGTCGGTTGCCCGAATCATCGATGTCGAGTCCGTGGCGATAGGTCAAATCGTAGGCGTGGTCCTGCGGCAGGCCATTCCGCAGGATTTCGTACGACTTTCCGCTGTCGCGAGTTCGGGCGACTACGACTTTTCCATCCGGTGGCAGTCGGTGTTCATCTTTCACGCCTGGGACAAACCAGGCGGTGCCTGGTTCCTTCGGATGCACGGCGACGGCGAATCCGAACGAGGTGGGGGAAAGTTCCTTCAGATTGGAAACGTCCTGCCAGAGTGCACAGGCATTCTCGGTCCGGAAAATTCCGTTGTGATGCTGCGCCCAGAGGACATCGGGATTGGACGGACTCTGGACAACTCGATGCACATCCTGCAGGTTGGGATTCTGCTTTTGATCTGGGGGCGTGTAAGCCGACCAGATCCCTTCGGCCTGGCAGTCCCAGGTGGCGCCGCCATCGGTCGTCACCCAGACACCACCACACGAGATCCCGATGGTCACTCGTCTGGAATCCCGAGGATCGACGCAGATCGAGTGAATTCCCGGCAAATCGGCGCCGCCTCCCATCCATTCCACGCGCCGCGGATCATTCCACAGTGTCTCCACAAGGTTCCATGTCGCGCCGCTGTCATTGGAACGGAACAGCCCGCCGGGAAGTGTTCCACACCAGAGCACTCCAGGTTCATCGGCGCCACCCGCTTCCAGAGCCCAGATCCGATCGAGTTTCCATTCGATCGTGCGGCCCCACATATCCTTCTGAACCAAACCTTCGGGAGGTTCGGGATAGGTCGGGACGGCAATTTCTGTCCAGGTTTGACCTCCGTCCATCGAACGATGCAGCTTGGATCCAAAGTGGCCATGGTAGAGCGATGCATAGATGGCGCCATCACGCCGGTCGAACAGCGTCATGATCACGTGCTCGGCCAGGAACGGAGTTTTGGTGATGGACCATGGCTGGCCGTTGTGACCCGTTCGCTCAATCACAAACAGTCCTTTGCGGGTTCCCGCCAGAATCCGATCGCTCATGCGATTTCCTCATGCTGGATATCAGTTTTTCAGTCAGTCACGCACCGATTTCACTCACAGCTCACCAGAGAACCGCCAACGATGTCCGCGGGTCATCCTCCGGAGAGCGCCTGCATCACATAGACCTCGGCGTCTGGATCGACCTGGTCACTCAGGGCGATTCGATCCCGGATCATCGTCCCGTTGACAAAGACAATCATGTGCTTGCGAACGGACCCATGTTCATCCAGAAGGTACCCGCGCGCCCGAGTGTTGGTTGCGAAGACGGCGTCGAGCACTTCGCGTACGTTGCCTCCCGCCACAACCGTGGGAGGGCAAGGGACGTGTCGCTGAATGTTTTCGGTGAAGACAACTCGAGGCATACAGCCTCCAGACATGTGCGGCGGACGGTTCTGGACGAAATGCGGAACGAACTATTGCAGGTTGCAATTCTTGAGGCAAGCGCGGATTCTTCGAAGCGACATGGCGTATCGACGTCCCCATGACGTTCTGGCGGTGTTTTGTCATTTGCCATCGAGTGCGATTGTCGGCGGCCCTCAGGTTCGTCTTAAGGAACACCGGCTGTTAAACTCGCCAGCCAACTTCACACGTGCGGATGGGGAACTGAATATGGTCAACAGGATTTGTGGCCTGGTGTTGGCGTATACCATTCTCGGAATGGCTTCGTTGCAGGCCGTGGCGCAGCCAGCGGCGGCCGAGACGAAACCAGCAGTGAGCGTGCCAATTGAAGCTGCGGAAACGGTTTTTCGAAACGGGGCGGTCTATACGGTCGATGCTGCCAGGACCTGGGCCGAGGCGGTCGCGATTCGCTCGGGACGAATTGTTTACGTCGGGACCGATTCCGGTGTGAAGCCCTGGATCGGGCCCGGGACGCGCGTCATCGATCTCCAGGGAAAAATGTTGCTTCCCGGATTTCATGATTCTCACGTGCACCTGGTCGGGGGCGGGATCGAATTGGGGGAGTGCGACATCAACGGTCTGACCTCCCTGAACGAGATCCTGGAGGCCCTGAAAAAATATGCTGACGCCCATCCCGAGCGGATGTGGTTGCAAGGGGGTGGCTGGCCGCTGACTCTCGGCGGTGGAAATCCCCAAAAACAGGATCTGGATCGGATTGTTTCGGATCGGCCTGTTCTACTGGATGCGTTTGATGGGCATTCTTCCTGGGCCAATTCCAAGGCCCTGGAACTGGCTGGGATCACCAGGACGACACCTGACCCGCCTCGTGGTCGCATTGAACGCGACCCGGCGACCGGTGAACCGACCGGAACTTTGCGTGAGGCCGCGACAGGCCTGGTGAAGAAAAAGATCCCGGCACACACGCATGAAGAGTATGTGCAGGGACTTCGCCGTGGCCTGGAACTGGCCAGGCGATTTGGGATTACGTCCGTGCAGGAAGCTGCGGTGCAGGAGTATCACCTGGAAGCGTTTGCCGAACTGGATCGAAAGCAGGAATTGACGGTTCGTACGGTGGCCTCGCTGAGAGTGGATCCGGAACGCCACTTGTCGCAATTGCCTCGATTTGTGGAGTGGCGCGGCAAGTTCGCCAGCCGACTTGTCCGCCCGATCTCGTCCAAGATCTTTCTTGATGGAGTGATTGAATCGAAAACCGCCGCACTGCTGGAACCGTATCTTGGAGGGGAACAACGCGGCTGGTTGAATCTGGAGCCTGAGACGCTAAAGCCACTCGCGGCGGAACTGGATCGTCTTGGATTTCAGATCCACATTCATGCGATTGGCGACCGGGCTATCCAAACATCGTTTGATGCGTTGGAATTTGCGCGCACCAGCAACGGAGTCCGTGACTCGCGTCATCACCTGGCCCATATTCAACTGTTTGAACCCGCGGACATCGCCCGCTTTCGACATCTGGGCGTCGTCGCCAATTTTCAGTCCTACTGGGCCAGCGCTGACGATTATATCGTGAAGATGACGGAACCGTTCCTGGGGCCCGCGCGATCTCGATGGCTGTACCCGATTCGCAGCGTGGCGGACACCGGCGCCATTATCGTGGGGGGAAGCGACTGGTCCGTCACCACGATGAATCCGCTGGATGCCATTCAGGTCGCGGTGACCCGGCGTGGAATTGAAGAGGGACCCGGGCCCGCGTGGATTCCCGAAGAAAAGGTCGACCTGCCGCTGATGCTGGCCGCCTACACCATTAACGGCGCGTATGTCAATTTTCAGGAGAAAGAGACGGGGTCGATCGAGGTCGGTAAAGCAGCAGACTTGATTGTCCTGGAGCGGAATCTGTTCGATGTTCCCCGCCACGAAATTCACAAGGTCAAAGTCTTGTTGACACTGCTGGAGGGGCGGAACATTTACCAGCATCCCAGCTTTTTGCCGGCGAACCCCTGACCTGGAATCATGGTACATAATCTAGTGGATGAAAGAGGTTTGCGAGATGCCCCGAGTGACAGAGTTACCGCATCCACTTGTTCAACATCATGTGTCACGATTGCGGGAGATTTCGACTTCACCCCCCGAGTTTCGTGCGCTCGTTCGCCGACTGGGTTTGATGCTGACGTATGAGGCGACGCGTGAACTGGCGACGGAACCGACTGCCGTCACAACGCCGCTCACTGAGATGACAGGTCGTGGCCTAAGTCAAAGTGTCGGGCTGGTTCCGATCCTGCGCGCCGGGCTGGGAATGGTCGAGGCGGCTCTGGAACTGCTGCCCGAGTCCGAAGTCTGGCACCTGGGTCTGTACCGGGACGAAGTGACCGCGCAGCCAGTCCAATACTACAGCAAGCTCCCTGAGACGAAGCCGGTCGACGTGGCACTGGTGCTGGATCCGATGCTGGCGACAGGGGGCTCCGCGATCGCCGCCCTGCAGACGTTGCAGAGTTGGGGGGTGAAATCGCTAAAGCTCTTATCGATCATTGGTGCGCGGCCGGGGATCGCTGCCGTTCAAGAGGCGTTTCCGGATGTGGAGATTTTCCTTTGCGCCATCGACCCGGAACTCAACACTCGCAAGTTCATTGTCCCCGGACTGGGAGATGCCGGGGATCGCTCGTTTAACACACATCGGCCCGAAGCCTGAATCTTCGGCTTTGCGCCTGGGGGTGGCTCATAACTTCAATGACAGTATGATCTTCTGGCTGTGGTGTCTGTGCAGGCCCAAAAAAGGTGACTTCGCCGCAGGGAATCTGTGATGGAGTTCCGTCTACTCTATCAGGCAGTTTGAATCACAAGCAGGCAGTTTGAATCACAAGAGTCATCGCGATTGGAAATGCGACCGCGAATCGAATGTGGATGGCAAAGTTTTGGCACTCGTTCCTGTTTTCAGTGCGGGGTGTGCCATCGCTGTCTGTCAAGTCCTGGGAGAAGGTCACTCACGATGGGCATCTCGACCGTTGATCTGGAAGAACATCGAACCACCCTGATGGGTCGTGCGCGAACCCTGAAGTATCTGTGGGGCTGGCCACCCGAAGTGGAAGTGGAAGATGTGGTCTCCGATACACTGATTCGGGCAATCCAGAGAATTGACTCGTACCACGGGAATTCCCGCGGTGAACTGGCCAGCTGGCTGCTGGCCGTCCTGAATTCGGAGATCATTGACACTCTCCGCCGGGTCGGCGCCGACAAGCGTGGGGGCGGTCGAGTCAGGGCGTTTGAAGACTTCATCTCGGAATCCCAGTCTCGATTTGAAAAGTTCTTTGCCGCCGATATTTCCACGGTCAGCAGTCCGCTGCAGCGACAGGAATTAATCCAGGCCGCCTATAGTGCGATCGAACTGCTTCCCTCCCGGCAGCGGACGGTGCTGCTGGCGCGCTTTATCGGTGAATGGTCCATTTCCGACATCGCGGCGGATTTGAATCGCTTGAGTCCCAACGAAGAGCCGACGACGGAAAAGGCGGTCACGTCGCTGCTGGAACGCGCATTGAAGAAGCTCCGCGATCTGCTTCAACACCTGAGGTGACTTACGATGCCCATCGAAGACGTGGACTCTGACAACGAGACCATCGACGAAGATTCAACCTATTTCGATGCGATCCTGGACTACGAAACGAAGCTGGATCGACAGGAGCAGGTCGATCCCGAGGAAATCATCGCGCGATATCCCGCCGCGGAGAGCCGACTGCGGGAGTATTTTCAAAGGCGTCAAAACGCGGCGCAGCTGTTGGGCTCGACAACCGGACGACGTGCCCCCGACTTCATCGATATCCAGAATTTCGGCTTCTATAGCGTCATGGAGCTGATGGATTGGGGCGGAAACGCGTCCATTCATCGGGTGACGGATGTCCGGTTCGGCCGGACAGCCGCACTGAAGATTCCGCTGAAGAAATGGGCCAGCGATCCTCATGCGTTGCGTCGACTCGAACGCGAGGCTCAGCTCAGCGGTCGCCTGCAACATCCGAACATCGTGCCGATTTACGACGTTGGCACCACGACGACCTCGTCAGGTGAACTTCCCTATTTCACGATGCGACTGGTCAAAGGGAGGCAGTTCTCGGAACTGCTGCAGGAACGCCAGAGCCCGGCTCAGGATCAGTTTCGATTCATTTTCCTGTTCCGGCAGATTTGCCAGGCGGTTGCGTACGCGCACGACCAGGGAATCCTGCATCGCGATCTGAAGCCGAACAATGTCATGGTGGGCGACTTCGACGATGCCTACGTCATGGACTGGGGCTATGCCAAGGACCTGCTGCAGGCCAGGGTTCGTCAGACTCCCGTGGAAACGCGACCATTGACGCAGTTCCTGGACGACATCCGGGGACATACGGATGACCTGGCTCAAACCATCGTACTGGCGGCGGCATCCGAGTCGGTGATCGCGGATGATGAGATGGTGCTGGGAACACCAGCCTACCTGCCGCCAGAGATCGCCCAGCGCAGCGCCAAGGCCGCGGACCGTCGTTCCGATGTGTTCTGCCTGGGGGGGATCCTGTGCGCGATCCTGACGGGCGAGGCGACCTATCGGGGTGTGGACGTCCTGGATGTGTCGCGCCAGGCATATGCCGGAGATGTTTCCGACGCGCTGAAACGGATTGCCGAATCCGGCGCAGCCCCGGAACTGATCGATCTGGCATCGGCATGCCTGGCGCCGAAACCAGAGGACCGTCCGGCGGATGCGAAGGCGGTTGCCGATCGGGTGACGCAATTCATTCATCGGCAGGAAGAGGCGAAGCTGGAAGCCGAACGACAAACGGCGCGCGAAGCCCAGGCGAAATTCGTCGCCGAACGGCATTCGCGCCGATTGACGGTTGGACTGGCCGCAACGCTGCTGGCATTCGTTTGCTCGGGCGCCGGGGTTGTCCTGTACTCGGTGGAAACGGCTCGACTGGCACGCCGCGCGGAAACGGTGCGAGAAATCGAACATCGCCTGGAGTTGGCGGATTCGATTCGACAACAGGCCGAGGAACGGGAACTGAACAGTCTGTCCGATGCCGATTATGTACTTGGTCAATGGGGACGTTACCTGGCCGCTGTGGATCAGGCGGGAAGCGTCGGCATCGGCAGTGAGAGTCTGCCAGAACAAAAGCAGCAGATCGAACTGGCCCGCGCACGGGGTGAGGAACGAATCACCGAGATTCAGCGCTGGCGTCAACTGATCGCCGATCTGGAATCCGCGGCCGATCTGACGACTCTGGCCATCGACGAGTATGCGCCAAGCCAGGAAATCGCCAGCCAGGAATTTCAGAATGCGTTCCAGAGGTTTGGGGTGATGTATGAATCGGATCATCATGAAAAGATCGTCGCGGCCCTGGCGCCGCTGCCCGGGGGACTGCGGGAGCGGATTGTCGCCGCGCTGGACCGCTGGGCCCTGCTTGGGAATTCCTTCGCGATCGACAAGTTTGACCTGGGGACCGAGATCCTGAAATCGGCTCCCGCCTGGCGCGATGCCATTCGCACGATTCATGCCGCCAGGGACGCGGCGGCGCTGCGACAGTTGATCACGGATTCCGAGAAGGACGCCACAAGCTTATCGCCATCGTTCTACCTGATTGCGACAGGGGGACTGCGTCAATGGGGGACGGCGGCGGAAGCGATTGAACTGAATCAGAACGCGCGTGACCGGTTTCGCAATGAGTATTCGCTCCATCTTCAGGCTGGTAGTCTGCATGCGACGCTGCCGACGCCTCAACTGGATCGGGCCGAAGATGCGTTTCGCGCGGCGCTGGCAGTCTCGCCCCAGAGTCCGACGGGACTGGCGGCGCTGGGATATGTCCTGCGCCAAAAGGGACTGTTCCCACAGGCCAAGTCGTTGCTGCAACTTTCGCTGGAGCGCGAGCCGTCCTTTCCGTGGGCTTTGACAAACCTGGGGATTATCACGCTGACCGTGGAGGGGGACGCGAAGCTGGCTGAGTCCTATCTGCGGCGGGCGCTGACGGCGTTTCCGAAATATCCACTTGCCGCCGACACGTTGTCACTGGTCTATTCGATGACGGGACGCTGGGACAAGGCCCTGGGAATTCACGCGTCACTGGGACTGGATCCGCAGGCTTCGTCACTTCGATCGGTCGGTTTGACATTCCGACACTTCATGCGTGGCTATTTCATTCGTGCCGCGATGGAATGGGAAAAACTGGTTCGACACCCGCTGTTTCAATCGCGCCGAAAAATGATGGTGTCGTACCTGCATCTTCTGCGCGGGGATCTGGATCTGGCAGAAAAGGTGGCGACATCGCTGCGGGCGGACGGCCAATACCGCTTTGATCGCGTGATGGGGGCCGCGATCCTGGGGATGATCTACTTGCTTGAAGGGCGGAATGCCGAAGCCGATGGGATTTTCCTTGACCTGTCCCGCGAGATTCCCGAATTCCACCTGGGAACCGTGGGGTTGGCCATGACGTCACTGATGCAGGGACGGATCACGGAAACTCGCGAGAAGATCGCCGAACTGCAACATCTGGATGTCGTCAAGATGTCCGCGATGAACGGACTGGTGACAATCTCCATCAATGCGTACCTGTCGATTTTGAATGTATTCCTGGGGCCAGCGGACGAGTTACTCAAGGCGCCGACGAAGGAGGGAGTTCGCCTGCGCGTCCTGAATACTCAGGATGGCTACTTTATTTATGCTGCTGCGGAACTGGCCGTCATGAGGCAACGAGCCTACCTGGCCTATTGCATCTATGAGGAAATCCTCTCGGAATTGCCTGGATCGGCGCTGGCGGGAATTAATGGGCTGGTGAACTTCTGGCAACACCCGACACACCGGATGAATGCATTGCGTTCAATTGGCCTGTTGTTTTCGGGACGGGCCGCGGACCAGGTTGAGTTTGTCGATCCGGATTATCCACGCATGCATGCATTGGGGCAGCGCTGGCTGCGCAGTGAACTCAAGGGCTGGAGTCGGATGGCGGGTACGCCCAACGGTCGCGTGCGCGTCAAGATCTGGGTGTACTACTGCAAACGGTGCCCTGATCTGGCAGGGATTCGTGATCCGGAATTCCTCGAAAAAATGGATGTCGAAAATCGCGAGAAGTGGCAGCAGCTCTGGACAGAGATTGATGCACTGCTGGTTCGACTGAATACGGATTCTGCTCCGTTCGAGGATTCGGATGCTCAGGATTTCGAGTCCGATTCCACTCCGAGAGCCGATCCAGCTCAGTGATTTCCGTGAATTGAACCGTCCTGGCCAGGGGGCTGAGTGACAAATCGCGACCGTGCGGGGCTTTGAACAGTTGAGAGATTTGCCGGAGATTTGTGCTGCAGGAGTTGGCGATTCGCTGCGCCCCGGTTTTCTGTCGTGCCGCATTCCGTCTCGCGCTCCCCGGGGAAAGTCCCTTTCGTTGCCGTCACTTTTACAAATGGCTACGATCAGTTTCGAATTGAAGCGACCGAAGGAAGCTAAATGCCAACGATCCCGTTGATCCGGAAGAGCTATCGATCCCCCCTGCTTCGAACCGTGACCTGCCTCAATTGCTGGCACACGTTTCCCCCCGAGGACGTGATGTGGGTTTCCGTACATCCGTCGCAAAGCGGCGAGTCGCAACTTCCTGCGTCGGCCATCGGGAAGGGGGAGCAAAAGCGATTCATTCCCGAACGATTTGACGTCGAAGGTCGCGCCATCGATTCCGGGGGTTCCCCGTGCACGCAGATCGCCTGCAAGCGATGCCGCCTGACACTGCCCCGTCATACGCTGGAACTACCCCCGCTGATCTTCTCGCTGCTCGGCGCCGCCGGGAGTGGGAAATCGGTGTTTCTGGCGTCGATGATGTTTACTCTGCGTCAGCGCTGCGGATCTCTGGGATTGCGACTGCAGGACGCCGACCTCACATTAAATCAGTCGCTGCTGGAAGATGAGCGGCGACTGTTTCTGGCCTCCGACGCCGATTCTTACCGCGGCTTTGACGAAGCCGTGAAGAAGACTTCAGAGATCGATGATCCGCGCTGGCGGGCTTCGATTATCGAAGGGAATGAAGCTCGATTTGTCCCTCCCTATACATTCCTGATCGCACCCACGTCCGAGCACCCGCGTGCGGATGAAGAGGAATCGCTCACCCGGCTGCTCTGCCTGTATGACAATGCCGGCGAGCACTTCCGACCGGGGGCCGATGCGTCTTCAACACCCATGACGCGGCATCTGGCCAAGTCCAAGGGACTGATGTTCACATTCGATCCCACGCGAGACCGACGCGTCTGTCGTCAGCTGGGGGATGCCATGAGCGGCTCCGTCGGTGACGAACGGCAGGACGTGGTCCTGTTGGAAGCCGCGAATCGAATTCGCGAGCATTCCGGGATTGCCGCACGTTCTCGCATTCCACAGCCACTGGTGGTGATCCTGACCAAGTACGATGCCTGGTACCAGTTGCTGGCGGACGCTTACAAGACAGAAGCGTTTTCCAAGTACCCCGGAAAGGATGTCCGGGCTTTAACGATCGACTCCGTGGAGCACGTTTCGCAACTTTGTCGCGACTTCCTGTCAAAGACCTGCCCGGAAATCGTTGCGACCGCCGATTCGATCTCAGACAACGTCTACTTCGTTCCCATTGCCGCGGTGGGATGGGACATTCGGACGAACCAGCGCGGTGTTCCTCAATTCCGCGGCGCGGATGTGGAGCCTCATTGGGTTGAAGTTCCGTTGATGATTCTGCTGAACAAGACTTCCCCGCGTCTGGTTCCCTCGCTGAAGCGACCGAAGTAATGGATTTCGCAGGAGGCGGATTGTGATACACGAACTGATTTATACCTCTGCGTCGTCAACATTCGATGGCCCCGGCTACGGTGTCGTCGCGCGAACTCGCGATATTCCCGATGCGTTGCAGCGTCACATGCAGCGATTGTGTCGCTACGATTTCCTGGGTGCGGATCAACCCCGAATCGATCCAGCCCCCGAAATGATTTCCCACACCATCGTCTCGGATGGCCAGACCTGGCACGTCCTGTCACGAACCGGGAACGCCGGTGAAGACTATACATTTCGAACGGTCTTTATCGCGCACCATGTGGCGATTTCGGATGACGAACTGGGCAACGTCTCGCCGTTTGACCTGATCCAGTCTCCGCAGCTGTTTCGCCGGGATTGGAGTGGCGAGCCGACCATTCTGCCGGGACGGCGACTGTCCGAGATCCGGACATCGTCGGCATCGATGGGAATGTGGCGAAAGCTGTTCGGGCATGATGAAGCGTTGCAGTCCTGGGGGCGGATGCATGCCCGGCAATTGCCGCCGCTGTTTCTGTTGTCGAAGAATTCGCAGGAAAATCTGCAGATGTTTTGTGAAGCCGGTCGCCAACTGAATGCGCCGCAGGCCCGCAATGTCTCGTTCATCACCGCGCTGGGGGCGGATCATAAAGGGATCAAGTTTGACTGGATCGGACTCATGAATGGCTCGAAGCTGGCGGAATCGGTCATGAAGGTGGCTGCGGAAAAGGTCATTGACACAACCCGCCCCGCCAGGTTCAAACCCGTGAAATCGGCGGGTCCCGCGCCGGGACCTGCTTCCGGACCCAGTCGACCGACGCCACCCGCCGGGGGAAGCCCCGTCGCGAATGACCAGCGGATGACGTCCGAACCGGATGCGTATGAGTTGTGCTGGCAGGAAGAAATCAAAACTTCGACGATGTCTCAACAGCGACGTGC
>Ga0265327_10004938_pt1 | contig 11476 bp, 13 predicted proteins | sample 41621metaG_FD_202089 | JGI IMG/M metagenome (GOLD analysis project Ga0265327, IMG submission 202089) | Rhizosphere microbial communities from Carex aquatilis grown in University of Washington, Seatle, WA, United States - 4-16-21 metaG | ecosystem: Host-associated > Plants > Roots > Rhizosphere...
CAGCGCTCGGCGACGCACCGCGCGCATGGGAACTCTTCAGGATGCTCGACCCTGTCCGGCACGCCGACTCGCCCGCTGCGCTCTCAACCTATCAGACCGAGCCGTATGTCATGGCTTCGGACGTCTATGCGTTGCCTCCACACACGGGCCGTGGTGGATGGACCTGGTACACCGGGTCGGCCGGATGGATGTTGCGCTTCGTCCTGGAGTCGCTGCTGGGATTGCAGGTCGAGTCGGATGCGCTGCGGATCGTTCCGTGCCTTCCTGAACATTGGGTTTCGTTTCGATTGAACTATCGGTATCGCGAGACCCTCTATCGGATCGAGGTACTGACCATATCGCCGGAGGGTGGAGGCCCTGCGCTGATGCTGGACGGCACGGCATTGTCCGGCTCGGCCATTCCCTTGATCGACGATCGCCGCGAACACGCGGTGGTGATTCGCACTCATCAGTCAGGAGGCAATGCATGCAGCTCGGAATGATCAGACTCGGACGAACGGGCATCCGCGGGAGAACCCGCTTGCAAGGCGGCAGGCGTTCGGCGGCCATGTCGAAAGGCCTACGCCTGCTGAGGGGATCAAGGGGGACGCATGGAAACTGAAATCCTTGCCACGGTCGCCGAGGTTCCCGTGACCTCCGACGCGCTCGTCGTGTTCGGCATCACCGGCGATCTGGCGAGCAAGCACATCTTTCCGGCGCTCTATGCGATGTGCAAGCGCGGCACGCTCGACGTGCCGGTCATCGGCGTTGCGACTTCGGACTGGGGATCGGAGCAACTCCGTGGCCGCGTCACGGAGAGCATCGGCCGCGAGCACCCGGACGACCGCGGCGTGCTCGACCGCCTGCTGGCGCTCATGCACTACGTGCGCGGAGACTACCGGGATACCGCCACGTTCGATGCCCTCAAGCACGTCCTTGGTGACGCGAAGCGCCCTGCCCATTACCTGGCCATTCCGCCATCGCTGTTCCCGACGGTCATCCAGGGGCTGGCCAGGGCAGGCCTTGCCTTCAACGCCCGCGTGATTGTCGAGAAGCCCTTCGGACGGGACCTCGCGTCGGCGCGCGAACTGCATCGCGTGGCGCTCGCTGCGTTCGCCGAGGACGCGATCTTCCGCATCGACCACTTTCTCGGCAAGGAGGCGATTATGAATCTCCTCTATTTCCGCTTCGCGAATTCCTTCTTCGAGCCGATCTGGAACCGCGACCATGTAGCGAGCGTGCAGGTCACGCTGGCCGAGGAGTTCGGCGTCGAGGGGCGGGGCGCGTTCTACGAGAGCGCGGGCTGCCTGCGCGACGTGGTGCAGAACCACCTGTTTCAGATCGTCGCCCTGCTCGCGATGGAGCCGCCAGCGACGCGAGACTTCGAATCCGTGCATCGCCACAAGGCCGACGTGTTCGCCGCGATGCGCACGTTGCGGCCTGACGACCTGGTGAGGGGTCAGTACCTCGGATATCGAGACGAAGCGCATGTCCCGATCGACTCCGATGTTGAAACCTACTGCGCGCTCCGACTGCATGTGGACTCTTGGCGCTGGGGTGGCGTTCCCTGGTATCTGCGTTCCGGAAAATGCTTGCCCGCCAACGGTTGCGAGGTTGTCGTGCGGCTCAAGGCCCCGCCGCAGAACCTGTTCGGTGATGCGGGGATCCGTGAAGAGGCGAACTATCTGCGCTTCCACATCTCGCCGCGGTCAAGCATTGCGCTGGGCGTGCGTGTCAAGCGTGCTGGCAAGGAGTTCTCCGGAGAGCAGCGCGAATTCTCGCTGCTGGAAGAAGTGGCAGGCGAACAGACCGCTTATGAGCGGCTGTTGACCGACGCAATGAACGGCGATGGCGCGTTGTTCGCACATGAAGCCGCCATCGAGGCCGCATGGGCTGTCGTGGAGCCCGTGCTGGTCGAACATGCACCAGCCATCGTCTATGACCCCGGAACATGGGGTCCGCCGGCCGCGAACCACCTGATCGCTGCGGACGGCGGATGGCATAACCCGGCGCCAGGAGCGTGAGCGCATGCCGCGGCCCACGGCAGAACGCGACTTGGTCGACAGCGACTACTCGGCCACAGCGATGGTCCTCCACGCGTCGAACGCATCTTTTCGAGCAGCGCGACCTCGCCGTCGGTGGCTTTCGGCTCTGGGATAAATCGCCTTCCGATGCTTCCGGCTCAACCTACAAGGATCTCTCATGAAGCCGACATTGGAGTTGCACACACTCGGCCAGAGCCTCTGGCTGGACAACATCACGCGCACACTGCTGCGCAGCGGCACGCTCGCGCGCTACATCGCAGACCTGTCGGTGACCGGGCTCACCTCGAACCCGACGATCTTCGAGCATGCGATCGGGCGAGGCGACGCCTATGACGAAGCGGCTTGCCGCTGCCGGCGCCCGGCCGCAGCGCCTGATGTGGGCCAGCACCGCCACCACGGATGCGGCCGCATCGGACACGCTGTACGTCGAGGCGTTGGCTGCAGCAGCAACAATCAACGCGCTGCCGGAAAGGTCGCTGCTCGCGTTCGCGGACCACGGCAAGGTTGAACATGCGATGCCCATCGACGGCGGCTATGCCGAAGGCGTGATTGCAGAGTTCAGGCGCGAAGGCCTGGACGACGGCGCGCTGGCAAACCGGCTGCAGCGCGAGGGCGTCGATTCCTTTTCCAGTTCATGGCATGCACTGCTGACGCTGATCCGGGAGAAATGCGCGGCCCCGGTGCCGACGGTTCGGGCATGAGCGGGGTCCGCACCCCAGCTGGGCCTTGCAGGTGCCGGTCATCCATCATGCGGCCATGAGGCATGTGCATCTGCGTCAGCGGTAGCGGTTCGCCGAGGACCCTTGGTGCGGCGGCTGCTGGGTGGGCGAAGCGGCTTCTGCCGGGGACTATTCGAAGAATCGCGCCGACTACGAGCCCATCGGGTGCTGCTCGATCGGGCCAGGCAATGCGGTTTGCGGTAGCGGCGAACGGACCGTCGGCATCCTCGACAGGGCGCCTGGAACTTTGTTCAGCGCCGATGGCATCCCGGCCAGCTCGGCCTCGGACCCCTAGGACATCGAGGACATCTACGCCAAGAGCTTCCGGGACGAACCGCATCTGAGGCGGAGACGGGATGGGACAGGACGGGCGCGGCGCAGGCCATGACCGATTCGGCGCTGGCGCCCGCCGCAACCCCCTACTTGGGACCCCGGCACAGCGATGCTGCGTGCAGTGCGATCTGCTCGTCCTCGAGCGACGGGAGCACATGCACCCGGCAGCTTGCGCCAGCGTGAGTGCTGTCGACGCCGATGGATGACAGGCCTCGACAGATTTCCGCGCGGACCGCGCCATCGTTCTCTCCGATGCCGCCGGTGAAGACGATCTGATCGAGTCCGTCGAGCACGACGCACATGGCACCCAACTGCTTGCGAACAGACTGGCAGAACATTCGGATCGCCAGTCGGGCATCGACGTTCGCGGCGGCGGCTGCGTGGAGCGCGCGCATGTCGCTGCTCAGGCCGGAGATGCCGAGTAGCCCGCTGCGGTGGTCGATCAGGTCTTCGAGCATCGCCGCGTCGAACTGGTTCTCCCGTGCCAGGTAGACCAGCACGCCGGGATCGAGGTCGCCGCTGCGCGTGCCCATGATCACGCCGCCGCTAGGGGTGAGGCCCATGCTGGTGTCGACCGAGCGGCCGTTGTGGACCGCGGTGATGCTGGCCCCATTGCCCAGGTGGGCAATGGCCAGCCGCTGCGGGACGGAGCCACCGGCCGCGTCCGCCAGTTGCCGCATGATCGACTCGCACGACAGGCCGTGAAAGCCGTAGCGCTCGATCCCCCGCGCACGCATCTCGCGTGGCAGTGCCAGCACGCGCGCGACGTCGGGCATCGTCCGATGGAAGGTGGTGTCGAAACACGCCACTTGCGGTAAGCCGGGGAAGCGGGCCTCAGCGCAACGGATCACCGACAACGCGGCTGGCGTGTGCAGCGGCGCGAACGCGACGGCTGATTCCAGGTCGCGCAGCACGGCACCATCGATGCGGCAGTGATCCCGCTGCGCCGGTCCGCCGTGCACGATCCGATGCCCGATGACTTGCGGCAACGGTGCATGCGACCTCGCCAGCATCGCGACGATCTGCTCGATCGCCTCGCCCGGGCCGGCAGGTGCGGTCGTCTCGCGCATCAGTGGGGTGCCGCGCGTATCGAGCGCATGGAATGCGCCGCGCGGCTGCCCGAGGCCTTCCGCCTCGCCGCTGACGATCCGTGTCACGCGCGTCCCGAAGACGCGATAGAGCCCGAACTTGAGCGAGGACGAGCCGCTGTTGAGGGCCAGCGCGTGCAGTTCACCTTCGCCATCGGCGGGGGTCGTCGGGTGGTCCGTTGCATCCATGATTCATCTTCCAGACGCCCATGAAGACGTTGTGTACCGCGAGATCGACGTGAGTAGCGCGCCCACCCAGCCTAGGCGAGAAGGGCGCAAGTGTCCGTGCGCTGCCGAACGCCGGGCTGTTTGTCAACGAAAAGACCAAGCCGACCACCGCCTTTGCGGTGCAACTCAACCCCGTCTTGAACGTTCGCGCGTCGCGTGCGGTGGCGAACAGACCCCAGGGGCGGTTGCGATGACATTGGTCTTCGGAACTCTCCAACCTGCGATGACGCACCCCTGCCGATTGAGCCGATTCGGCGTTCTAAAAGGACACTCCATGTTGAGCAGCACCCATGATCTCGAAAAGTATGCGATCCAGGCCAGCGATGGCGAGATCGGCGCCGTCAAGGACTTCTATTTCGACGACGACAGCTGGGTCGTCCGCTACCTGGTGGTGGAGGCGGGCTCTTGGCTCACGAGCAAGAAGGTTCTGATCTCCCCCGTATCGATCCACAACCCTGACGGGGTGAGTCGGACATTTCCGGTTTCCATTACCAAGGAGCAGGTCAGGAAAAGCCCGGACATTGATACAGACAAGCCGATCTCGCGACAGAACGAAGAGCAGTACATGGGGTACTACGGCTACGGCAGCTACTGGGATGGCGCGGGCTTGTGGGGGGACGGCCTCTATCCCTACGGCATGGTTCCCGGCAACATAGGCTACGGCATGGATCGGGTCGAGCGGGAACGCGAGATGGAAGCCTACCTGCGCAGCGAACGGCAGCGCCACCGCAACGACGATCCGCACCTGCGAAGTTGCAAAGCCGTCACCGGGTATCACCTGCAGGCGAATGATGGCGAGGTCGGTCATCTCTCGGACTTTCTCCTCGACGAGAAGACCTGGGCCATCCGCTACCTTATCGTTGATACGAGCAACTGGTGGATGGGCCACAAGGTGCTGGTCGCACCGGAGTGGATCACCGGGGTGCACTGGTCGAACAAGACCGTGTCGGTGGACCTGAGCCGTGAAGCGGTGAAGTCCGCGCCTGTCTATGAATCGAACGAGACTTGGACGTTGCAGTCGGAACTCAACTTGCGCGGCCACTACGGACGTGCGGGCTATTGGTCGGATTCCCTCGCCACCGTAGACGCAGTCTGAAACCCCATCCACGTTTCCGAGACTTGAAACTCCAAAAAGACAACTTCGTGACCGAGACCGCCACGGTCATCGCCTCCTGAGCTGCACACCCGGGACACTTATGACATGTGGCGGCCTTGCCGCCACATGCCTCATTCGTACGCCAGCCGCACGATCAGCTTGCCGAAGTTCCGGCCTTGCAGCAGGCCCATGAAGGCGTCCGGCGCGTCTTCCAGACCGTAAACGATGTCTTCGCGAACCTTGACGCTTCCCTGGCGTACCCACGCGCGCATGGCGCCTGCGAACTCGTTCCAGCGAGCGCCGTAGTCCGCAATCGTGATAAAGCCTCGCATACGGATGCGCTTGCGCAGCAGCGTGGCCTCCAGCAGCGGCAGTCTGTCTGGGCCTGCCGGCAACCCGGTGGCGTTGTAGTCGGCGATCAGTCCGCACACGGGGATCCGGGCCCAAGTGTTGAGCAGCGGCAGCAGGGCGTCGAACACCGCGCCGCCCACGCTCTCGAAGTGCATGTCGATGCCCGCCGGGCAGGTGGCCGCGAGCGCGGCCTGCAAGTCGTCGGCATGGCGATCGATGCAGTCGTCGAAACCCAGCTGGTCAACCACGTATCGATATTTTTCGTCCCCGCCTGCGATGCCTACGACACGGCAGCCCTAGAGCCTGGCGATCTGCCCGACCACCGAGCCGACCGCGCCGTTGGCGGCCGGAACCACGACGGTTTCGCCCGCCACCGGCTGGCCGATGTCCAGCAACCCCATGTAGGCGGTCAAGCCCGGCATTTCGAGAACACCCAGCGCATGCGACGGGTGCGGGTCTTTTGGGTATAGCGTTCAGTCCCTCGCCATCCGTCAGCGAATAGTCCTGCTAGGCGGCAGCCCGACCACCAAGTCACCGGCATTGATGCTGCGGTTTTCGGAATGCTAGACGCGCGGGACGGTGCCTCCCACCATTGCGTCGCCGAGAGTTATGGGAGCAGCGTACGAGACTTCGTGGCTCATGCGACGGCGCATGTATGGGTCAGCGACAGGTACAGCGTGCGCAGGAGGACCTGGCCCCGACTGGGCCGCGGCATCGGTCCATGCTCGAGGCGGAAGTCTTGCGTGGTCCGCGGGCCGTTCGGTCTGGCGATCAGTACGATACGTCGATTGAGCGTGCCGGTTTGCCTCAGGGGGTCGGCTTTCGTGTCGGCACATGGGAGACGCTCTTCGGCGTGCAGTTGCGGGCCGTGCCCGGCGGACGGGATGTGACCGTTCGGTCCTTCATCGCTTCGACTGCGGGGACCGTCGAGGTCCCGAAGCCACCGGCCGGATGGATCGATCAACACCGGGCGGTAAGCAGCCAGACCGATGAACTCGGCGGTGTAGACCATCGAGCAGGTGCGGTCGGCGTAGGCGAAGCGGCCAGACGAGGGCAGATGCATCGTCACGTGAGTCGCCGCGCAAGCGCCCGGTGGGTGTTAGCCCATGAGGCCGGCCCTCAGGGGGAGCAGCCTCAGGGTGCGAGGATCGCTTCAGGGGCGCCGTAGCGTGGGCATCTCGTTCCAGAGCGCGATCACCCGCCGGGCCGGATTGGCGGCCTCATGGCCGAGAATGCTGACCGAAGCAGGGTGCAGCGCGAAGTGCTGCCCGGCGATCAGCGGCAGACCGATCCATCGTGCAGCCAGCGCGGCGCCGAACTGGCCGTGCGAGAAGAGTGCGACGTTGCCCTTCAGCTTGGCGAGCCGCGCGATGAGGCGGTCCGCGCGGGCCGCCAGGTCGTCGGGCGTCTCGCCGTTCGGACAGCCGTCGCGCCAAGCGTCCCACCCGGGATGCGCCTTGCGGATGTCGATGCTGCGCAGTCCTTCGTCATCGCCATAGTCCCATTCCGCAAGGTCGGGTTCCATCCGGCTCGACGCGTCGAGACCCGCCAGCTTGCACGTCTGGCGGGCCCTTTGCGCGGGGCTCACCAGCACCTCAGAGAAAGCGATGTCGCGCAGCTGCGGTCCGAGCGCGCGCGCCTGCGCTTCGCCGTCCACGGTCAGGCCCAGGTCTGTCCGACCGGTGTGCTGGTCGGTGAGAGACCATGCGGTTTCACCGTGCCGGACGAGGTACAGCTGCAGCAGCGTGCTCACGTGGCTTCCATCGCGGCGTCGTACTCGCCACGCAAGGCGGCGCCGTTGCACGCCGCGCGATGCAGCAGCGCACGCTGGGCCGCCACACGGTGGGCGTCGTTGCCTGCCCAGGCCGCGAGCGCAGGTTGCTGAAGCGCCCGGCCGAACGAGAAGGTCAGCGGCCAAGGGTAGCGCACCTGGGCGCCACTGCCGCAGCGGGCGCGATGCATCGCGTTGAGCCGCGCCGTGGCCAGCGCCGCGGATTGACCTCCCGAGAGAAACGCAATGCCCGCCACGGCCGCAGGCACGGCGCGCCGCAGGCACGCCAGCGTGGCCTCCGCCACCGCATCGCTATCGGGCTGCACGGGGCAGTCAGTGCCCGGGAGGACCATATTGGGCTTGAGGAGCATGGCCTCGAGCACCACGCCCTGTACGTCGAGCTGGTCGAAGACGTTGTGCAGGACGCGGTGCGTGGTCTCGCTGCAATCGGCCAGCGAGTGCGCACCATCCATCAGCACTTCCGGCTCGACGATCGGTACCAGCGAAGCTTCCTGGCACAAGGCGGCATAACGGGCCAGCGCATGCGCGTTGGCAACGATGCAGGCCCGGCCGGGTGCACCGCCTCCGATGCTGAACACCGCACGCCACTTGGCGAATCGCGCGCCCATAGCGAAGTAGCCCTGGAGGCGTGCGCGAAGGCCGTCCAGCCCTTCGGTCACCCGCTCCCCGGGGTGGCCGGCGAGCGGCTGGGCGCCCAGGTCGACCTTGATGCCCGGGACGATGCCGGCGTCTTCGAGCACCTGGGTGAAAAGCGTGTCGGCCCTCGTGCGCTGATGCAGCGTCTCGTCGACGAGGATCGCGCCGCTGATCGTGCGTCCGAGCCCGGGCGCGCACACCAGCAGCTCACGGTAGGCGCGCCGGAACTCTATCGTCTGCGGGATGCCGGCCATGCCGAAGCGCCGGTTGCAGGTGCCGGTGCTCTCGTCCATCGCCAACAGACCCTTGCCGTCTGCCATCAGGCGGCGGGCGGTCTCTGCGAGCAGAGGCATGTCGAGCGTCATCATGGCTCGGCGCTCCTGCTTTCCAGTGCCCGGACCTTGTCCAGACGGCGTTGGTGGCGCGCAGCGCCCGAGAAGCGCGCGTCAAGAAGCACATGCACGATGTCGAGTGCATAGCGCGTGCCGACCACTTCGCCCCCAAGGCATGCCACGTTCATTTCGTCCTCCTCGCGCCCTGGGGCGCGGTAACGACATCGTGGTCGTGGTCTGCCGCGATTCCCACGCGCAGGTTCATGGCGCAGCCGACCGCACGATAGTTTCAAATTCGGCGGGATTCAGGCTCGCGCCGCCGACCAGCACACCACCCACCTGCGAGAGTGCAAGGAGACTGCGGGCGTTGGCTGACGTCACCGAGCCGCCGTACACGACGGGCACGTCGTGGCCGCCGGCGCCCATCCGGGTTACCAGACATTGCCTGATGTGGCCGTGCATTTCGGTGATCTGATCGGACGTGGGGACCTGTCCGCTACCGATCGCCCACAGGGGTTCGTAGCCGATCGCGCAGGCGGAAGCGGCGATTTCCTCCGGGAGGCTTTGGGCCAGCTGCTCGCTACAGAGTGAGAGGGCCTGGCCCGCTGCGCGCTGCGCCTGCGTCTCGCCGATGCAGACGATCGCCAGCAGACCCGCACCAGCCGCAGCGTGTGCCTTCGCAGCCACCACCGCGCTGGTTTCCCCGTGCTGCTGGCGGCGCTCTGAATGCCCGACGATGACAGCCGTGGCCCCCGAATCGCTCAACATCTGCGCACTGACCTCGCCGGTGCGGGCCCCGGATGTCTCATGGTGGCAGTTCTGTGCACCGATCGAAACGAGATCACCCGCCACGCGCACCGCGCGTTCGATCAAGGTGAAGGGTGGGCAAACAAGAACATCGGCGTGCGCGGGATGGGCCTTCAATGCAGAGGCAAGCGCCTGAATGTTCGCAAGCTGCGCCGTCAGCCCGTGCATCTTCCAGTTTCCGACGATGAGCGGGCGCCTCATGTCGCCCACCACCGTGTGAATGCGATGGATTTCGGCACGGTGGTTCTCCTTGAAAAATGACTTTCGGCAACTGACAGGCCAGCGACCGTTCTCAGAATGAGGCCTGTATGCCGGCCTGTCTGTGCGTTGAGGAACACAGGGACGCCAAGCATGCGCTGCTCCGCGTGCGGCAGCGAACAGACCCGTCGGCCGAACCGGCGGAAAGTGCATGTTTGACTGATTCGGAGAGGCACCCAGCCATGAGCCCATTTCGCACCATCTCCGACATGCCGAGCTTCGTCGACCGTCCGAGCTTGGCCAACCCGGGCGAGCATGTCTCCACGCCGGTCGATGTCGGAGCAAGGGACACCATGCCTGCGGCCCGACATTGGTGGCAACGCAGGCGCAGCACGCGCAGCCCGGTGACCTGGTCGAGGTGAAAGCCTTCGAGGGCCTGAATTGCGCCGACGAGCGAATGATCGATGGTCTGCAACGCACGGCTTTCGACTACTTTCTCCAGCACACTCACCCGCGCACCGGCTTGGTTGCGGATACTTCCCGACCGGGCGCACCTGCCAGCATCGCTGTGGTGGGCTTCGCGCTGTCGACCTATCCGGTCGCGGTGGAGCGCGGCTGGATCGCCCGGGGGGTCGCGGTCCAGCGCTGTCTCGACGCATTGAGGTTCTTCGCCGACAGCGATCAATCCGGCGCGGTCGATGCGACCGGTTGGCGCGGCTTCTACTTTCACTTTCTCGACGCCGAGACCGGCTTGCGCGCCTGGAAATCGGAGCTGTCGTCCATCGACACCGCATTGCTGGTCATCGGCATGCTGACCGCCGCGGCCTACTTCGATGCCGCCGCGCCGGTCGAGTCCGAACTGAGGCAACTGGCCCAGGCGCTCTACGACCGTGTGAACTGGAATTGGTCCGAGCACGACGACGATGCCGTGGCGCTCGGATGGAAGCCGGAATGCGGGTTCCTGAACTACGGCTGGCAGGGCTACAGCGAAGCCATCGTGCTGTATGCCTTGGGGTTGGGCTCGACCACCCACCGGCTGACTGCGGCCAGCTTCGAAGCCTGGACCTTGACCTACCAGTGGGAGAACCTGTACGGCATCGACTACCTGTATGCCGGCCCGCTGTTCATGCACCAGTTCTCGCACGCCTGGATCGACTTGCGCGGCATCCGCGACACCTTCATGCGCGAAAAGGATTGCGACTACTTCGAGAACAGCCGCCGTGCCGCCCAGGTGCAGCGGCAGTACGCGATCCGCAACCCGCACGGCTTCCCAGGCTACGGTCAGGACGGTTGGGGACTGACGGCCGGCGATGGCCCCAGTGTGGCGCCGAGAATGGTGGCCGGTCACCGGCAGGCGTTCTATGGGTATGCCGCCCGTGGCGCTCCCTGGGGGCCGGACGACGGCACGCGCAACGGCGCCTGTGTGGCCGCATCCCTGGTGTTCGCGCCGGAGATCGCATTGCCCGCGCTGCGCCAACTGGTGGCGACGTCCGGTCCGGGAGCCCGCGCGGTGCACGCCAGCGGCTTCAATGTCACTGCCGGTGCAGGCACGGCCTGGATCTCCGAGGGCGAGTACGGGCTGGACCAGGGCCTGATGGTGCTGATGATCGAGAATTTCCGCAGTGGCCTGCTGTGGCGGCTGACCCGCAAGATCCCTTGCCTGCGCGTCGGCTTGGCGCGTGCAGGCTTCACCGGCGGGTGGCTCTAGCTGCGTCGCCCCAGGTCCCATGCCATTCGATCCCTCTGCTGGTGCGCGCGCTGCCGGTCCCGACGACGAAGAGCTTGTCGCCAACACGCGGCCGATCGGATGGCGCAGCCCCGAGCCGCTGCCCCTCTACCACCTGATTGTGATCGGCGGCGGGCCCGCCGGAC
>Ga0265327_10004940_pt1 | contig 11473 bp, 7 predicted proteins | sample 41621metaG_FD_202089 | JGI IMG/M metagenome (GOLD analysis project Ga0265327, IMG submission 202089) | Rhizosphere microbial communities from Carex aquatilis grown in University of Washington, Seatle, WA, United States - 4-16-21 metaG | ecosystem: Host-associated > Plants > Roots > Rhizosphere >...
AGCGTTTTTTCTGGTTATAGTCGAGGTCTGCAAAACTGGTTTGATAGGACATAGGTGGATTGGCTTTATTGTGGTCGATGGCAATATTATCTCATCTCGCGCGATTTAATCAGCGCTTCCCTAAGAGAGCGACTTGTGCAGTCCCGGTTAAGTCAACGAGCGAGGATATTCCGCCGTTTTTTATGAATCGACAGCAAAGTCAGCTCCGGCTATTCATGAGCAAGATGCTGTTGCGCTTTTAAAAAATCATCGAAATACGCCTGCGCGATCACGCGCCGTAAGACACCTTGATCATCAAGCTCGACATCCCATAACCCGCTGTTATGCCAGTGATGATCGTTTTCCCAGTCGGTGCGGTCGATAATGGGATAGAGACAAATACCTTCCAACAGCACCCCCATCTGCCGCGCCTTGCGCACCTCGACGGCCACTTCCCGAATCCACTGTCCGCGCCCTTGCCCGACATGACTGGTCTCGCCGATCAAAAGAGGCACTTGGTAACGCTCGTGGACTGCTTTGAGCAACTCACTCAACGAGATGCGTCGGGTGTCGCCCAGGTGCCAGTGCAGCCTGTCGTTGGTCAGATACTCCCACTGGTTGGAGTGATAATAATTGACGCCGATAATGTCGAGATACTTGGGATCGCCGCCCAAATCCTTATCCTGAGAGCCCCGGATCATATCCCAAGCTTCAAACATGGAATTGCGCAGCCCCTGTGCCGCCTCTTTCAGGTCGGGGCGACCGGGCGGAGCAATCACATGGATGATAGGGTCGACATGAACGATGCGCGTCCGCGGATCGATAGCCCACAACGCATCAATCACCTCGATGGTGGCGCGCACCAGCTGACGTTTTAATTCATTGTCCCGGCCCTTGGCGTGAACCGCGTAGGGATGCATCAAATCACTATGGCAAATGGCCCAGCAGATGAAGGAAATTTCATTGATCGGCGAATACAGAGGCTCGGCATTGCTATGGTCGGCAATATATTTCGCCACTTCGCCGACGAAGCGAACGAAGCGGCGCACGAACTGCGGCGAAAACAGCTCCAGATCGTCCGGCCAGCCGTAATGGCACAACGTCCAGATAACCTGGACACCGTGCTCGTTAGCCGCGCGCAACATCGGGTCGAGCGTCGAAAAATCGAACTGGCCGTAACGCTCGATCAAATGCCAGCGCACACTCTCCCGCACCACCTGTATCCCGACTTCGCGCAGCATCGAATAGTCGCTGTCCACCAGAAGATCGTGTTGGGTAGAGTGAACCATATCAAGCCGTTTGCCTGAAGAATTAATATGACTGGCTCCTTCGAACCCGGCTATCCAAAAGGATTTTAAAAATGCGGGAGTAATATGGCGGGTAGTCATGCTGATAAACCTCGTTAAAGCGGCTTAAGCCGGGCTGACTGAATTCGAATTGATACGTCTTGCGCGCCGATAAAATGGGAGAAATTCCCCCGCTCCGGCGTCATCGTCCGCGACATTTATACAGTAGCGCTAACATCGCGGGCATGGCCCGCTGCTACCGGCACTGAAACTCCGGCTTGGGCACGAGCAAACCTAAAAATAAGCGCCAAATAGTTAATCCCCAGCCACCAAGAGCTCCCCCTGGTAGCCTTTGGCCTGATAAGCGGCCAACACCGCCGCTCCCACTTCGCCGCCTCGTCCCACCCGCGCCAGCGCGACGCAAGCGCCGCCGAATCCGGCTCCGGTAAGACGGGCGCCGTAAATGTCAGGATGATTTTGCAGAAGTTCCACCAAGCAATCGAGCGCCGGCAGCGAAACCTCGAAATCGTCCCGCAAACTGGCATGGGAGGCATTCATCAACTCGCCGAACTTACCCGCCGAAACGCCGGACACCGCGTCAAGCACGCGCCGGTTTTCGCTGATGACATGACGGGCTCGGCGGTTCAGCGGTTCCGGCAGAACGTCCGCCAAGTCCGGCGCGTCGAGATCGCGAAGCATCGAAATCCCCAACAGACCGGCCGCTTCTTCACATTCCGCCCGACGTCGGTTATAGGCGCTGTCGGCGAGACTGCGCGGTACGCCGCTGTCCAACACAATCAACTCGCTGTGTTCCGGCAGCGGCAATAACCGGCGTTCCAGCGTCCGCGTATCCAGGAACAGCATGTGCTGACGATCGGCCAGACTGGCCGCCATCTGGTCCATAATGCCGCAACGCACACCGGCGAAGCGGATCTCCGCCTGTTGGGCGAGCAGAGCGATGTCCACATCGTCCACCGCAATCTGAAACAGCGCGCACAAGCCCCGCAACACCGCCACCTCCAGCGCCGCGCTGCTGGACAGACCCGCACCCATCGGCACATCCGAGCGAACCAAAAGATTAACCGGAGTCATGGCCTCGGACTCTTCCCGCAATACCTCGATACAGCCGGCCAGATAAGCGGCAAAACCCGACGGAAAAGCCCCGCCCGGTTGGTAATGGACAAGACCGTTCATATTCATCGAGCGGAACCGGTTCCATTCATCGGGACTTCGGGCTATTTCCACCCAAGTCCGTTGCGGAATAGCAATCGGCAACACGAAGCCGTCGTTGTAATCGGTATGCTCGCCCAGCAGGTTAACCCGGCCGGGCGCGCTGGCTTCGACCTCCGGCCGACCGCCGAAAAAATCGGCAAACCCGGACAATTTAGCGTCCTTGTCATTCATAAAACCACCTCGACCGCCTGCAATTCCTTGGCTTTTTCCTCAGGCAAGGCATCGTTCGCAAACATCCCTGCGGCCAGTTCGGTACCGGCCAAATATTTCAACCGGTCGGCCGCGCGGTAAGGCGGATAAAACTCGGCGTGCAAATGGGTTTCGGGATGCGACTCGCCATCCAGAGCGGCCTGATACCAAGCCATTAAATAAGGGAACGGCCGTTGCCACAGCCCGTCATACTTGAGCAATACCGTTTTCAAAGCGCGCGCCAGATCGGTCCGCTGCGCTTCGGTCAAAGTGGAGAACGCCGACGTCGCCTTGATCGGAGCCACCCAAACCTCGTACGGATAACGCGCCCACGACGGCACGAAAGCGACGGCCTGAGAACCGAGATACAACAAACGCTCCCGGCTTTCGATTTCCGTTTCAATCAGATCCTGAAGCAACGGCGAGCCGACCGATTTGAAATAGGCCGCTTCGTTGTCCTGCATCGATTGGGGAACCGGCGGAATAAACGGGTAAGCGTAGAGTTGGCCGTGAGGATGGTGCAAGCTCACACCAACCTCCGCGCCGCGGTTTTCGAACGGCAACACATAACGCACGTCATCGCGCTGAGCCAAGACCTCGGTACGACGGCCCCAAACCTCCAACAGCAACTCGATATGATCCAGCGGCAATCGCCCCAACGCAGTGTCCGGATCTTGAGTAAACACAACCACTTCGCATTGGCCCCGCGCCGGCAGCGTATCGACCAAGCGCTTCGGCGCATCGTGCGCCAGCGCGGTCAGGGCCGGAAAACGATTATCGAACACCGCAATATCATAATCGCCGACCGGCAACTCGGTGGGATTGGCTAAGTTAGCCGACGGCAAAAAAGGATTGTATGCGGGCGGCGGATGAAAAGTGCGAGTCTGCCGGTAAGCGGCGTAAGCGACCCATTCGCCGCGCAAGGGCTGCCAACGCAGATGCGGGTTGATGCCTTGAGGCGCATCCAACAACGACGGAGGAATAGCGCCGTCGATGGGTCGGCGGCTATACAGGCTTAGCTTGCGGCCGTCGGCCTTGTCCAGTTCACGGCTGTACATGATGATTTCCCCGTACCGCTTTGGCGATTTCTTCCAGAGGTATTTTCGGTGTGCGATCGGCGAACAAAAGTCCGTTAGCTTCCTGAAAAGTATCGGCAAACTGGGTATAGCAAAAACCGCTGAACATTGCCGTGCAACGCACCACTTCGATCAGTGCATGAATCCGTTGTTGAAACGCCTCCTGATCGTCGATCCGTATATAACCCCAACCTTGCTCGTAGCGCTCGTCTTCCGGGCGGATAAAAGCGACGCCGCCGAACTCGGAAAGCAGCACCGGCTGGCCTCGATGCGGATGACCGTCAAGCGTCAGCACGCGGCCACCGGCCCAGCGCCGATCGAAGAACTCCTGCAATTTCACTTCCGGCCCGTAACGGGCACGGATATGATTGGGATCGGAATCGTAGTCGTGAATGCCGATAATGTCCGTGGCGGAACTTTCCCAGCCGTCGTTACCGATCACCAAGCGTGTTGGGTCCAACGACCGGGTCAGATGATAAAAAGCCTGCACCGCGTCCCGAGACGCCGACATATACGGTAAATCGGGCACTCCCCAGGATTCGTTAAAAGGCACCCAGATCAGTACGCAAGGATGGCTGATGTCCCGCTCAATGACTTCGACCCATTCCCGCAACAAGCGGTTAAGGGACTTATGGGTAAACCGATAGGCGCTGGGCAGCTCGGTGCAAACGATCAGACCCAGCACATCGGCCCAATACAGGTAGCGCGGGTCCTCGATTTTCTGATGCTTACGCACCCCGTTAAAACCCATGGCCTTGGCTAGCTCGACATCCCGCCGCAACGCCTCGCCGTCGGGCGCGGTCATCAGCGAATCCGGCCAGTAACCTTGGTCCAGCACCAAACGCAACGAATAAGGACGACCGTTCAACAGGATGCGTTCGGACTGAACGCCGACCGAGCGCAAAGCCGTATAGGAAGCGAATTCGTCAATCACCTCGCCGTCGCGCAGCAATTGGATGTCGGCGTTGATCAACGTGGGATGTTCCGGCGACCACAGCATTTCGTTGCGGAAGTCGTCAATGCCGGGATCGGACAAGCCGATGCGCCGATGAACTTCGCCGCCGACGACTTGGTAACTATCTTCGGCCAGCAACCGGTTTCCGCAATGCAGCCGAACCTTTACCGAAGCTTCATCGGACCGACTGCCGACCACATAAGCATCGAAAGCGATGTCCCAACGCTCCAAATTCGGCGTCCACAGCACATTTTGGATGTAGCTGTCGCTGACGCGTTCCAGCCATACGGTCTGCCAAATGCCGGTGGTGCGGGGATACCAAATACTGTGCGGCTCCAGCCGCCAGTCTTGTTTGCCGCGCGGCTTTTCCAGATCGTGCGGATCGTCTTCGGCCCATACCGAGATGCGCTGCCTAGCTCCAGCAACCAGCGCGAATGTTATATCGGCGCTGAACGGCGTATGGCCGCCTTGATGCTCTACGACCTTCGAATCATTGACCCAGACCCGCGCCTGCCAATCGACTGCGCCGAAATGCAGCAGAATCCGCGAGCCGCGCCAAGCGTCGGGCACATCGAATTCGCGCTCGTACCAACAGGCCCGGTGAAAACCGGTATCGCCGATGCCGCTTCGGGCGCTTTCCGGGGCAAAGGGTACGTCGATAGTCAAAGGCCAGTCGGGCACATCGCGCGGCATTCTGAATTTCAATTCGTTATCGAAACGAAAACGCCACGGGCCGTTAAGCGACAGCCAAGCGGGTCTGCATAATTGGGGTCTGGGGTAGTTATTATCGATCATGGCCTTTAACCTTGTTGTCCCGGTCCGTCGAAAAGCGCCGCCGAACTCAGCGTCGATTTAATCGCCCGACGCACGTTGGCGACAGTTTGCTCGGCCTGGAGTTCCCGCACGGTCTCGATAGCCCGCTTACCGGCCAAAAAAGCATGGTCGGAATTGTAGTATTCCCATTCGCTGTAGCGGCCCGCAAGAATGATGTCGCGCTCGGCCAGCCAGTTCCGGATCAGCTTTACGTTGGCGGCGCGGGCATGATCGTAAATCACATAAGCATGCGGCATATCCACTTGATTGGCGGCCCAAATCGGGTCCTCCGCAGAAATAATGCCCACTTTGCGGCAATCCTGAATACATTGCTCAATCAGTGCATCGCCGTCGCAAGGCAGAGGTTTATTCGGCGCATAAGTGATTTCGCAGGTCAGGCCGAAACCGCCCGGCGGATTACAATGAGGGCTGGCGTTGCCTTGCACGAAGATACGGTGAAACACGGTATCTTCCGGATAGTAAATCCAGTGTTTTTCGCTCAGGTTGGGTCGGCCGATACCCAGATTCACGCAACGCACCGATACGTGGCGCAGACTTTCCGCCGCTTGACGAATACGGGCCGGAACATCGCCGCGAAGGCTTTTGAGCAACACCGGCAAAGGCATGGTGCTGATTAAATGGCCGTAGTCCAGGGTAGCGCCGTCAGCCAAAGTGACGCGGTGGTTAGCCGGCGAAATCGACACGACTTCGGCATTCAAATGCAGCCGGTCCTTGAGATGCGGAAGAAAACCGTTCATCAGCGACTGGAAGCCGCCTTTCAACGGATAACCGAAACGCGCGTTCGGCCCCATGGGTTTCGCGACCGGCCGTAAAGCGCCTTCGATCATTTCTTCGAGATCGGGTAACGGCACTCGGCCGCCCAGCCAAGAGGTTTCCATTTCCTTAAGATCGACGGCCCACAATTTACGGTTGTAGGGAATGGCGAAATGCTTGGCTACCCCGGCGCCCCAGACCTTGTAGATAAATTCTTCGAAGTTCGCATAAGGCTCGGCGCTGGTCTTGGCCGCAGCTTTCGGCGCGGCTTTCGGCGCGACCAAGCGCACCGAGCTTTCCAGAACGCCGTCGCCGCAGCAGTCCTTGACGTCGCCGATGCGGCAGGCTTGATCGCGCATCGCAGCCTGGGTCGAATCCAAGCTTTGGTTTTTGTGACTATCGGGCGTTTTGGCTTCGCCGTAACGGGCTTCAATCGCGCCAACAATGCATTCTTTAATCACTTCAGGCGGTAAACCGTAGAGCGCGCCTTGGAACGGATAACGGGTATGCACGCCCTTGCTGTACACCCAAGCCTCCCGGTCCTGCCAGTGGACGTTAGCGCCGAGCAGCTTGCGATACATCTTATGCACGTAAGCGTCGTTGGAAAACATGATATGACCGGCAAAATCGAAGGTGAAACCATTCTCTTCCAAAGAGCGGCACCAGCCGCCGACGCTGTCGTTGGCTTCCAGCAGCACCGAATCCGGGGCATGAAAAGCCGCGGATAAGCCGGTCGGACCGGCGCCGATGACGGCTATTTTGGCCCGTTCTTTCTTGGCCCGTGTGCGGGCAAGCGCAACCTGTCCGCGGCCCTGTTGAACCTTGAGGATTTCTTGGGTCATGGCCCTAGCGGTGATGTCCCAGGATGTGCTCAGCAACATTTTACGCATTCCGGCACGGCGTTGATTGAACTGCTCCGCGGATTGACTCAGCGCCAGATCGCAGGCGGCAATGAAAGCGTCGGCGGTCTCGCCGAGATGAACGATATCGCCGTAAGGATCGGCCACGTCGGTAATGGGCGTACTCACAATGGGTTTCTCCGCCGCCATGTATTCCAAGGTTTTGGTTGGGCTGATGAAACGGGTGGACTCGTTAAGAGCGAAAGGCAGTAAACAAACATCCCAACCCGCCAAAAATGCCGGCAGTTGGTCGTAGCTCTGTTGCCCTAAATAATGAAGATTAGGATGCCGGGGCAGTTCCGCCGGATCGATCTTAGTGACCGGGCCGACCATGATCAATTGCCATTCGGGGCGCTGCCGGGCCATTCGATCCAGCAACGGCAAATCGATGCGTTCGTCGATAACGCCGAAAAAACCGAGCCGGGGCCGTGGGTGGTTTGCTTGATCGGCGTGATCCAGCGCTGTATTGCGCGCTTTTCCGAAGTGGGCTGCATCAACACTACTTGGGAAACAGTGCACATTAGGATGGCGGTCGCATTTGGCCTGATACAAACTGGGACCGCCGGTGAATACCAGATCCACACAGCGATAGGCGTCCGCCTCGCATTCCAGCAATTCCGGCGGTGCGTTCTTGAATGCGGACAACTCATCCATCACGTCGTAAACCATTGCTTTGGCTTTGAGCCGACGGGCCGACGGCAGCGCCATCGGCGTGTACAGCCAAACAATCAGGTCGCGCAAGGCTTTGCGTTCAACTAATTGGTCGAGAAGGGGGCCGAGTTGGCGCAGTTGCTTGCCGTTAAAACCGGGACTGTCAATCGTCGTGTACGGGGTGCAAACCAAAACCGAAGAAGCCGTGGGTTCGAAGCGCCAATGCGCCGCTTGATCCGCTGCACAGGGCAGCGGTTCTTCGATGAAAATAACGGGAAAACGCTTGGCCAAGCGTGACAGTAAATGTTGAGGGCGTTGCCACACCCAGTTCCAACGCAGATGCGAAAAGACGACAATAGTAGGCGCCATGTCCATAATCCCTCCTTAGGAATGATGTGTGTTCTGATACGTTTTTGTGGAATTCGAGGGCAAGGATAGGGTGACCGGTCGCGAAGGTCTGTACACTGACACACATAGCTCAGCGCCGGTTTAATCGAATGCAAGGCTGGAAAATTAAGGCAAATGACGGGCTTTTGCCGGGGAATATAAGATGAGTCGCGAAAGAGTAGAACGCAGCTAACGCGGATGATTATGATGAACGCGGATTTTTAGACGAAATGGATGACCGCTCGGTCGCCACACGATTGCAGCATCAATCGAGACGGCAATCCTCCACCAAGTCGGGTATCAATGAAACAATCGCGCTTTTGATCGCGGTCGCCGCAACATGCAGAGCGTGTTGTTCATCGGCGCTCAACTGAGGATGCAAATGGCGGATAACGCCGCTACGTCCGACCACGACCGGAATGCTAAAGCAGTTATCGCGGATGCCCATCCACTCCTCGAAACAAGTGGCGAGAGGCATGGTTTTGTATTCATCGAAAACCAACGCTTCAATAACCATGCAGGTCGCGGTGGCAATGGCATGATTGGTGTAGCCTTTAAGACGGTAAACCTCAAAACCGGCTTCGGTGACTTGGGCAAATAGCTGCCGATGAATCGGGGTATCGCCTAGAGGTTCGCCTCCCGCTTCAGCGCTACTCAATATAGGTATTTGATGGGTGCCGTGTTCGCCCAGAATATAGGCGCGAAGATCGTCGGGGTGGATATGCTCTTCTTGCGACAGCAAAGCGCGAAAACGGGCCGAATCCACCAACGTTCCCACCCCCATCACCCGATTGGCCGTAAAACCGGATAACTTAAACGCCGCATAAGTCATTACATCGACCGGATTGGTCACGACAACGAATACCGCATTGGGATTATTCGCCGCCAGCATCGGAATTAATTCCCTGAACAACAGCACATTTTTCTCGCCCAATTGCAGCCGGGACGTTATAAGCTGCCCGTCAGGCGCAACCGATGCCGTGATAACAACAATGTCGGCATCTTTTACCTGCTCATTCGTACAACCCTCTATACGCTTAGGCCGTGAGCAAAAAGCCAGCGTATGTTGCAAATCCAGCGCATCGCCCAGCGCATTTTCATAAGTACGGCCGGCAATGACCAAGTGCTCGCACACTTGTTTTAACACAAGGGCATAAGCAAGAGTGGAACCGACCCGGCCGGTTCCGATGATCGCAATTTTCATAACAAACACCTTCAGGTTTTAAAACATGGTGATTCGACGGATGCTTAAAGATAACTTGCAGCTCCGATTCTCTATACCCTTGCATATTACCTTAAATCAACAATATTGCCCCGCACACCAGGCTGAAGACCAGGCCCATTGAAAATTATAGCCGCCCAGCCAACCGGTCACATCCAGCACTTCGCCGATAAAATAAAGCCCCGGCACCTGTTTGCTGGCCATGGTTTTGGACGAAATCGCGTCGCAGTCAACGCCGCCAGACGTCACTTCGGCGGTGCGGTAACCTTCAGTGCCGTTGGGTTTAATGGTCCAGTTATGCAATTGCTCCGCAACCTGCTGAATCTGTTTGTCCGACAGCTCCTGCAACGACCTTTCCAACAAACTCTCAGGCAAAAATACGCTGACCAAGCGTTTCGGCAAATAGCCTTCCAGAATCGTTTTTAACTTGTTTTTGAGCTTTTGCCGACGCTTCGATTTCAGCTCTATATCCAAATTAAGCTGCGGCAGCAAATTAATCGCAATCGTCTCTCCGGCATTCCAGTAAGACGAAATCTGCAAAATCGCCGGACCGCTTAAGCCTCGGTGCGTAAACAATACGTTTTCGCTAAAGCTCTGCCTGCTATTGCTGACGATGCAAGGCAGCGCAATGCCCGATAAGGCCGAAAACTTTTCCTTATCTTCCGGCTGCAAGGTAAACGGCACCAAACCTGCGCGGGTCGGCCATACCTTAATGCCGAATTGCTCGGCAATTTTGTAGCCCAACGGCGTCGCGCCCATTTTAGGGATCGACAAGCCGCCTGTGGCAACGACTAACGACTCGCCACTAAAATTGCCGTGCGGGGTTTTAACCTGGAAGCGATTATTTAGCCGTTCAATTGCGTCGATGCCGGTGCTCAGTTGAATAACCACACCCGCCTTAGCGCATTCCGCCAACAACATATCCAGAATATCCTTGGCGCTTTCATTGCAAAACAACTGCCCGTGTTCCCGTTCATGAAAAGGAATCCGGTAGCGGTCGATTAAGGCCAGAAAATCCCACTGGCTGTAGCGGCTCAGCGCCGATTTGCAAAAATGCGAATTATGGGAAATATAATTATTAGGCTCAATGGAGTAATTAGTGAAATTGCAGCGGCCGCCGCCGGACATCAGGATTTTTTTCCCGGCCTTGTTGGCATGATCCAAAACCCGCACTTGACGGCCGCGCTTGCCCGCTTCGATGGCGCACATCAGGCCCGATGCGCCTGCGCCGATAATGATGACGTCTGTGTCAGTCATGGTTTTTTATCAACATGTTATTATGAGTAGATTACAGTGTCGTTAATTCCCGTTAAAGCTCTCGTCTTTGCTTCCGAGACATCAGGGATTGCTGGGATGATGGGGGGTGATGTCCAATTGGCACTTATGTATAACGAGAAAAGCTGGAGCTTTAGAGATAGAAGGCTAATACTAAATCAGTATTAATAAACTGAAGTTTCCCAGCTTTAAAACTTCTAATCCCCCACCTATGCGGGGTAGGTATTATTTAACGCAGGGTTTTCTTGGTTTATAGCAAACCCCAATTTAATACGTTTTCCTTTATAGGTTGCGGACTCAAAAACTGGGAAACTTCAGTTAATAAATATATCGTGTAAAAATCATTTAACTCCGTGTAAATTCGTCAAAATATAATTGACTGAGTAAGTAATATAACAAACACATAAGCTAAGAACCCTCCTAATCGACAGACAGAGCTACGTTGCTTAATCAAGGAATTCATCTATAAATCTTTGAAATCAATCCCCAGCTGTATTTAGATTGGTAGTCGATCCCAAGAACCCAAATAAAAGCTGGACAGACATAGGCATTGACTCGAATATTTTATCTTCAATTGCGTCTAACTTATCAACGTACTCTACATCGTGGATAGAGCGTATTTTCCGGCATTTGCCAGTGTCGCTTATCTGAAAAAATGCAGAGGGCTCATATGTTTTATTGTTGAATTGAAAGGATTCTGAGAAAAACAAGCCATTGTAAGCATTTGACCAGAC
>Ga0265327_10004941_pt1 | contig 11471 bp, 11 predicted proteins | sample 41621metaG_FD_202089 | JGI IMG/M metagenome (GOLD analysis project Ga0265327, IMG submission 202089) | Rhizosphere microbial communities from Carex aquatilis grown in University of Washington, Seatle, WA, United States - 4-16-21 metaG | ecosystem: Host-associated > Plants > Roots > Rhizosphere...
CCTGCGTAGGCGTACCGAAGAGACCCTGCACCCCGTCGGCGAGGCCGCCGTGGAGAAGGTCCACCAGAAGGGCAAGCTCACCGCCCGCGAGCGCATCCTGGCGCTGCTGGACGAGGGTTCGTTCGTCGAACTCGACGCGCTGGCCAAGCACCGGAGCACCAACTTCGGCCTGGGTGACAAGCACCCACTCGGCGACGGCGTGGTGACCGGCTACGGCACCATCGACGGCCGCGAGGTCTGCATCTTCAGCCAGGACGCCACCGTCTTCGGCGGCAGCCTCGGCGAGGTCTACGGCGAGAAGATCGTCAAGGTCCAGGAGCTGGCCATCAAGACCGGCCGTCCGCTGATCGGCATCAACGACGGCGCCGGCGCCCGCATCCAGGAGGGTGTGGTCTCGCTCGGCCTGTACAGCCGCATCTTCCGCAACAACATCCTGGCCTCGGGTGTCATCCCCCAGATTTCGCTCATCATGGGTGCCGCGGCCGGTGGCCACGTCTACTCCCCCGCGCTCACCGACTTCATCATCATGGTCGACCAGACCAGCCAGATGTTCATCACCGGCCCGGACGTCATCAAGACCGTCACCGGTGAAGAGGTCACCATGGAGGAGCTGGGTGGCGCCCACACCCACGAGGCCAAGTCCGGCACCGTGCACTACGTCGCCTCGGGCGAGCAGGACGCCCTGGACTACGTCCGTGACCTGCTGAGCTACCTGCCCCCGAACAACTACGCCGAGCCGCCGCGCTTCCCCGCGCCGCCGCACCCCGGCGCCATCGAGGACAACCTCACCGACGAGGACCTCGAACTCGACACGCTGATCCCGGATTCGCCGAACCAGCCGTACGACATGCACGAGGTCATCTCGCGCATCCTCGACGACGACGAGTTCCTCGAGATCCAGCAGGGCTACGCGCAGAACATCGTCATCGGCTTCGGCCGCATCGACGGCCGCCCCGTCGGCATCGTGGCCAACCAGCCGACCCAGTTCGCCGGCTGCCTCGACATCAACGCCTCGGAGAAGGCCGCGCGGTTCATCCGCACCTGCGACGCCTTCAACATCCCGATCATCATGCTGGTGGACGTCCCGGGCTTCCTGCCGGGCACCGAGCAGGAGTACAACGGCATCATCCGCCGCGGCGCCAAGCTGCTGTACGCCTACGGTGAGGCCACCGTCGCCAAGATCACCGTCATCACCCGTAAGGCCTACGGCGGCGCGTACTGCGTCATGGGCTCCAAGGACATGGGTTGCGACGTCAACCTGGCGTGGCCGACGGCCCAGATCGCCGTCATGGGTGCCTCGGGTGCGGTGGGCTTCGTCTACCGCTCCGAGCTCAAGGCCGCCGCGGCGAGCGGCGAGGACGTCGACGCCCTCCGCCTGCAGCTGCAACAGCAGTACGAGGACACCCTGGTGAACCCGTACGTCGCCGCCGAGCGTGGTTACGTCGACGCGGTCATCCCGCCGTCGCACACCCGCGGCTACATCGCCAACTCGCTGCGCCTGCTGGAGCGCAAGGTCGTCCAGACGCCGCCGAAGAAGCACGGGAACATTCCACTGTGAGTAATGACGTGCAGACTCCCGAAACCGAAGCCCCCGCAGAGGCGCCCGTCGCGCCGCTGTTCCAGGTGGTCAAGGGCAACCCGTCCGACGAGGACCTCGCCGCTCTGGTGACGGTGCTGGCGAGCGCCTCCGGCGGCGGTGCCGCCGACAGCGGTGACCGCAACGACTGGGGTCACCCGGTGTCCAAGCTGCGGTACGCGTACACCAGCTGGCAGCTGGTCACGTTGGTGGAGCGCACGTTCATCCGTCGATGAGCGCTTGCGCGAAGAGCATCCGGCACCGATGACGCGGGTGGTGCTGGGCTCGGCCTCCGCCGGCCGGCTCGGTGTGTTGCGCAAGGCCGGCGTCGAACCGGTCGTGCTGGTGTCCGATGTCGACGAGGACGCGATCATCGCGTCTCTCGGCGACGCCGGCCCCGGTGACGTCGTGCAGGCCCTGGCGACGGCCAAGGCACAGCGGGTCGCCGAATTGCTCGACGCCGACCTGTCGTCGGATTGCGTTGTGATCGGCTGTGATTCGATGCTCGAGTTCGACGGCCGGTTGACGGGAAAGCCGGGCTCCCCCGATGTGGCACGCCAGCAATGGCATTCGATGGCCGGCCGCAGTGCGATCCTGCACACCGGCCACTGCGTCCTGCGTCTGACCGACGGTGCCGTCAGGAATCGGGTCAGCGAACTGGGCTCCACCACGGTGCAGTTCGGCGACCCCAGCCCGACGGACCTGGATGCCTACGTCGACACCGGCGAACCCCTCTGGGTCGCAGGTGCTTTCACGCTCGACGGCCTGGGCAGCTGGTTCATCGACGGCATCGACGGCGACCCGTCCAACGTCATCGGGCTCAGCCTGCCGCTGCTGCGCCGGATGCTGGCCCGGCTCGAGGTGTCCGTCACCGACCTGTGGGCGGCGAACAGTCCCGGATAGATTTCTCCCGAAGCCACCTATCCGCACCGCAATCCGCACCGAACTCCTGGTGACCAACCAGGAAGGACGGCACGGTGCGGCGGATTGCAGTGGTCGGCAGTGGCATATCGGGACTCACCGCGGCGTGGGTGCTCGCGCGCGACGCGGAAGTCACCCTGTTCGAGGCACAACCGCGATGCGGTGGCCACGCCCACACCCACGAGTTGGCCGCTCGCCACGGCAGTAGCGACACCGTCGGCGTCGACTCCGGCTTCATCGTGCACAACGACCGGACCTACCCGACCCTGCTCCGACTGTTCGCCGAACTCGGCGTCCGGACACAAGAATCCGACATGTCGATGTCGGTCTGCTGCGAAGGGTGCGGCCTGGAGTACGCCGGGGCGAAAGGGCTGTCAGGTCTCTTCGCCGCTCCGGGTTCGTTGTTCTCCCCGCGTTATCTGCGCCTGCTCACCGAGGTCACGCGCTTCCACCGGCTCGCCCGGGCGGAACTCGCGCGCGGCGTGGAAGAGGGTCGAACCCTCGGCGAATTCCTCGGCGCGGCAGGCTTTTCCAGCTACTTCGTCACGCACTTCATGGTGCCACTGGTCGCTGCGGTCTGGTCGTGCCCGCCGGACGCCGCTCTCGACTATCCCGTCGGTTATCTGCTGGCCTTCCTCGACCACCACGGGATGCTGACGGTGTTCGGTTCGCCGACCTGGCGGACGGTGACGGGCGGCTCCGCGCGATACGTCGAGGCGATCACCGCGCGGTTGCCGTCGGTGCGCCTCGGGGTGCCCGTGCGTACCGTCAGCCGCAACCCGGACGGGGTGACGGTCCGTGACGATGCGGATCGGGTCGAACAGTTCGACGCGGCGGTGCTCGCGACGCATCCGAATCAGGCCCTGTCGATCCTGGACCAGCCGACGGCGAACGAGATCGGGACTCTCGGCGCGTTGCGGTACTCGATCAATCAGACTGCGCTGCATACCGATACGTCGCTGCTGCCACGGCGTCCCGGCGCCCGCGCGTCGTGGAACTACCGGATGCCGGCCTGCGACGTGACCGCAGACCAGGTCCTGGTCAGCTACGACCTGACCCGCCTACAGCGACTCGACGGAATCACCGACCGCCGCTTCGTGGTGACGCTGGGCGGCGCCGGTCGGGTCGACCCCGACCAGGTCATCGCCACCATGCTCTATGACCATCCGCAGTACTCCCCCGAGTTCCGCGCGGCGCAACAGCGCCTGCACACACTCGGCGATCACCGGCTGGCGTTCGCCGGCGCCTACCACGGCTGGGGTTTTCACGAGGACGGTGCGGTGTCCGGCGTCGTTGCGGCGCAACGACTCGGCGGCAGGTGGAGTGGTCCGGTGCCACCGCTGCGCCATCCGGCGGGGAATGTGGCATGAGCCCACCACAGATCGTGCGAACCCGCATCCACCATGCTCGCGCCGTACCGGTGCGCCATGCATTCACCTACCGCAGCTACAGCTGGCTGGTCGACCTCGACACGCTACCCACGTACCCCCGCCTGCTGCGTCCGCTGGCCGGGTTCCACGCCGCTGACCACGTCGGCGATCCGCACCAGACGCTGCGCGAGAACGTCGACTCCTATCTCGGCGAACACGGAATCGACCTCGGCGGCGGCCACATCCGAATGTTGGCCAACGCCAGAGTGTTCGGCTTCGTGTTCAATCCACTCACGCTCTACTGGTGCCACGACGCCGGCGGCGCGCTGGTCTGTGCCATCGCCGAGGTACACAACACCTATGGAGAGCGGCACCGCTACCTGCTGCGCGCCGATCATCGCGGCGAGGTGACGGTGCCGAAGGCGTTCTACGTCTCGCCGTTCAACCCGGTCAGCGGACGATACGTGCTGCGCGTTCCCGAGCCGACCCGGGACGTGCTCTCCGTGGCGATCACCCTGCTCGATCCGTCCGGCGGGCTCGTCCTGACCGCCACCTGGACCGGGTCGATTCATCCTGCGCACCCCACAACCGTTTTGGCCACCGCACTGGCAGCGCCGTTGGCGCCGCTGCTGGTCGCAGCACGCATCCGCTGGCAGGGTGTGCGCCTCTGGGCGCGCGGACTGCCACTGCACCCCCGCCCCCAGGAGGCCGCCTCATGACGAACCAACTACACGACGGTGCCGCATACGATCCGTTCCTACCGGCCAGGTGGGCCGAAATCGCCGAGGTGCCAGGCGGTCTGCGCACCAGACTCGGCACCCCGGTCGCCCGTGCGTTGTTCCGGGCCGCGGTACGGGATCTGCCGCTGCGGGTCGAGTATCCGGACGGCACCGTGCTGGGCGCGGCCGGTGCGGCTGACCCGACCGCACCGCGAATGTTGTTGCACCGTCCCGATGATTTCTTCGGCCGGATCGCGGGCAGCGGTCTGATCGGCTTCGGCGAGGCATACATGGTCGGCGACTGGTCGGCGCCCGAGCTCACCGCCGTACTGACCGCCCTGGCGTCCCGCATCGACACCGCCGTGCCGGCCATGTTGCAGGGACTGCGCTCGGTCGTGCTGCCGCGGACACCGCGCAACCAGCGCGGGGCGCGGGCGGACACCCAAGCGAACATCGCGCATCACTACGACCTGTCGAACGAATTCTTCAGCATGTTCCTCGATCCGACGCTGACCTACTCGTGCGCGCTGTTCGACACCCTCGACCCACCACCGGCCTGGCCCGACCTGGCGGCCGCACAACAACGCAAGATCGACCGGCTGCTGGATGCCACGGGCGTCGGCTTCGGCACGCGCCTGCTCGAAATCGGCACCGGCTGGGGCGAACTGGCGATCCGGGCGGCACAGCGCGGAGCGCTCGTACACACCGTGACACTGTCGCGCGAGCAGCAGCTGCTGGCCCGCGAGCGCATCACCGCCGCAGGGCTGTCGGACCGCATCACCGTCGAGCTGTGCGATTACCGGGACGTCACCGGCACGTACGACGCGATCATCTCCATCGAGATGATCGAGGCCGTCGGGTATCGCTACCTACCTGCCTATCTGCGCACGCTCGACAGCCTGCTCGAGGTCGGCGGGCGCATCGGCGTGCAGCTGATCACCATGCCGCACAAGCGCATGCTGGCGTCCCGCGACACCTACACCTGGGTGCACAAGTACATCTTCCCGGGCGGTTTCCTGCCGTCGGTCAAACTCATCGAACGCTCCATCGCAGCGCACACGGAACTCCGGATCACCGACCGCCACTCATTCGGGCCGCATTATGCCCACACCCTCAGATTGTGGTTGCAGCGATTCACGGCCAACAGCGCCGGTGCCGACGCACTGGGATTCGACCGAGTTTTCCGGCGGATGTGGCGCTTCTATCTCGCCTACTCCGAAGCCGGCTTCGCGTCGGGCTACCTGGACCTGCATCAACTGGTGCTCCGCCCGAAGGCACGAGCGTGAGCACGGCATCCGGATCCGACGGGTTACGCCAGACGGACACGGTTCGCGCGCGGTCGTGCGACGATTCCCGAATGGAGGGCGAGGCGGACCGCGCAACACTCCTGGCGGCGATCGCGGACGGCGACGCTGGGGCTTTCACCGAGTTCTACGACCTGACCTCGGCCCGGGTGTACGGCTTGGCCTATCGCGTCGTGCGCAACAAGACACTGGCCGAGGACGTGGTGCAGGAGGTGTTCCTGCAGGTGTGGTCGGCGGCAGCACGGCAATACGACCCGGCGCTGGCCAGCCCCATCGGCTGGCTGCTGACGCTGACCCACCGGCGAAGCGTCGACCGGGTGCGCTCCGAGCAGTCGGCCGCGGACCGCAACCACGCCTACGGCGCCTCGAACCTCGGCCGCGAACACGACACCGTCGTCGACCAGGTGGGCCAACGACTCGATGAGCAGGAAGTCACCGAGTGCCTCGACGGATTGACCGCCATCCAGCGCGAAGCCATCGGCCTGGCGTACTACAGCGGCCACACCTACCGGGAGGTCGCCGAGCGCCTCGACGTCACGCTCCCCACCATCAAGGCGCGTATCCGGGACGGCCTGATCCGCCTGAAGAACTGCTTGGGGGTGGGCACCGATGCCTGACAGCTACACCGACGACGAACAGCAATTGCTCGATCTGGCATACGTATACGCGCTCGACGCGGTGTCCGAAGCCGAACGTTCGGACATCGCCGGCCGCCTCGGCGTTGCCGCGCCGCACACCGCGCAGGAATTCGCCCGGATCGTCGGCGACACCCAGGAAACGATGGCCATCGTGACCGCGAGCGACGCCATGGCGCCGCCCGCCGAACTCCGCGTGCGCATCCTGCTGGCCATCGGTATCCAGTCGGCGGGCGACAGTTCAGATGAACTGGCACTCAGGCGCATTCGGCGACGGCGATTGATCGTCCGCGTGGTGGCAGCCGCCGCGGCGGTCTGCGCGATCGTCATCGGCACGACTGTGGTCGCCGAGCGATTCACGAACCACCCGGCGCAACAGACGGTTTCGCAGGTTCTGGCCAAACCCGACATCCGCACGTACTCCGCTGCGGTCGCCGGCGGCACCATCACGCTCAGTGCCTCACAACAGGCGAACGCCGTCGTCGTGGCCATGTCCGATGTGCCTGCGCCACCGACAGGCCACGTCTATCAGATGTGGTTCATCCCGGCGTCCGGGGCGCCGCGGTCCGCCGGGACGATGAGCGCCGACACCATGCCGCCTCCCGGAGGCGAGGTGATACCGGCGCTGAACTCGGCCGCCAAGGTGGCTGTGACCGTCGAGCCCGGGACCGGGTCGAGTCAACCGACGAGCACCCCGGTGGTCGTCGTCTCTCTCACCTGATGACGACCGCCGGGGCGTTCTTCGACCAGCTGCTCGACCGTACCGTCGTGCTCGGGTATTCGCGGGTGGGTTTGGCTGTACGGCAACGGTTCTGGCCGGCACCCGACTTCTCGGCCGACGCACTTGCCGGCGGCACCGTGATGGTCACCGGCGCGAATTCGGGCATCGGCAAGGCCATCGCCGGGCAGCTCGCCGAACTCGGTGCGACGGTCCTGCTGACGGTGCGCGACCGGGACCGCGGCGAGGCGGCGCGGCACGACGTGCTCGCCGCCGCGCCCGGCGCCGACGTGGCCGTCGAGGTGTGCGACGTGTCGAACCTGGCCGCGGTCCGCTCGTTCGCCGCGGACCTGCTGACGCGGCGCCCACGACTGGACGCCGTCATCCACAACGCCGGGGTCATGCCGGAGCACCGTACCGAAAGCGCGGAAGGACATGAACTTTCGCTCGCCACCCACGTTCTGGGCCCGCTGCTGCTGACCGAGCTGCTGCTGCCCGCTCTCACCACCGCGCCCGACCCACGGGTGGTGCTGATGTCCTCGGGTGGCATGTACTCCCAGCCGCTTCCGGTCGACGACATCGAATACCGGCGTGGGCAGTACCGCGGTGCCACGGCCTACGCCCGCAGTAAACGCATCCAGGTGGCGTTGACTCCGCTGCTGGCGCGGCGTCGGTCCACCATGATGGTGGCCGCCATGCATCCCGGCTGGGCCGATACCCCGGGGGTCGCGCAGTCACTGCCCGGATTCCGCCGCGTGACGCGCCCGATCCTGCGGACGTCCGAGCAGGCCGCCGACACCGCGGTCTGGTTGGCCGCAACCAAACCGACTCCGGTCTCCGGACAGTTCTGGCACGACCGACGGATCCGGCCCGCGCACTATCTGCCCACCACCCACTACACCGACACGGAGCTGGAACAGGTGTGGCAGTACTGCACGGCCGCCGTCGGTTTGTGAGGGCTTGTCGCGCAGTCAGATTCGGGCGAGTTCGCGGCGAAGGCCGCGCGCCCCGTCGTCGAGCAGATGCGTCACCGCGAGCCGGAGCAGGGGCTCGAGCCACCGCAGCCAGCCCTGGAACGCAAACCTGATCCGGTAGGTGACCTGAGTGCCGTCCGCGTGTGGGCTCACCGTGATGGTGTCCCGCGCGATCAGGTGCGGATTGACCCCGCGCAGCTCGATCGACTGCCCCGGCGTCAGGCTGGTCACTTCGTAGGTGATCTCCGAGGTGCGGCCGGCGAAGCGGGACGTGTTCGCGTAACGAGTACCCACGCCGCCGTCGCCGGCGATCCGCACGGTACGCACGGTGCCGGGGTCCCACTGCTGCGTGGTGGTGAAGTCGGCCAGGTAGGCGAATACGGCGTCCGCGGGCGCGGCCACCACCACCTGTCGCTGCGCGTCGATCACCGGGCCGCCCTCACGAGGTCTCCTCGAGATGACCCAATTGGTGGCGCAGGCACTGTTCCAGGTCGGGGCGCCGGAACCGGCGCCCGGCCTCGATGAGCCGGGCGGGGACCACCCGCTGACTCGCCATGGCCAGCTCACGGGCGCCTTGACCGCCGAGCAGTAGTGCCGGCCCCACGGCAGGGACGGGCAGCACCGCCGGACGGTGCAGCACCGCGGCCAGCGATCGGGTGTAGTCGATGTTTCGGACCGGTTGTGGCGCAACCGCATTCACCGGGCCGGACAATCCCGCATCGACCAGCGCGCGGTGATACACATCGATGAGGTCCTCGATGTCGATCCAGGACAGCCACTGCCGCCCGTTCCCCAGCCGGCCGCCGAGCCCGGCCGCGAACAGGGGCCGCATGAGCTGCAGCGTGCCGCCGCGCGGCGTCTGCACGATCCCGGTCCGGACAGTCACCACCCGCAATCCGGCGGCGGCCGCCGGTGCCGTCGCCGCTTCCCACTCGGCGACGACATCGGCCAGGAACCCGTCGCCCCGCTGCGCCGACTCGTCGAGTTCCTCGTCGGCCCGGTCATGTCCGTACCGGCCGATCGCCGACGCGCTGACGAAGACGGCGGGCCCGTCCGCCGCCCGTACGGCACACTCGGCCAGCCGGCGCGTCGGCTCGATCCGGCTGTCGCGCACCGCTTTCTTGTGCGAGTCGGTGAACCGTCCGGCGATCGATGCACCGGCGAGGTGCACCACGGCATCGATGCCGTCGAGCAGGCCGGCGGCGGGCGACTCGGGATCCCAGCGGCGTTCGGTGTCGTCACGGGGTTCGCGGCGCACCAGCCGGACCACCCGGTAACCGCCCGTCGACAAGAACGCCGTCAGCGCGCTGCCGATCAATCCCGACGCCCCGGTCACCGCCACCGAGCCGGGCCGCTCGCCCAGCCCGCGTGCCCATTGGTGCGCGGTCAGATCGTCGCGCAACTGGCGGTGCCGGTAGCGGAACGTCTGCCGCAGCAGCGGCCCCGGCACCGGCGTATCGACGCGATCGGTGACCCGGGTGCGGCGGTCGTCGACGGCGTCGAAGAGGTGTTCATGCCGCCAGTGCCCGACCAAACCCGTTGGCAGCGAACGCAAGCCGTCGCGAACCAATTCGTCGACGAACCGTGCGGGCGGCGCGTAGTCGGAGGGATTGTGTTGCGCGCTCCAGCGCAAGCCACCGGGCAGGGCGAGTACGGCGCGGCCGTCGGCCAGCGACGCCGCTTCCGCGACCACACTCATCGGCTGCCACGGCGGCAGCAACCGGTGGATGGCCCCCGGCCGCGCATGCCAGGCGAACACCTCGTCGCGCGGCGCGTCGACGACGCTGCTGTACTCGATTCCCATGAAACCTCCGACTCGAATCGGCCTCTCGTGGGATTCGGAGCCAACCGCCCGGCGGATGGGTCCGGTCAGTTGAGGGGCTTGTAGCTGAACGACACCTTGCCGTCGGCGACATCGGTGACCGTCAGGGTGTAGTCACGGCTCTGCCCGCCGACGACGGCGGTGCATCGCTGGGTCGCGCCGACCTTGCTGTCCACATCTCCGGCGCACTTGACCGCCCCCGCACCCTGGCCCAGTTGCGCCGCAAGGGAACTCTCCGCAACGGACTTCTCCAGCACGGGTGTGAGCCCGTAATTCATTGCGAGCCCGGATACTTCGCTCACCAGCGCGGTACGCCGGCTCGTGAACCCGTCGTCGACGATGTCGCAGAACGCGACCGCACCCTGCTTGCCCTCCAGCCCCGACAGGCATGTCACGGAGTCCGGCGCGGCCTTGCGCGCCCGGGTCACCATGTCCGCCACGGCCGCCTCCAACTGCGTCTTGGAGACCGCCGGGGTCATCGAATAGCTGACCTTGCCGTCGTTGACCCCGGACACCGTGACGGTCGGCTGGATGCCGTAGGCGGGCGACATCGTCACGTCGCAGCGCGTGCTCTGCCCGACCCGGGCGATGAGTCCGCGCTCGCAGATCACCGCCTGCGGCGGCTGGCTCGTGAACGCGTCGTGGATCGCCCGCTCGAGCGACGCCTTGTCCACCATCGGCAGCTGTGCCGACGGTTTGGCCTGCACAGCTTCCTGTTCCGGACGGGTGAGGGTGTAGATCAGCGCCGTCAACCCGGTCACCACCAGCCCGGCGATGACGACCAGTGCCAAGATGCGCGCCCTCATACCGCCATTCTGCCTGGGCTACATCAGGTCATTTGCGGGCACGTCATTTCGGTGCTCGCGGTACCACGCCACCGTGCGCGCCAGGCCATCGTCCAGGGCCACCTGCGGCGACCAGCCCAGCGCCCGCATCTTCGAGATGTCCGGGCATCGGCGCGGGGTGCCGCCGGCCTGCAGCTCGCCGGGCTTGATCTCGAGTTCGACGCCGACAGCCCGGCCGATCCGCGTCGCCAGCTCCCGGACGCTGAGTTCCTCGTCGCTGCCGATGTGGTAGACCTCGCGGTGCCCGCCCTTCTCGTACATCGTCAAGATGCCCTGGACGATGTCGTCGACGTAGCAGAACGAGCGCGTCTCGCTGCCGTCGCCCTGGATCGGGAAGGTCGGGTCACCGGCCTCCTCGCAGCCCAGCGCCCGCAGGATGAACTGCGGCTCGACGTGCTTCCACCCCATGTTGGGCCCGAACACGTTGTGCGGCCGGAAAACCTGCACCTGCCGGTAGTGGTCCTGCCCGTAGTTGAAGGCGATCAACTCGCTGACGATCTTGCCGCCGCCGTACGAGTACCGGGGGTTGAGGCTGTCCGGCAGCATCAACGGGATGGTCTCGGGCGTCGGGATGATCGCGGGCGTCT
>Ga0265327_10004942_pt1 | contig 11471 bp, 9 predicted proteins | sample 41621metaG_FD_202089 | JGI IMG/M metagenome (GOLD analysis project Ga0265327, IMG submission 202089) | Rhizosphere microbial communities from Carex aquatilis grown in University of Washington, Seatle, WA, United States - 4-16-21 metaG | ecosystem: Host-associated > Plants > Roots > Rhizosphere >...
ATTGAGGGTGAAGATACTTATGCCATTCAATTTCATCCTGAGGTATATCATACGACCGAGGGGACAAAAATCCTTGAAAATTTTCTGGTTCAAATTTGTGGCTGCAAGCAGGATTGGACTCCTGATTCGTTTATTGAAACAACTATTGCCAAATTGCGCCAAACTGTAGGTGATGATAAGGTTGTTCTTGGATTATCAGGTGGTGTGGACTCTACCGTTGCAGGCGTCTTACTTCATAAAGCGATTGGGAAAAATCTCACCTGCATTTTTGTGGATAACGGTCTGTTGCGTAAAAATGAATTTCAGGATGTGCTCGATTCCTACATGCATATGGGTTTGAATGTTATTGGCGTTGATGCGAGTGAAAGGTTCTGGAATGATCTTAAGGGTGTTACAGATCCGGAATCCAAACGCAAGATTATCGGGCGTGATTTCATTGAAGTATTCGACATTGAAGCACATAAAATTCAGGAAGTTAAATGGTTGGCCCAGGGAACAATTTATCCTGATGTGATTGAATCAGTTTCTGTCAACGGGCCATCAGCCACAATCAAGTCGCATCACAACGTAGGTGGTCTTCCCGAGAAAATGCATTTAAAGGTTGTGGAACCGCTGAATCTTTTATTTAAGGATGAAGTGCGTCGCGTTGGGAGAGCTTTAGGAATAAAGCCGGAATTGCTCGGAAGACACCCATTCCCAGGACCCGGGCTGGGGATCAGAATCCTGAGTGACGTTACCCCTGAAAAAGTACACGTGCTTCAGGAAGCCGATGCTATTTTTGTAAATGGACTTAAAGAGTGGGGACTTTATGACAAAGTCTGGCAGGCTGGTGTAATGCTTTTGCCTGTCCAATCTGTAGGCGTAATGGGTGATGAACGGACCTATGAGAACGTGGTCGCGTTAAGAGCTGTCGCTTCAACAGATGGTATGACTGCCGATTGGGTTCATCTTCCTTATGAGTTTTTGGCTAAAATTTCAAATGATATTATTAACAAGGTACGTGGAATTAACCGGGTTGTTTACGATATCAGCTCCAAACCACCTGCAACTATTGAATGGGAATAAATTATTAATGGTTCATTTTGTGATCAATATTTCAACTTTATTTCCATCTAATTTCAACCAAGAAGCCGAAATTATAAAGTTACGCTGATAATATTTTCCTTTTTCAGCTGTTGTTCTCCATTCCAACGGTAAGCAGAGAGTGTTTCTGATCCTACCACTGCACTGTCGATGCAACAGATATTGTCCTGCATGATTGCAGCACCTTCGGTAAGACAATAATGTCCCACAAAAACCGGCGGTTTATTTGAAGAATAAGGTTCAAAGGAGGGGGCTAACTGAATCGGAACAGTATATTCCGGCAAAATAAACTTGTTTCCAAATGAAAGAGCGCGAAAGGTTTTATTTTGGGGCGATTCCCACCAGTTCATTCTGAATACCTTACGACTCATCCCTTTGGAACATTTTAAGATCAGGTCGGGGGGACACCTAAATTCCAGACCTTTGAGTAACCTGTAAATAATTGAGGCTGTCGGGTGCTGATTTTCATGAATTGTTCTCAGAAAATCCTTTTTGAGTTTTCCTTTGGGGATAAAACTTTTCAGATAATTAATGTCATTATCGTTCCAGTAGGCGTGAACAATCCTTAACCCGTCCAGATCAAGATAAAAAGGTAAGGTCCGAAGCCATTTTAAATGATCCTTCCATTCGGGCACAAATCCTGTAAATGCAGTTAATGTGCTTTGAATCTGGTTTCTGTTTCCAGCGATATGGCGCGATAGATACATCCCTGACGAATCTTTTATGTGATAAAGTATCGCGCTGTATTCATGATTCCCCAGTATGGTGAGTGCGGTACCAGCCTCAGTCATTTGGCGAACCAGCTGAACTGTCTCCCTGATTTCAGGTCCACGGTTAATAAAATCGCCAATAAACACAGCCTTACGTTCGGGATGTTGCCAGATGCCGTTAATTTTGGCATAGCCCATGGTCTTAAGAAGTTTCTTCAAAAGAGTGGCGTGACCATGTACATCACCAATTATATCATAATGCTGTGTATTCATAAGTCTCAAAATTAAAAATAATTACAGACAAAATCCAAGACAAATTAAAGAAAAGGATCATCTGTAAAATATTTTCAGAATGCAAAAATGGCAGGAGGATCACAATTGGATTCCCCTGCCATTCAATAGAGTGTTCGGTAAGTTCAGTTCGAGCGCTTATGCAACAACGTCAATATCCTTGTTGACATTTTTGCTCCCTATGAGTGCATAAAACAACAAATAAGCAAGACATGCAAAGATCAACCAATAGCTTGCCCCAAAAGAGGTTAAGTCGGCAATTTTACCCTGGAGGAGCGGTAATAACCCGCCGCCGCAAACCATGACCATAAAAATACCGGAAGCTGCTGCAAGATATTTACCAAGGCCCTCGACTGCAAGGTTGAAAATACCGCCCCACATGATGGAAGTACAAAGGCCTACCAGGACAATAAACATTGCACTGATCGGAACTTGTGCCAATCCGAAGGAAAGTGCTCCTGTTGCTGATTGTTGTAATAATGGTAATGAAACCAGTACAGATATTGGTGAGAAAATTGCCAGTGTAATCAGGATCAAACCTAAACCGGAAGTAAAACTAAGCATGGTTTTACTGGAGATCTTGCTTCCAAGGGACGCACCAGCCAAACGGCCGATCAGCATCAAAAACCAATACGTTCCTGCAACGAAACCTGCAGTGGCTTTTCCAACCGGTGTCGAAGACAGCCAGAGGTTCATAATTCCAGGGGTTCCCACTTCTACACCTACATAAACAGAGATAGCTATAGCGCCGAGGACAAAGTGACGGAATTTCAGAGCACCAGACATCAGCGTCTTTAATGGGAGGGTTGACTGAGCAGCAAATGGTTCAGGGATGCTTACAAAATATAGTACAACGAATACAATAGCAAATACACCCATTGCAATGTACATCACAGGAAATACATCTGTAATCTTGGCATGGAGCTGGGCACCAATGAGAATACCAACAAATGCAGGGGTGAAAGTAGCCATAACCGAGTTGAAAGATCCACCAACTTGAATTAGCTGATTCCCTTTGTTTCCGCCACCGCCCAAGGTATTTAACATTGGATTGACTACGGTGTTTAACAAACACATGGAGAAACCAGAAATAAAAGCACCAAGAAGATAAACAGCAAAAGCTGATTCCTGTGATGCGTGACCGGATAAATATTGAATAAATACACCAACAAGTCCGACAGCAATAGCGATTAAAGCGGTCTTTTTATAGCCGATTCTTTGAAGCAGGATACCACCGGGGATTCCCATTACAGCGTATGCAATGAAATTAGCCGCATTTCCTAACATTCCAAGGAAATTGTCAACCTTAAACTGGTCTTTTAATACGTTACCCATTGGCGCTGCTAAATTGGTAACAAATGAGATCATACCAAAAAGCAGGATCATCATGATGATAGGCAATGCATAACTTTTTTTCTGTGTCATAATTTATTTTTATTTGTTTTGGTTAATTACTTTAATAATTTTTATTGAGTAATTTAAGTCTACAATAATAGCAAATTTTTTAGAATAACTTCTTCCCTCCATCACCGATTTCTGCAACATAGAACAGCGGTTTCAGTCCGGTTTTAGCCTCATAATTTTTCCCAACCTGAGCAATAAAGGTTTCAATTGCTTCTGTTTTGACAAGACTAACTGTGCATCCTCCGAATCCGCCACCTGTCATCCGGGTGCCGATTACCCCATCTATTTTACGACCCTCTTCAACCATAGTGTCCAGCTCAGGACCGGTAACTTCATAATCGTCCCTTAAAGAGTCGTGTGATTCGTTCATCAGAACTCCGAATTTCACCAGGTCACCTGCCCTTAAAGCTTTTACGGCATCCTCAGTCCTCTGAATCTCGCTTACTACGTGCCTTGCCCGTCTTCGAACAGTTTCATTTTCAATTTTATCCTCTACCTTTAAAAAGTCTTCCCAGGAGATCTCTCCTAACGCGGATATCTGCTGAAATGGCTGGATTGCTTTAACCGCAGCATGACATTCTGCAACCCGTTCATTGTATTTCCCTGAGTCTAGTTTATGAGGACTATTGGTATTGCTAATCACGATTTTTACACCATCAAGAATGACAGGAACCAAATCGTAGGAGAGGGTATCGCAATTGAGGAATACTGCATGGTCTTTTTTACCCATTGCCGAAACGAACTGATCCATGATTCCGCAATTTACAAGGGCAAATTCGTGCTCTGCCTTCTGTCCCATCTTTGCAAGTTCAACCCGGTCGATTCCGAACCCAAAGGTTTCATTAATCATTACAGCAGTTGCAACTTCTAGCGCAGCAGAAGAGGATAAGCCCGCACCTGTGGGCACATCTCCATAAAATAACAGGTCCAGTCCTTTATCAAATGTGAGCCCCTTTTTCATAAACTGGGCAAAGACCCCAATCGGGTAGTTCACCCACTCTTTACCAATCGCTTTATTTAAATCTTCGACATTAACCTCTGCTTCAAATGGGAAATCCAAGGAAGCAAATCTAACTGTTTTCTTTTCAGTTTTCCGAACTAAACAATAGATTCCAAAACTCAATGCACAAGGGAAAACAAATCCTCCGTTATAATCGGTATGTTCACCAATTAAATTGACTCGCCCGGGTGAAAAATAACCACTGATTTCACCTTCGCCATATTTCTCAACAAACTCTGCTTTTAACTGTTCGATAGTCATATTTTTAATAATTAAAGTTTCAACTGGTAGGTACTGGTAGGGGCAAAAGTATGTTATTTTGACCGCAATCTACCAGTACGAAAAAAATGTTTTTAAACACTTTTTTTAGAGTGAATTTCTTAAAATAAGTTTTGACGGATTCCTTATCCTGATCTTAAGGTGTTTCAGCACCATGTCAGAAAGTCCCTTTCCCATCTGGATGAAATCAGTTGATATTGTTGTAATACCTCCTGCAACTACCTCCTTCAGCATGGTGTCATTAAATGAAACCAGACCAACATCCTTACCAAGGATTAAGTTCATTGAAGCAACATTCTTTACAATTCTAACAAGATTGCGGTCCGAAACTACTAAATAAGCCTCGCCCCGCTGAACATTGCGCCTGTCTACTGACCGGATTATTTCCGCGTTCAAACCCCATTGGTTACAAAAACGTTTGAACCCGGTAACTCTTTGATCAGGTTCTTTCCCACCCGGAAAAACCATGATTAACTTGTGATATTTTTTAAAATGCTCTTTCCCAGCCGTCATCGCATCATAGACATCCTGCTCAAAATCCTGGTAAATCACCGGGTAATCGGCTAAATCGGCTTTGAGCCGGTCAAGGATATACACTTTCTCAGGTGGCAGTTGCCTGACTATTTCAATCGAATTATTAAAGGTGGCAGGCATGATGATATAAGCATCATACTTTCCCACTGCGCTCAAGATTAACTGTTTATAGACGTGATAATTAAAATGGTGAAAATAAATATCCACAGTCGTTCGGTCGTCAAGTTGCCCAAGGAATGAGGTGTACAAATCTTCTTTAAACACATTCAGTTCATCAAAAAGGAGAAAGATCTGTTTCCCGGAATTGAGTTCCGTTCTTTCGATGTAATATCCTTTTCCTGGTACAGAAATTACGATACCTCTGCTTCTTAGTTCATTAAAGGCTAACATGACTGTGTCTCTGGAAAGGGAGAAGGCGCTGCAAATCTGATTGATGGAAGCAAGTTTATCACCTTTTTTTAATATTCCCTGTTCAATAGCTGTGATTACTGAATTGATGACTTGCCGGTATTTTGGGATTCCGGCAGTTTCATCGATATTGAAGATATCCGTTATATGCACGAGAGAATTGTTTTTCAGGGATTAAAAATATGTTTTTTTTATAATTATTCTTTACGTTTGTGTCCAAATAACTAAATTTCAATTTATGGAACTCAAACGCGAAGTTTTTGGCAATGCCCGTCGGGGAGAAAAAATATTTCTCTATACATTGCGCAACGATCATGGAATTACAATCAAGATTGCCAATTATGGGGGAATTATAACTTCAATAAAGACGCCTGACAAAAACGGAAAGAAGAGTAATATCGTTTTGGGCTTTAAAGCACTTGAAGATTATCTTACTGATTCTTATATTGAAAATTGTCCATGCTTTGGCTGCATAACCGGGAGATATGCCAATCGGATTGCCAAAGGAAAATTTTCGATAGGTACTACTGAGTACACCCTGCCAATTAATAATGGGAATAATTGTCTGCATGGTGGGATTACAGGATTTGATAAAGTGATATGGGTTCCCAAAAGGATTGAGAAGCCCGATCTTGTAGGTGTGGAGCTGAAGTACAGGAGCCTTCATATGGAGGAGGGATTTCCAGGCAATCTCGATGTCACAGTCACTTATACCCTGAACCATAAAAATGAATTGCACATCGACTATAAAGCAGTTACTGACCGTGAAACGGTTTTGAATCTCACAAATCATACTTATTTTAACCTTTCAGAAAATAGTGAGAATATTCTTGGTCATACCCTGTATATTCCTGCCAAAACCCGAACTGTAAACGATCCTGAACTGATTCCGACCGGAGCATTTTCAGAAGTAGCCGGAACACCGTTTGATTTTACAAATCCTGCAACTATCGGATCAAAGATTGAATCATTATCGGATGGTTATGATCTGAATTATGTTCTGGATAACCCTAATTCAAAGTTAGTTAAAGCAGGAATTCTATCAGAGGAAACTTCAGGAAGAACTGTAGAGGTGTTTACCACAGAGCCGGGTATACAACTGTATACAGGTTATTATATTCCTGATATTAACGGGAAAAATGGCGAGCATTTTAACCGCTATGCCGGAGTGGCGCTTGAAACACAACACTATCCCGATTCTCCTAATCATCCGGAGTTTCCAACGACCTTATTAAAGCCCGGTGAGGTTTATAAATCAAAAACAATATACAAATTCGGCACTAAGAAATAGTCCAAATTGCCATCCAAACAAAGTCTGAACCAAAAAGCTTCAGACTTTGTTTTTAAATTTTATTACTATCCGGGGAAATAAAAATAACCCCTTTTAGCACAGCCTTTAATATCAACACATGAAAACCCTGATCGAACTATTTGAAACCAGCGTCTCAAAATTTCCGAATAACCCTTTATTGTGGGAAAAACCTAAAGACAAATACTTGTCCTCTTCCTACCTTGAGATCAGGCAGCAGGTTTATGAATTTGCAGCCGGATTGATGTCCCTAGGCCTCGGAAAAGGTGATCGGGTCGGATTACTTTCCGAAGGGAGGAATAGCTGGCTTGTGAGTGAATTGGGCATTTTGTTTTGCGGGGCTGTTAATGTTCCCCTTTCGGTGAAACTAGAAGCGCCGGAGTTAAGTTTCAGATTAAATCATTCCGGCTCCAGAATGGTGATTGTCTCCTCAGGTCAGGTTTCCAAAATCCTTGAAATTATTGATGAAATACCCGAAATAGAATATATTATTCATTTGGATCCGATTAAGAAAAAGGGATCCAGGGATTTGTCTTTTGAGGAAATCAGGTTAAGTGGAACCAATTTTCTCCAGTCAAATGAAAATAGGATAAAATTTGAAGCGGTCTGGAAAAGTGTTCAGCCTGACGACACCGCGAATATTTCATATACCTCGGGAACGACTGCTGATCCCAAGGGGATCATGCTTTCTCATCTGAATTATGCCGCTAATGTCCTTCAGGCTAATACTGTCCTGGATATAGATTCCAATTATAAGACCCTGGCAATTCTTCCCTGGGACCACTCCTTTGCTCACACTGCCTGTCTTTACACTTTTATGTATAAAGGGGCTTCCATTGGCTCAGCGCAGGTTGGGAAAACACCAATGGAGACCCTTCGAAATGTACCGGTGAATATTCAGGAGTTTAAACCTGAAATATTGATGAGTGTACCGGCATTATCGAAGAATTTTAGGAAAAGTATTGAAAAGGGGATTCAGGCCAAAGGGAAAGTCACCACCTGGTTATTTAATCACGGACTAAAGGTAGCCTATCTTTATAACGGAGACGGCTGGAACAGGGGAAAAGGTTGGCGCGTTTTATTAAAACCTGAATATAAGTTAATGGATAAGATAATTTTCTCAAAAGTGAGGCTCGCTTTTGGCGGCAATCTTAAGTTTTTCATTGGAGGAGGGGCATTGCTGGATATTGAGTTGCAACGATTCTTTTTTGCCATTGGAACACCTGTTTACCAAGGTTACGGTCTTACAGAGGCTGCACCAGTAATTTCAGCTAATTCGCCTGAAACAGTAAAATTTGGTTCCTCGGGTAAGTGTGTTAAATACCTTGATATAAAAATTCTGGATAGCGATGGCAGGGAAGTATCTGCGGGCGAAAAGGGCGAAATTGTGGTTAAAGGGGACAATATTATGAAAGGTTACTGGAAGAACGAAAAGGCCACCGCAGAAACACTCAGGGATGGGTGGCTCTATACTGGTGATCTTGGGTATCTCTCGCCTGATGGTTATGTCTATGTATTAGGCCGTTTTAAGAGTTTGCTAATCGGGAATGACGGTGAAAAATTTAGTCCGGAAGGGATTGAAGAGGCGATCGTTGATCAATCGCCCTATATTGATCAGGTAATGCTCTTCAATAATCAAAATCCCTACACGGTAGGTTTGGTCGTTCCCAATATCTCAGCTATTAATCAGGCATTACATAAGCTCGAGTTAAAACCAGGTACTTCCGATGCGATTAAAAAATCGATTGAAATAATAAAGCTGGAAATTGATCAATACCGTAAAGGTGGCAAATATCAGGGATTATTTCCGGAAAGATGGCTCCCTGCCTCTGTAATCATTCTTCCGGAAGCATTTACTGAACAAAACCATTTATTAAACAGTACTTTAAAAATGGTGCGCGGAAAAATAACGGAATATTTCAAAAATGAAATGGATTTTATCTATACGGTTGAAGCAAAGGATATTGCCAATGCAAAAAATTTAGAGTCTATCAGAAAATGGAATAGTTAACAATTATTGAAGAGCATTAAGATTTAGGAATATAAAATAGTCGATTTTAAACTTTACAGCGGCGAAAATGATAATATCATAAACTTCCGAAAAACAGATAAACATGAAAGCGATCCTCCTTCTTGCTATGTTATTAAATGGTTTCTTGGCCTTTTGCCAGAGTAACTCCACCCTTAGCTCAGAGCAGCAAATCTGGTTATCAAAGGCTAACCGGCACGAAAAAAATGGATGGACCTATCTTCACATGGAAGGCGGGCCCAAAGAACGCGGGTTTCAGCATGGCTATCTGATGTCAAATGAGATTAAAGAAGCTATCCGAATGCTAAGTACCAGCTGGAATTACCAGACTGCTATGGATTGGTCCTGGTTTGTTAAAAAAGGGGGTGAGATATTAACCCCCCGAATTGAACAGGAGAACCTTGCCGAAATTGATGGAATGGTCGAAGGGATGAAACTCAAAGGGATTACAACTTCGCTTGATGAGCTTGTGGCACTTAATGGGTACATCGAATTAATGTCTTATTGGTGGCCCTCGGTTAAAGACTCCATTCATTCAAATTCAGTTATCAGACCCAGGGAATCATGCAGCTCTTTTATTGCTACCGGAAGTATGACCGCTGATGGAAAAATTGTACTTGCCCATAACACAATGGACGGTTTTCAGAATCCGGTTTGTAATGTAATTATGGATATTGCCCCTGAGAAAGGTCATCATATTCTGATGCAGTCTATCAGTGGTTTTATCCATAGTGAGACAGATTTCTTTATCACAGATGCAGGTCTTGTGGGTTCGGAGACCACAATCGGTTCCTTTTACCCGTTTGACACAAAAGGGGAGGCTGAGTTTTCGAGGATGAGACATGCCACGCAATACGCCTCTACTATTGAAGAGTGGTCCGAAATGATGAAGAAAAATAATAATGGCGGTTATGCAAATGCCTGGCTTATCGGCGATATCAATACCAATGAAATAGCACGTTTGGAGCTTGGGTTGAAATTTACTGCATTTGAAAAGAAAAAAGATGGATATTTTGTTGGTTCAAATGTGGCTGAAAATTTGAAAATTCTCCGCTTTGAGACAAAAGCGGAGGAAACTAATATTAAAAACTCCTCTATTGCAAGACGTGTTCGCTGGAAACAGTTGATGAAACAGAACACCGGGAAGATCGATTTGAATATGGCTGAGCTCTTCGAAGCCGATCATTATGACACCTGGTTAAATAATACAATTCCCGGAAGCCGTTCGCTATGCGCTCATTGGGAACTCGACCAGCAACTTTCAGGGAAAGATATACCTTATGAGCCGTCAGGGACGATCGATGGGAAAGTGGTCGATGCGAAAATGGCTAAAGAGATGTCTTTTGTTGCCCGATGGGGATCAGCCTGCGGGCTTCCCTTCAACGCAAATAAATTCCTTGAAGACCATCCTCAGTTTGACTGGATGAATGGATTATTAAAAGACCGGCCAACACAACCCTGGACAATCTTTAAAGCCGGCGAGATAAAATGAGTAATGAAAAAGAGACTGCCCGGGTGGAGGCATTCAGTGATGGCGTATTTGCGATTGCAATCACGCTGCTTATTTTGGAAATCAAGGTGCCCGGAATGGGTACTTCGATGACCAATTGGCAATTGTTTGACGAACTTGTAAAACTATGGCCTTCCTATTTCGCCTTTTTACTCAGCTTCACGGCAGTCTTGATTATGTGGATCAACCATCACGGCTTCTTTAAATATTTACGGACAATAAATACATCCTTTCTTTACGCCAATGGTTTTCTTTTATTAATGGTTACTTTTATCCCTTTTCCAACAGCCGTTCTGGCGCAACATATTAACTCTGCCTCTGCGAATATTGCTTCCGCATTTTATTGCGGCACGATGGTTTTGGTGAGCATTTCGTTCAATATCCTTTGGTACACAACTGCCAGGAGAAGGGCTCTTGTAAAGGATGATATTTCAGATCAATTGATTATCAAAATCAGAAATGCCTACTGGTTTGGATTTGCGGTCTATCTCTCCTCCTTTATCATCTCCTTCTTCTATGCAATGGCGGGACTGATGTTGTGTATATCGCTCTGGGTTTTCTGGGTTTTTCTTGATTATAGAAAATAATATCATGGAAATAAAAATCTTAGGTGCAGATTGTTCTAAATGCAATAAAGTTGAGAAACTTACACGTGAAGTTGTTGAGGAAAATGGAATCAATGCCACAATCACAAAAGTTGAAGATATTGTAGAAATTCTAAGATTTGGAATATTGTCAACTCCGGCATTAGTAGTTGACGGAAAAGTTGTTATTAAGGGGAGAGTTCCAACAATTGATGAGATAAAAAAAGCGTTGTTTAAATAAGAAATCAAAAAAACATCGAAGAATTAAAGCTTCAAATTTGTGAAATCTATCATTCCAGACTGATATCATTGTCTGAAAAATCAAGCCCA
>Ga0265327_10004944_pt1 | contig 11465 bp, 10 predicted proteins | sample 41621metaG_FD_202089 | JGI IMG/M metagenome (GOLD analysis project Ga0265327, IMG submission 202089) | Rhizosphere microbial communities from Carex aquatilis grown in University of Washington, Seatle, WA, United States - 4-16-21 metaG | ecosystem: Host-associated > Plants > Roots > Rhizosphere...
GAAGCCGACCGTTTCCCGCGCCACTGCCGAAAATTTCCACGCCGTGGAGCACAAGCCGGCGGCCGAGGAAACTCCGCATGCTTCAAAGAAAGATACCAAGGGCGCCAACAGCCCGAAGTCCGACAAGCCGAAGTCCTCGAAATCCTACACCGTGAAAGAGGGTGACAGTCTCTCGAAGATTGCCATCCGGCTCAAGGTCGACCCCGATCAGCTCCGGAAGGCCAATGGCATCAGCGATGTGAAAAAGCTGAAGCCTGGCATGACCCTCTCGATCCCGAACTAACCGGATGGTCCGCTATTCCTCCATTGTCCTCTGTTTCGCCGTGGCTCTGCTGGTGGCGCTGGGGATGGTCATGCTCTCCAGCACCAGCGTCTGGGCGGAGGGCGGGGGGCCTTACACGTTTGTCAAGAGTCAGGCGATCTCCATCGCCATCGGGCTGGTCATGGCCATCGCCGCCGCCCGGCTCCCGGATGGGGTGGTCCGCAAGTACTGGCCGTGGGCTCTGGCTTTCGTCTGCGTGCTGCTGGCGCTCTGCTTCGTGCCGGGGATAGGCAAGGACATCAACGGCTCCCGCCGCTGGGTAAGGGTGCCGGTGTTCGGGTCCTTCCAGCCTTCGGAGTTTGCCCGCGTGGTCTGTGTCATCACACTGGCCGGCTGGTTCGCCCGCTGGCAGACCGAGACGCGCACGTTCTGGCGCGGCTTTATCATTCCGGGCATGCTGGTCGGACTCCCGATCGGCCTGACCGCGATCGAAACCAACATGGGAGCGGCCCTTTCGATGTCGTTGGCCTGCGCGCTGACTCTTTTCTGCGCTGGCACCCGTCTCCGGCTGCTTCTGCCGACGATGGCGATGGGCCTGCTCGCGGCTTACTTCTTCGCGCGGCACAATGAGAACCGATGGACTCGCATCGAGGCGTGGCGGGATCTGGAACATCACCAGAAGGACAAGGGCCAGCAGCAATGGCGCGCCCTGATCGCCCTGGGCAACGGCGGACCCACCGGCGTGGGTCTCGGCAACGGCGCGGAGAAATTCGGCAATCTCCCATACGCCCACACCGACTTCATTTTCCCAGAGATCGGTGAGGAACTGGGCCTCCCGTTCACGCTCGGGACCGTGCTCTGCTACGTCCTGATCGGCGTGGGCGGAATCGGCATCGCCTCGCAGGCGAACACCCCGTTCGCCCGCGTCACGGCGATTGGCCTGACCTGCATGATCGTCGTGCCGGCCATGCAGAACATCGCCGTCACCACGGCCTGCCTTCCCAATGACGGGCTGCCGCTTCCCTTTGTCTCCTACGGAGGCTCCAGCATCATGTTCGCTCTGATGTCGGTGGGCCTGTTGGTCGGGATCCAGCGCCGCAGCCTGCCGGAGTGCGACATTGAGACGGTCCTCGTCCGTGACCGCCGGTTTGCGATCCGCTTGTGAGACGAGGGGGCAATTCGCGGCACACGCGGGGCTGTTCGCCCGCCAACGCGGCGGATTTTCCGTGATTCCTACGGAATTTCACCCAGGCACGCAAATCGTTTGGCGTGGTTGGTTGACAACCCCGGGCAGGGTTGACCAATCTGCGACAAGCCAAGCCCGTGGAACAATCCACGAGCGTGCATTTCCATCCCTGGATCAAAAAGACCCGTGTTTTCCAACGAAGAATATCTAGCCCAACTGCTGGCCGAGGCCGGCATGGTGAGCGAGGACGAGGTGGCTCAGGCCCGTCAGGCGCTTTCCGGTCGCGAAACCCTGATTGAACGATTGCTGACCCAAGGGACCCTCACTCAGGAGGCGGTCGCCCAAGTGCTGGCGGCGAATGCCGGCCTGCCCTACGTGGATCTCGACACGCTTTCTTTCGATCCTACCATTACCGAATCCGTGTCGGAGGACGTCGCCCGCCGCTACAATGTCGTGCCACTGCTCGACGACGGGTTCTACCTGACCGTAGCGGTGTCCGACCCGTTGAATTTCGAGGTTCTCGACAGCCTCCCGCATGTCGTGGGCCGAGAATTGAACCTCGTTTGCGCCACCCACGAGGGAGTGACCAAGCTGCTCAAGCAGTTCTACGGCATTGACACGACGTCCGCCGCCAGCGGACTGGCGATCCCGGGCGGCGACGAGGGAGATGCCAACAGCAGCGATGCCCCGATCATCAAGCTCGTCTTCAACACGCTCTCCGAAGCGATGCGGGTCAAGGCGTCCGACATTCACATCGAGCCGCTCGAGACCTCCGTCCGCATCCGCTACCGCATGGACGGCAAGCTGGTGGAGGTGGAAAACCACCCCAAGAAACTGCTCCCCGCCATCATCGCCCGTCTCAAGGTGATGAGCACCACGATGAGCGTTTCGGAAAAACGCCTTCCACAGGACGGCCGCATCCAGCTCAAGGTGGGCGACAAGGAAGTCGACCTTCGTGTTTCCTCCGTTCCCTCGAACCATGGCGAATCAATCGTCATGCGTATCCTCGACAAGTCCTCGCTGGTGCTCGGGTTGCCGCAACTCGGCTTCTTCTCCGACGACCAGGCGACTTTCGAGAAACTGATTACCCTGCCCGACGGCATCATTCTCGTGACCGGTCCGACCGGTTCGGGGAAGACCACCACACTCTATGGCTGTCTCAACGTGATCAACCGGCCGGACAAGAAGATCATCACGGTGGAAGACCCGGTCGAGTATGAGCTCGCCGGCATCAATCAGGTGATGGTCCGCGCCGACATCGGCATGACCTTCGCCGCCGCCCTCCGCGCCATGCTCCGACAGGCGCCGAACATCGTCATGATCGGGGAAATTCGTGACGCTGAGACCGCGAACATCGCGATCAATGCCTCGCTCACCGGCCACCTGGTGTTCTCCACCCTTCACACCAACGACGCCCCCGGCGCGGTAGCCCGTCTCGCTGACATCGGCGTGAAGCGCTTCCTCATCGCCTCCGCCGTGCGTGCGGTGATGGCCCAGCGCCTCGTCCGCAAGCTCTGCCCGAACTGCAAGACGCCGATGGACCTCTCTGAAAAGGAACTCCGGGCGCTCAACCTCGATGCCTCCCGCATGTCGGCATCAACCATTTTCGGCCCGGTCGGTTGTGACAAGTGCCGCCACGGCGGCTACAAGGGACGGATGGGGATTTTCGAAATCTTCCAGATCGACGACGAAGCCCGCCACATGATCAACGCGGAACTGACGACCGTGCAGCTCCGCCGCCGCGCCCGCGAACTCGGCATGCGCAGCCTCCGTGAGGACGGCATCCGCAAGGTCCTCTCGGGACTCACTTCCGCCCAGGAAGTGATCCACGCCACCATGTCCGATTTCGATTGATCCGCCTCCGGGCGCACCCGTTTTTCCCGTCCCATGGACAATACCCAGCTCCTCGAACTTTTTCAATCGCGCGGTCTCATCGACCGGGCGCTCGCCCAGGATATCCTCGCTGAAATCGACAACAGCGGCAAGGAACCCTCGGAGATTCTCGCCGACTACCAGGTCATCAGCCACCGCGACGACGTGTGGCCCGTCATCGCCTCCGAACTCGGAGCCGAGATGGTGGACCTGCGCAACTGGACACCGCCGCCGGAACTGCTGGCGCTGGTTCCCGCCGGTACTGCCCGCCTTCACGGCGCGCTGCCGGTGCACTTCGACCAGCATGGCCTGCATGTGGCCTTGGTTGATCCGCTCAATCCCCAGACCCTGGAAGACCTGCGCTTCTCGCTCGGGCGCGAAATCCAACTGGTGATCGCGCCGGATTATCTCGTCGAGGAAAAGCTCAACGAGTGTTACGGCGGCGAAGGCCGGGCGATGGACGATCTCCTCAGCCAGCTCAAGCTGGGAGGTGACATTTCCTCCAACCCCGCCGACCTGGAAGCCGAGGCCAATTCCGCGCCCATCATCCGCTACGTTGACCTGGTGATGTACCAGGCCATCAAGGAAAAGGCCTCCGACATTCACTTCGAGCCCTTCGAAAAGGATTTCAAGATCCGCTACCGCGTGGACGGGTCCCTTTATGAAATGGCCCCGCCGCCGATCCACCTCGCCGTGCCGATCCTTTCGCGCGTGAAGGTCATGGCGAACATGAACATCGCCGAACGCCGCGTGCCGCAGGACGGCCGCATCGTGAAACAGTTCGGCGACAAGCAGGTGGACATGCGCGTTTCCTCGCTGCCCACCCAGCACGGCGAATCGATCGTGTTGCGTATTCTCGACCGCTCCTCGGTCAACCTCTCGCTGGAGAACCTCGGCCTGCCGCCTCATATCTATGAATACATCGGCGAAACGATCGAGAAGCCCAACGGCATCTTCATCGTCACCGGACCGACCGGCGCGGGCAAGACCACCACGCTTTACGCCGCGCTGCGCCGCATCAACACCATCGACCACAAGCTCCTCACCGCCGAGGATCCGGTCGAGTATGACATTGATGGCATCGTGCAGATCCCGGTCAACGAGGCGATCGGCCTGAATTTCCCGCGCATTCTCCGCGCCTTCCTTCGCCAGGACCCGGACCGCATCATGATCGGGGAAATGCGCGACGTGGACACCGCGCAGATCGCCATCCAGGCGGCCCTGACCGGCCACTTGGTGCTCTCCACCCTCCACACCAACGACTCGGCCGGTGCCGTGACCCGTCTCATCGACATGGGCTGCGAGCCGTTCCTGGTCGCCGCTTCGCTCGAGGGCGTGCTCGCCCAGCGCCTCGTCCGCACCATCTGCAAGGAGTGCAAGGCCCCGTATGAGCCTTCCGAGGCCATTCTCTCCCAGCTCGGGGTTTCCCCGCATGAACTGGGTGACAAGGAGTTCTTCACCGGCCGCGGTTGCTCGATCTGTGGCCAGACCGGTTACAAGGGGCGGCGCGGGCTTTACGAGCTCCTGCACATTTCCGATCCGATCCGCGAAATGATCACCGACCGCAAGCCCAGCGTCGTCATCAAACAAAAGGCTGTCGAACTGGGAATGAACACCTTGCGCGAGGACGGCCTGCGCAACATCTACACCGGCGCGACCACCATCGAGGAGGTGCTGAAGTACACCTGATATACAACCCCGGGGAGAAACGTCGGCGGTCGCATTTTCGAGTCGCCAGCCCCCGCCCCCACTTGCATAGAGTCTCAAATATTCCTTTTGCTCACACGCATCTAAAAAACCCACCGATCCATGGCCAATTTCCAATACACCGCCCTTGATGCCAAAGGCGAACAGACGAGCGGCGTCATTCCGGCGTCCACCGATGCTGAAGCGATCCAGATCCTGCGCGGCCAGGGACTCTATCCCACCCAGGTGGTGGAAGAAGGCAAAGGCAAGATCGTCGCGGCCAAAAAGGCCGCTCCCAAGGCCAAAGCCAAGTCCGTCGCCGCCAAGGGCGTGGACAAGGGCAAAGTCGGCGGCCGCATCAAGCCCAAGGTGCTGATGATTTTCACCCGCCAGTTGGCCACCCTGATCGATGCCGGCCTGCCCCTGCTCCGCGGCCTGACCGTGCTGGGCAAGCAGGAGCCCAATCCGGTCCTGCGCGCCACGGTGAACTCCCTCGCCGATTCCGTGCAGGGCGGCTCGACGTTCTCCGAATCTCTGGCCCAGCATCCCCGGATCTTCAACAAGCTCTACGTGAACATGGTCAAGGCCGGTGAGCTCGGCGGTGTGCTTGAGCTCGTCCTCCAGCGTCTGGCCGAGTATCAGGAAAAGGCCCACAAGCTGAAGAACAAGATCGTTTCCGCGATGGTCTATCCGGTGATCGTCATGTTCATCGCCGTGGCCATCCTGGTCTTCCTGATGCTGTTCATCGTTCCGAAGTTCAAGGACATGTTCTCGGATACCGGCGGCGAACTGCCGATGATCTCGCAGATCGTGTTCGGCTTCTCCGAGTTCATGCTGGGAGCGCCGCTTTACCTGCCGAACGTCGTCTTCATCTTCCTGGCCATCGCGCTGATCGCCTTCTTGTTCAACATGTGGGGCCGCACCAAGAAGGGCCGCGAGGTGATCGACAATCTCAAGCTGAAGTTGCCGATTTTCGGTGACATCCAGCGCAAGAGCGCCATTGCCCGCTTCGCCCGCACTCTCGGCACCCTGGTCACCTCCGGTGTGCCTATTCTCCAGGCGCTCAATATCACCCGCGACACCGCCGGAAACGTGGTCGTTTCTTCGGCCATCGAGAAGGTCTATGACGCGGTGAAAGAGGGTGAATCGATCGTCACCCCCCTCCAGGCTTCCAGCGTATTCCCGGCGATGGTGATTTCGATGGTGGATGTCGGTGAAGAAACCGGCCAACTCCCCGAAATGCTTCTAAAGGTCGCCGAAGTGTATGACGACGAAGTCGACAACGCCGTGACGGCCCTCACCTCCATCCTGGAGCCGATCATGATCGTCGTTCTAGCCCTGGTCGTTGGTGCAGTTGTATTTGCATTGTTCCTACCTCTGATCAAGATTATCTCGTCGATGGGCAATGCGACCTGATCGCGCCCCATCCCGAAAACCCTGAATCAGTCCTCAATGAAAACCTCACCCTCCACGCGCCGCCGCGGCTTCACGCTGGTGGAAATGCTGGCCGTGATCACGATCATCGTGATTCTGGCCGCCGTCATCCTCGGCAGCATCAAGTTCGTCAAAGACAAGCAGAACAGCTCCAAGGCCTCCATCCAGATTGCCTTGCTCGCGAAGGCGATTCAGGAATACAAGCTGGATAACGGCAATTACCCGCCTTCCACCAGCAACGACGGCACCGGCCAGACCAAAAATCTACGCCAGGTTCTTTACCTGGATGGCGTCAATGACGCCACCAAGCAGAAGAAGACCTACGTGCCCGAGTTGGATGAGACCAACAAGCAGCAGTGGATCTCCGGCACCGGCAGCACCGCCATTATCGTTGATCCCTGGGGGAACGAATACCGCTACCGGACCGGCACCTCCGCCCTGAACCCGGACTTCGATCTGTGGTCCTGCGGCAAGGATGGTGTGACTTCCGAGGACGATCCGAAGAACCAGAAGAGCCTCGACGACGTCCGGGCGAACTGAGGCGGATTGCTTTCTTTACCGGATTCCACTCGACGCCCGCCGTTCCGGCGGGCTTCTTGTTTCCAGTCCATGAGCGAACAGCCTTTGCCCTCCGATTCCGCGCCTGATGCGCCGAAAAAGCCCCGCCGCGTCACGGCACCGCGCCCGCGCAAGTCCGCCAAGACGGCTGCAGCGGAAAAGCCCGCTCCCGCTGCGGCGGAAGAGGCCCCCCCCGAGCCCAAGCCCGCTCCTGCTCCCCGGGCCGCCCGGGTGGCGATTCCCCGCGATCCCCGGCTGGACGACATCTCCGGCCACGAAGGGCCGCCGCGTGCCGCCGAACCGGCTCCCCGCCAAGGCCGCGTGACCTCCAATGTCCGCGACGCCCGTTCCGAGGAAAACCGGAACGACGAGGCTCCGGCAGCACGTCCTGAACGTCCGGAACGTGCAGAGCGCCCCGAGCGTCAGGAACGCCAGGCCCCGGCCCGCCGCGAACTTCGCGAGATCCGTGAGGAGGACGATTCCATTTCCCGCACCCCGTGGCCCGAGCCTGAAACCATCCAAGGGGGCGAAGGAGGCTCGACTTCCGGCAAGCGCAAGCGCCGCCGCAAGAAGAAGGGTGGCCAGGGCGGGGGACCGGGAACATTCAACTCCGGCTCACAGGCTCCGGCACCTTACAGCGAGGCTCCTCCGACCTCCGGCCGTCAGCCGCAGGCCCCTGCCGCTGCGCAGGAAGGTCAGGCTGAGGCTGCACCCCGTCCGCCTGCCCAGCAGGCTCCCCGCATCCCGGTCGATGCCGATGAGCTGGCCAAGAAGGCATGGCGCATCTTCCTCGGTGAAGTGGGTGAAGAAGGGCTCGCCCTCATCGGCGACCAGGAAGCCCGCGAACTGAGCCGCCGCAGCTTCCGCCTGGCCGAGCTGTTCCTGGAGGAACAGTCCCGTCGGGTCCGCTGAGGGAGACCATCGCACGCTCCGGGTGACTCCTCCTGCTGGAAGAGTCACTGCTTCAGATGATGAAACGCGGCGACTGGCTGAGGAAGCGCTTCGGGTTGTCGTAGAGGACCCGCTCGATCGCTTCGTCGGAATACTTGCGCTTCTTCATTTCGAGGCCGGTTTTGACGACTGCGAGGGGATCGGAAACGCCCCAGTCGCAGGCGCTGTTCAGCCACAGCCGCTCCATTTGATAGAGCTCCAGCATGTCGATCGCCCGGTTGGGGGAGCACTTGCTCTCAGGATACAGGGTCATGCCTGCCCAGTAGCCGGCATCCAGCACCATGGCCACGGTGTGTTCCTCCACGTGATCGATGATCACCTTGCCGCGGTCGAGGGCTGAGAATGAGGCCAGCGAGTCGAGGATCAGTTTCGTACCCTTGCGCTTGTCCTCCAGATGAGGGGTGTGGATCAGAATCGGCAGGTTGTGATCAAGGGCGAGCTGCACGTGCTCCTCGAAGATCGCCAGTTCACTGCGGCTGTTCTTGTTCAGACCGATCTCACCGATGCCGAGCACGGTCGGCTTTTCCAGGAACTCCGGGATGAGGGACATCACCTCGCGGGCGAACCCCGCGTCCTCGGCTTCCTTCGGGTTGATGCAGAGCCAGCAGAAATGCGGGATGCCATACCGGGCTGCCCGCTTCGGTTCGTACTCGGTGAGCTGGCGGTAGTAGTCGTAAAAGCCAGCCGGGGAGGAACGGTCGAATCCGGCCCAGAAGGCGGGTTCGCAGAGAGCGGCGCAACCGGCCAGCGCGAGCTTTTCGTAGTCATCCGTGGTCCGGCTGACCATGTGCGCGTGGGGCTCGATGTATTTCATCAGAAAAGTGGAAAGGGATCGGTGAGCAGTGGCAGAATTGATCAGAGCGGAACGGAAGCGGGACGCGGAGCGCCGGACGCACCCTGGGTGGTCGCCTTTTCGATTGGCTCGGTGGAGGGATCGGAGAGGGCATCCAGAATCGCCTTGGCCCGGCCGCCGGGTTGGGCGGAGAGGAGAAGGGGAATGGCCTTTTTCAGCGCTTCAAAGCGGAAATCGGCCTCGCCTTCATGCCGTTCCACCCGGTCGAGAAAGGCCGCCAGGTCGATCAGCTTGAAGCGGGCGTCCATGAAGTGGAGGTCGAGGATGTCCTGCTTGGTGGGCATGCGGAAAAGCTAGAACGGGCGGCGCGGATTCCCAGCGGGAAAACCCCGGACTTGAAACTGGTTCCCCGCTTGCGGGCGGCCTTGGGATGGTGTGTGCTTCGCGCGTGTTCGCCACCTACGTTCATCACCTGGACCCCGTTGTCTTCTCGATCGGGAAATTTTCTCTTCGCTGGTACGGGCTGGCGTATCTGGGCGGCTTCGCGGCGGGATTCCTGCTCCTGCGCTACCTGGCCCAGCGGAAACTCTGGGTGTTGAAGCCCGAGGAGGCCGGTGACTTCATTGCCGCTGCTGCCCTGCTCGGAGTGTTCGTGGGAGGGCGGCTGGGCTATGTGCTGTTCTATGAAATTCTCGACTCTCCGGCCGCGCGGGCACGCTTGATGCATGATCCGCTCAGTGTCCTTCGCGTTTGGGAGGGCGGGATGGCGAGCCATGGAGGCATTCTCGGCCTGTTCATCTTCACTTGGTTTTACTCAAGGCGAAAGGGGGTGGCTTGGACGGCGCTGGGAGACGGTCTCTGCGTGGTCGCGCCCGTGGGATTGTTTTTCGGGCGTCTTGCGAATTTCATCAATGGCGAGCTCTACGGGCGAATCGACCGCACCGTTTCGTGGGCGATGAAGTTTCCAATGGCGCTCAACGATGGAAAGGCCCCCGAGAATCTCAACCTGGCCGACGCGATGTATGCGGTTGGCCAGAAAGTACCGGAGGTGGCCGGGGCATCCCAAAAGCTGAAAGACCTCTATGATTCGGGTGCGAATGAGCAGACCTACAGCTTGGCTCATCAGGAAGCCTTCGGCACTCTTTTGGATGCCAACCGGCGGTTTCCTGAGGTGCGGGAAATCCTCGCGAACTATCTGGAACCCCGGCATCCCTCCCAATTGTATGAAGCGGCTTTGGAGGGCGTGGCCTTGTTCTCGATTCTCTGGTTCGTGCGCCTGAAGTTTCCGAAGGCGCCCAATGGGCTGCTTACCGGTCTCTTCTTCTTCTTCTACGCCTCATTCCGGATCCTCGGAGAGCAATTCCGCGAGCCGGATGCGGTGACGTTCAACGTGCTCGGTGCCTTCATCACCAAGGGGCAGTTCCTCTCGTTCTTCATGTTCGCCTTCGCGGCCGCGTTCTTCTTCCACGCCTGGCGCGGGTGGAAGAAGGCGCAACCACAAGCGGGTTGAATCGTAGCCGAAGGCTCCAGCCTTCGGTGGGCTGACCGGCCGGAGGAACTCCTTTGCTCGCTGGGCGAGCGACGTCCGCCGCCAAACAGACGGCTGGAGCCGTCTGCTACTTTGGGCGTACCGGATGTCAGAGACTTTCGTCTTCCCACCCCACCTGTCTCAAAACGTATTCCCCCTGGTTCAACCGTGCCTTCACCGGATTCTCTTCGATGTATCGGCGGAACCGATCCAACTGCCGTCGGCTTCTCACTACGTGATCGAAGCTTTCCTTCTGCCAAAGTCGACCGGTCAGTCCCTCCCGCGCATTGATCGCCCGTCCACTGTAACTTTTCCAAGAGCGGAGAATCGTGCCGATGACGTTTCCCTCCCGCGGAATCACGAGCACGTGCACGTGATTGGGCATTACCACATAGTCCCCGAGATCATATCGCGCGCCGTCGAAGCAATGTAGAGCGCTGGCCACCATTGCGGCGTTGGATCTGCTTCGCGGTAAGCAGGATCCCAAGCCGCGATCCATCTCATCTTCCATTACGCGGCCGAACTGTATGGCATATTCACGGCGATGTTCGGGCGAAAGGCGCTCGAACCAGCCTTCGTCTTTTGGCGTCAATCCTCTCAGGGAAAGCCATTCGGAGCGCCTTCGTTGCCATTGGTCCAGGACTTCCGCAGGCAACGAATCCTGCAACCGGAATGTGATGAAATGAACCGCTCCTTCCTGGCTCCGGTGAGGGAGATTTCCGTGTGACTTCCGGATCTCTTTCTCACCATTGAATGCGCGGAACCGCAACATTGCGGAGGTATTCCTGATGCATACCGGATCGGCAAGTCCTCATTGTAGTAACGGTGTTACGGAGCGAGAGGAATTTTCACGGAATTTGCCATTAGATTGTTGAGGTGGATGAGTAATTTCCGGCTTACCGCCACGATGGCCACCTTGAAGCATTTGCCAGCCCCGCGCAGCCGATCGTAGAAGGCTTTCAGGATGGCGTTGTGGCGGATTGCCGTGAGGGCCGCCATGTGCAGAACCGTGCGGATCTGGCCGCGTCCACCCTGAATGAAGCGTTTGCCTTTCATGTTGCCGCTGTCGCGGTTGTAAGGTGCGAGGCCGACCAGCGAGGCGACGGCGCGGCGCCCGATGTGGCCAAGCTCGGGCAGAAAGGCCAGCAGGGTCCGGCTGGTTTGATCGCCCACTCCCTTGACTCCGCGCAGCAAA
>Ga0265327_10004945_pt1 | contig 11464 bp, 9 predicted proteins | sample 41621metaG_FD_202089 | JGI IMG/M metagenome (GOLD analysis project Ga0265327, IMG submission 202089) | Rhizosphere microbial communities from Carex aquatilis grown in University of Washington, Seatle, WA, United States - 4-16-21 metaG | ecosystem: Host-associated > Plants > Roots > Rhizosphere >...
GAATTCCTTGTGCAATCCAATCCATGGCGGCCTCTCCCCTGAGAAATCAGTAAGTTCAATGAACCTCTATGTCAGCAACCTTTCTTACCAGCTCACCGACGCGGAGCTGAAGGAAGCATTCGAAGCGCATGGCCTTGTCAGCAATGCGCGCATCATCTTGGATCGTGAATCCGGCCGTTCCCGTGGCTTTGCCTTCGTGGAAATGCCCAATGAAGAAGAAGCCAAAGCGGCGATCAACGCACTGAACAATGGCGAGGTCAAAGGACGGCCCATCAAAGTGGTGGAAGCCCGTCCGCGTGAAGAACGTCCCTATCAGGGCAAGCCTCCCGGCGGCGGTGGTGGCGGCGGCGGATATAAATCCGGCGGCGGTGGTGGTGGCGGCGGTGGCGCCGGCTACAAAGCCGGTGGCGGCGGTGGTGGTGGATTCCGCGGTGAAAAACGCCCATGGGACCGCAAAAAGCGTGACGGTTTCGGTGAAGACGACGGTGGTGGCTGGCGCTAAGCCCCATCCCAAGCTGACAAAAATTTCAAACGGTGAGGATCGTAAGGTCCGCGCCGTTTTTTTATGCCCATCCTCGCAGGAGCCAACGTGAAGCGGCTCTAATCTTGACGGTGGGCTTTACCCACGGCGAACACCCCTTTTGAGCCTCCTTACATCGGCTCTTATCCCAGCACCCCCACCACGTCCACAGCCTTCGCCGTGGGCAGCACGCCCAATTCCATCTGGTTCATCACGTAGGCAAATCCGATTCCTCGTTCCGGATCGGCAAAAGCTAGACTCCCGCCCGCGCCGGGGTGGCCAAAGGCTTTCATGGAAGAACCGAAGAGGCGGCGCACTTTTTCCCCGTCGTCGTCCACAGGATCGCGCATCATGCCTGCGGCGAAGGCCATGGGTGTGCATACCACGGGGTCGTCACCTTGGGTCAGGGTCCGCGTGAATTCGCCGAGGATCGCCTCACTCACGAGCTGCTGCCCCTGCCAGACGCCGCCGTTGGCCAGCATCGAATAAAAATGCGCCAAAGCCCGCGCCGAGCCCACACCGCCCATGCTCGCCAAGCCTAGCTTCCATGCTTCTGGGTTGTTCATCTCTTGGACGGAGTGGAGGCCGGCCGGTGAGGCAAAAACCCGTTGAGTCAATGAGCCACGGGTGTTCATGGCTTGGACAAAAGAATCCTGCAATCCGCCCGCGGAAAGCTTGCCGGGATAGAGCACGGCGACGCGGGGAAATTGCTCTGGCGGCAAACCGATCCAGAAGTTCAAGTTCATCGGTCCTCCGATCCTCTCATGAAAGTACTCGCCCAGTGATGCTTTTCCGGTGATGCGCCGGACGATTTCTTCCAGTAGAAAGCCGAAGGTTCGCGCGTGGTAGGCCACCTGCGACCCTGGCGGAAAGATGGGCGCCTGGCGCTCCAGTGCGCGGATCACCGCCGGGTAGTCGTAGGTGGAAACCTTTTCATCCAAGGCGCAGAGTCCTCCCGTGTGGCTAAGCAGTTGCGCGAAGGTGACGACCGCCTTTCCCGCTTGGGCAAATTCCGGCCAGACGTCAGCCACGCGATTCTCCAGCGTCAATTCAGCCTGCTCCAAAGCCAAAAGACAGGCGACCGAAGCCGGGCCTTTGGTGGCGCTCCATACCGGCACCAAAGTATCAGCAGTCCATGCGCGGGTCTCTTCCCGATCCGCGTGGCCACCGGAAAGGCAGACGACTTCCTTTTCGCCATCCCACACCGACACGCTTGCGCCGATCTCGCCACGCTCGCGAAAATTCCGGTCAAAGACCGTCTGCATCCCTTCCGCGATGACGTCCCAACCCCTGCTCATGAATCTTCAAAGATGCTTGCGCACACTCGCCAGGTCCGGATCGCGCCGTGCGGAGACGCGCAGGTTAGAATCCATTTCAAAGGACTTGCGCAGCATGGCGAGAGCGCCGTCCACATCCCCGAGTCGGGCGCGGTAACAGGCGGCATTGTAGAAGAACACTGGCTTTTGCTGTAGCGTGGGGGGGCCCTTCATGAGGGTGTCCAACGCCTCTTGGGTGCGGCCCAGTTCGTGCAGGCAATAGGCCTCGTGGATGAAGCCGCCCGGCTCCATCGGCTCGGCTTCGCGAAGGCGGCGCGCCACTTCCAGCGCCTCATCCCAGCGGCCTTCGCCCATCAGGCTCAGGGCCAGGATTTCCAGAACATCCGGCCGGCTCAAGTGCCGAGACGGCAGGCCGTGGAGTTCACGCCAAACATCCCGAAACATCCCGAGCTCCAAGTAGCCTTGGGCGGCCAAAATGCTGCGATCATGGGGATCCATGGGAGATTAGACAAGACACGCCGCGCTTCCGTTTGCGCGGCGGCGACATAAGAACTTAAATCGCGCCATGAACAAGGCTTTTGTTTTGGGCGCGGGATTGGGAACACGGCTGCGCCCGCTCACGGAGCAACTCCCCAAGCCGCTGATCCCCGTGATGCACAGGCCCCTCATCGAGTATGCCTTCGACCACCTGCGAGCTGCCGAGATAAAGGAATTCATCGTGAACACGCACCATCTGCCGGAGAAATACGCCGCGGTATTCCCGTCTGGACGTTATTGTGACACGCCCATCACCTTTCGCCACGAGCCGATTCTCCTCGAGACCGCTGGAGGTATCGCCAACATTGCGGACCTGGTGCGGGACGAACCTTTCCTCGTTTACAATGGGGACATTCTTACCACCCTGCCGCTAGCTCCTTTACTACGGGCCCACGCCGAGAGTGGAAATCTTGTGACACTTGTCCTGCGTTCCACCGGGGCGGCGCGGCACATCGCCTTCGATGCTGCGTCAGGCAAGATCACCGATATCCGCAATCGCCTCGGAACCGGCAATCCGGGCGCGTTTCAATTCACGGGCATCTATGCGGTGAACCCGGAATTCCTCGCGCATCTCACCCCGGGAAAGATAGAGTCGGTGATTCCAATTTTTCTCAGACTGATTTCCGAGGGGCAGCGCATCGGCGGCGTGGTGATTGATGATGGGGACTGGTGGGACCTCGGGGATCGCGAGACCTACCTCAATGCCCATGCGGCACTTCTTGCTTCGGGTCCGAAGGGAACTGTCAAACCGATTGCCGCTGATGCTGTCATTGCTCCTGACGTTAAACTCGAAGGCTGGAATGTCGTTTCGTCCGGTGCAGTGGTGGAAAAAGACAGCCGCCTGGAGGAATGTCTTCTCTGGCCAGGATCGCGGGTGGCGGAGGGTTCTCACCTGCGGCGCTGCATTGTCCGCTCCGGCATGACGGCCCAAGGTGACTTGGAGAACGCGGATATCTAACGGCAGCGAGAATCAAGTCTGCCGCTTGCAAAGCGGGCGTTCGCATCAAAGACTGCGCGTTTCCATGCTTTCGGAAGCCGAACTGCTCCCCCTCACCCACCGCGCCCTCGCGGGCTGGCCCGCGCCCCTGCATCTTTCCGCCATCCTCAAGGGCGGCTCCGACCGGCGTTATTACCGGGTCCATTTTCAGGACCCGGCGGCGGAATGCGTCATTCTCATGAGCTATACCTTGGCGCGGCCAGACAATCCGCGCTTTGTCCCGGCGACGCGCCGTCTGGAAATGTTGGGCGTAAGGGTGCCCCACGTGTATGCCCACGATGAGGAAAATCTCCTCGTCTGGCTGGAGGATCTCGGCAGCATGGATCTCCATGCGCTGCGCAATGAGTCGTGGGAAATCCGCCGCCATCTTTACGAGTCAGCGCTCGCAGAAGCCGCAAAGCTGCATGCCGTGGATGCCGCGGCGCTGACCCAAAGCGACCTCGATGAAATGGAGCTGTGCTTCGATGAGCGCCTTTACGAGTGGGAGCAAAATTATTTCCTGAACCACTTTGTGCGTGAGTTTCAGGGGCGCAATCCCGAAGCACCCGAGCACGCGGCGGCCCACGAGTCGCTCAAACAACTGCAGACCCATTTGGCCTCGCTCCCGCGTGGGCTGGTGCACCGGGATTTCCAAAGCCAGAACATCCTGGTGCGCAATGAAGCCGCATGGCTCATCGACTACCAGGGCGCACGACCGGGACTCGCCGAGTATGACTTGGCTTCCCTCCTCTTGGATCCCTACGTGAACCTCACTGAAGAGGAACGCGAGTGCCTCCTGGCATGGTATGCTTCCCACACCAAGCGCGATCCGGTTTCACTCAACGAAACGTATCTTCTTTGTGCGGCCCAGCGGCTCATGCAGGCTCTTGGCGCTTATGCGAACCTGAGCTGCAACCTGGGCAAGCCGCAGTTCAAACAGCATATCCCCGTGGCTATCGAACGCCTGCACGCCGTGTGCGGAAAACATCCCCTGCTTGCGCCGCTGCAAAGCCTCGCCACGCTCGACTGACTGCCATGCCCTCCGCCGATTATCCCGCGCCGATCCGCGACCTGATCGCGCAATTCAAATCGCTCCCCGGCCTCGGCCCACGCAGTGCGGAGCGGTTGGTGCTGTGGCTTATGGGCCGCGGCGCCCGGCACGTGCCGGAGCTCAGCGCGGCACTGACGCACCTTGAGGAGCGCATTGTGGAATGCCCGCAATGCGGGTTCTTTCGCGAGAAAGATGCCCCCTGTATTTTTTGCGACAACCCCCGACGCAACCAGAAGCTTCTGTGCATCGTGGAAACGGCAGCGGACGTGCTTAAGCTTGAACGCAGTGGCGCTTACACCGGTCTGTATCACGTGCTCGGCGGCAAACTCTCTCCTCTGGACAACATCACACCCGCGGACCTGCGCATTTCGTCCGCAGTGCAACGGGCCCAGGATCTGCACGCGGAAGAGGTCATCATTGCCCTTGGCTCGGACGTGGAGGGCGAGGCCACCGCGAACTACGTGGCGGACCTGCTGCGTTCCACCGGCATCAAAATTACCCGGCTGGCCCAAGGGATGCCGGCGGGCGGCGGGTTGGAACATGTGGATGAACTGACCCTTCACCAGGCACTAAGCGGCCGCCGCACGATTTGAGCGCCGCCATGATGAAGTTGCTGCGTCTTTTGCTCGTGATCGCCAGCGCCCTGCTGCTGTCGCTCGCCTATCCCCCGGTCGACCTTGGCATTCTGGTGTGGGTGTGGATGTTTCCCCTGCTCTTTGCGCTGTGGAGTGGGCCGACTGCTCCGACGCCCGTCAAAAAATGGAAACGAAGGCTGGAGTGGTTGAAGCCGTTTTCCTTGGGCTGGATCTGCGGATTCGTTTTCTTCGTCAACAACCTGTCGTGGATCCGTCATTCCTCCCGCGTCATCTACGGCGCCAAAGGCAATGAGTGGATGGGCTGGAGTGTGGAACTGATGGGCTGGGGCGCAGTGGTAGGCCTGAGCGGTATCATTGCAGTCTATTGGGGGCTTTGGGCTGCCTTCGCCGCTACCATCGGCAAGCCGCGTCTCACGGGCATGCTGGGCGCCTCCAAGAAAGGACAGAATGATTTCGCGATGTTTGGCTTGTCCCTGGAATCGCTGCGTTGCGCCTTTCTCAATGCCGCAGCGTGGTCTGCTTGCGAGTGGCTGCGCGGTACCCTGTTTTCCGGTTTTGGATGGAACGGCTTGGGCGTGCCACTGATCTCAGAGCTGGCGCTGGTGCAGTCGGCAGACATTGTGGGCATCAACGGTTTGTCTTTTTTGCCGGTCTTTTGCGCCTGCATCCTCTACAACACGGTCCTGCGTTTTCAGGAAGAGGTGCGCACCTCATGGGTGCGCCCGCACTTGGATTTTTTCGTGGGCGTGCTGCTATTGCTGGGAGATTTCGCTTACGGATTCCGCATCCTTTCAGCACCGCCACCACCGCAGAGCGAGACGGTCCCGCTGCGCGTGCTTCTGGTGCAGCTCAACGTTCCCCAGAGTGACGCCTTCCTTGTGCATTCCTTCGCAGGAGGGCAGAACGACGAGCGGCGCAGGCAGAAAGCGGACGAGATCCGGCGCGGGTATGAGAGCATCACGCAGAAATTTGTCGTGCAGGGGCTCCAGCAGACGGATCTGGTCATTTGGCCCGAAAGCGCCCTGCCCCACCCGCTTTATGATCCCAGCGACAATCCCTTCGTGCAGCGCGTGCTTTCGCTGGGAGATTTCTCCCTGCTCACGGGCGTAGATATCTGGCTGCCGGACGAACCGGGCTACACCGGAGCCGTGCTGCTGCATGGCGATCTAAACAGCGCGCAAATTTACCGGAAGGTGCATCTCGTGCCCTTTGGCGAGTATCTCCCCGGGCGCTCCATCCCACTGGTGGAAAAACTGCTGGGTGACGTTCTTCCCGGCGACTTCGCTTCGGGTGCCTCCACCGAGCCACTCAAACTGGCCCGGCCCGCCGGGGTGCAGATCATTCCGCTGGTTTGCTTTGAGGACACAGTGGGCGGCCTCGCACGCCAGTTTATTCGCCAGGCACCGCAGTTGCTGGTGAACTGCACGAATGATGGCTGGTTCCTGCGCAGCATCCAAAACGAGCAACATCTCATGAATGCGCGTTTCCGCTGCATTGAACTGCGCCGCCCCATGGCACGCGCGGCCAACACGGGTGTGACCGGATTCATCGGCAGCGATGGGCGCATGAACCACGAGGACCGACTGGAAGGCGCAAAGACGGGCAGTGTCTTTGTGAAGGGCGCCAAACCCAAGGAACTCCAACTGCTCAAAAACCCGCCCATGACTTTTTATGCGGAACACGGGGATTTGTTTTCCATGGTGATGCTGGGGATTTCGCTGCTGGCGGTGCCACTAACGATCATTATGCGCCCCCGCTCGCCAAAGCCTGTCACAGCACCGGAATGAACATACGCGCGATGCCGTCGCGCAGGTGGGCCAGCGGACCTTCGGCGTCCAAATCCTTCTGCGCAACGAGGAGGCTCTCCTTCAACTTCTCCTTGAATCCCGCGTTCAATTCCGCCGCCAGATCGTTGTCGAAGCAGGCGAGATTGAACTCAAAGTTCAGTCTCAGACTGCGGGGATCCCAGTTGGTGGAACCGATGAGCGACCAGAGGCCGTCCACGGTCATGAACTTGGTGTGGTCAAAGACGCCTTGGTTCTCGTAGATTTTCACGCCCCGCTCCAGCATGGAGGGATAAAGCGTGCGTGAAGCCCAGCGCACCGGCGGAATGTTGTTGTGCTTGGGTGTGATGATCTTGACATCCACCCCGCGTGCCACTGCCAGATTCAGAGCCCAGATGATCTGGGGGTCCGGGAGAAAGTAGGGGGTCATCACGCAGATCTCCCGCTTGGCCGCCGCAATGCCGGCGAAGATGGCGCGTGGTATGACCTCGATGTCCTCATCCGGACCGTCAGGAATGCCAATGGCTGCCACTGCACCAGCGGGTGTGTGGTCAGGATACCACTGGGGGCCGCCAAGAATTTCCCCAGAGCAGAAGGCCCAATCCTCCGCAAACACACGCTGCAACTGCCGCACCACGGGGCCCTCCACGCGGAAATGCATGTCGCGCACCGGATGCTTGGGATTCTCCGAGATCATGTTCCCCTGCCGAATGTTCATGCCGCCGGTGAAACCAAGCTGACCGTCAATCACCAGAATCTTGCGGTGGTTGCGCAGATTCATGGTGAGGATGCGCAGGATGAAGCGATGCGGCATGAAGCGGTCCGTGCGCACACCGAGTTTGCCCAGGATGCGGGTGACTGGCGGCCACGAGTACCTTGTGCCCGCATCATCTACCAGAACGCGGACTTCCACCCCTCTCGCGTGAGCCGCAGCGAGAGCTTCCACAAATTTCTCCCCGATGCCCTTGGCTTCAAAGATGTAGCTGCTCAGAGTGATGGAGCGTTGGGCACCTTGAATCGCCTCCAACATGGCGGGCATCGCCTGGTCGCCGTTGTGGTAGATGCCGATCCTGTTGCCGATGGTGAATTCAAAGCGCGTGATGTTGTTGAGTGTTCTCGCCAAGCTGCGCAATTCCTTGAGTTCTGGCGCCTTTTCCCAAGGACTGGCAGGAACAGCATCACCTGCCTTGACCCGCTTCAAATCGGGGTCCTTGCGGTATTGCTTGCCGCGCCGCCGCAGACGGTTGATGCCAAAAACGGAGTAGAACAGTGCGCCAAAAAACGGCACGAAGATAATGATCACCGCCCAAAATGCAGCGGCCCGAGAGTCCCTTTGGCGAAGAATAACATGCCCCGCCGCGATGATGACGATGCCGATTTCCAGCGCGAGCAAAAGCCACCGTGTGACCGTGCTCAGGTGCCGGAAGAACTCCGGCAGCAGGTGTTCCATCCAGTTCATTAGGGGAACAGGCCGCGTAGTTCCTTGGTCTCGGCCACGCGCTGGATTCCCAGCGAGAGAGCCGCAATACGGTGGGGAACTTTCTGGTATTTGGCGAAGTTCAGCATGTCCCGGAAAGTGGTGGTCAAGATGGACTCCAGCTTCTGCAGCACTTCCTGTTCCGTCCAGAACATGTGTTGCAGCGCCTGCACCCACTCAAAGTAAGAGACGATCACCCCGCCGCTGTTGCAGAGGATGTCAGGGATGAGGAAGATGTCGTCCCGCTTCTCCAAGATCTTATCCGCCTCATTGGTCGTGGGACCATTCGCACCCTCGGCCAGCACCTTGCAACGCAACTTTGAGGCGTTCTCCGCTGTGATGACCCGTTCCATGGCGCACGGCGCGAGGATATCGCACTTCAGCGTGAGCAGTTCCTCTGTCGGGAGTACGTCGGCTCCGGGGAATCCACGCACGCCCTGGTTATCCTCCGCATACTTCATGAGCGCCGGCACATGGAGTCCCTTGGGATTGATGATGGCGCCGGTGGCATCGCCCACGGCAATGACTTTCACTCCGCTGGCGGCCAAGGTGCGCGCTGCGTAGCTGCCGACATTGCCAAAACCTTGAATCACGGCCGTGGCGTCTTTCGCCAAAATGTTGAGGCGCTCCAGCGCGCTCATGGCCAGGAAGGCCACGCCGTGGCCAGTGGCCTCCTTGCGACCCTTAGACCCGTACAAGCCTAGCGGCTTGCCAGTGACGATGCTGGGCTCCAGCGTGCCGACGTGGACAGAGTAGGTGTCCACAATCCACGCCATGGTCTTTTCGTTGGTGCCCACGTCGGGCGCCATGACGTCGATTTGTGGACCGATGAACGGAATCATCTCCGTAGTGAAGCGTCGCGTGAGACGTTCCAGCTCGCCCAAGCTCATGTGGCGCGGATCGCAGGCGATGCCTCCCTTGCCACCACCGAAGGGCAGATTGGCAAGCGCGCACTTCCAGGTCATCCACATGGCCAACGCGGCCACCTCCCCGAGGTCCACGGACGGATGGTAGCGCAGCCCTCCCTTGACGGGTCCACGTGAGAGATGGTGCTGCACGCGGTGCGCGAAGAACATGCGCAGGGCGCCGTCATCCATACGCACCGGGATGGAGACCGTGATGAGCCGCTTGGGCCACTTGCAGCGTTCGCGGATGTCAGTCTTCAGCCCGAGGTGATCCGCCGCACGGTCGAACTGCGTGGCGGCCATTTCAAAGACAGGATTGGCGAGCAACAGGTCCTGCATGGCGATAAGAGGTGGATGTTGACGTTACAGGCCCAGCGTTTCCTTGTCCGCAATGTGGGCCGGTTCCATGCCGCGCCGCAGCGCATAGGCAAGATGGGGCGTGTAAAGGTCCGGCTCAAGAAGGAACGAGTCATGGCCCTTCCCGGAGTGCACGGTGATGTGCATTGCGGGAACATTGGCCTGCTCGAGTTGCTGCACCAGCGCAGCCTGCTCCTCAGGGTAGAAGCAGAAATCTGAGTCGATGCTGAACACCAGGTAGTGATGCCCGGCTTTCTTGGAACGCGCAAAGAGCTTCTCGAAGTCCTTCACCTTGGCATCCTTGAGCGGGTCAAAGCGCAGCCACATGTTGCAGATGCGCAGGTAGGTGTTGGCGTCGAAACGCTTCACAAACTTCTTCCCCTGGTGCAGCATGTAGCTCTCTACGTTGTGCCCCACCTTGTACCACGCGAGTTGGTCGCTCCTCTGGATGACGTCTGCACGGGCGCGACGTTCGATGGAGTCGAGGTGCACAAAGGTCTTGTGCGAGATCATGCGGGCCAGCGCCAGGCCGTATTCCGGCGCATCGCTGTCGTAATAGTTCCCGCCATCGAAATGCGGATCGTTCTCGATCGCGAGCACCTGCTCAAAAAGGATGAGTCGTGTCAGCACCGTGGTGCGCAGGCCGGTGGCAATCGGTACGACAAGCTGAACTCGCTCCGGGAACATGGTGGCGAAATTCAGCGTCATGAGGCCGCCGATGGAAGCACCGATCACCGCATGCAGTTTTTGAATGCCGAGGTGGTCCAGGAGCAGCGCTTGGGAACGGACGACGTCCGCGGTGCTCACCGGAGGAAACTCGGAGCCGTAGGGTTTTCCGGTTTTCGGGTTGGTGGAGGCGGGTCCGGTGGTGCCGTAGCAACCGCCCAGCCAATTGGCGCAGATGATGAAATAGTGATCCGTATCGAGTGCCTTGCCGGGGCCGATAAACATGTCCCACCAGCCTTCCTGGCAGTCTTCTGTCCACCGCTCACCCGTGCCGGGCACGGCGGAGCAATAGCCGGCCGCATGCTGGCTGCCCGAAAGCGCGTGAAAGAGCAGGATGGCGTTTGTCTTGCGGGAATTGAGCTTGCCGTAGGTCTCATAGGCCACGGTCAGGTCATCCATCACCTCTCCCGAGACAAAGCGGAATGTCTTCTCCGGCGTGGCCACGCGGGCGAACTGGGCTTTGGTTTCAGGAGGTTTGGGAGGCATGAGCGAACGCGCATCTTCCCCATGGAAGGGGGCGGGGCAAATGAAATCACGGCTGCATGTAAGCTTGGAACTCGCACGCGTATGGATATGATACGTGGATCAATGAGCGAAGGAACCGCCCAAACTGAAGCCAAGGACAGCCGCTGGACCGCGGATGTAATCTCCGGCTTGGATTGGAAGCGCATCGCGGAACTGGCCCGGGCGCTGGCTTCGGCGTCGGGATTTGTCATCGGCAAGACCAAAGTCCCCACCTCCGGCGCGGCGGATTTTGTCATGCAGCAGGCCCAAGATGCGAACGCCCGCTCGCTGGTGCGTCTGGCGCCATGGAACCGTTGGATGGCGAGCACGGACTGCATCCGCGACTTTGTGGAAGCGCTGGCGAGGGAACCGGCCGGGACCCATGGCATTTACATCGCTCCGGGTGGTTTCGCGGAAACCGCTGTTCTGGTGGCGCGGCATCATGGAATCGAAATGGTGGATGCCTGGGGCCTGGCGAGCCGCCTCAACGACCTGCCTCAGGAGCACCGGAATTTCTTTTTTGAAACTGGCATGTCCGGGGACGTTCACACGCCCAGTTGTCCCGTCTGCCTGCATCCCCTCACCCTCATCACCGGCGCGGTGGAGAACAGTGGTGATGTGGACCAGATGCCGGAGCTCACCTTCAAGGGGCACGTCATTGTGGGTGATCTGGTGCGGGCGCGCCGCGTGGAGGTGCAGTCAGCCAGTGAGGTACAGTTCCTCCACGAAGTACGGGCTCGGGACGTGGTGGTGC
>Ga0265327_10004946_pt1 | contig 11455 bp, 7 predicted proteins | sample 41621metaG_FD_202089 | JGI IMG/M metagenome (GOLD analysis project Ga0265327, IMG submission 202089) | Rhizosphere microbial communities from Carex aquatilis grown in University of Washington, Seatle, WA, United States - 4-16-21 metaG | ecosystem: Host-associated > Plants > Roots > Rhizosphere >...
GCGAAGGCAGCCTCCTGGTCGGAGGTCAGCACCCGCGCTGTGAGGGCCACCACGGGGATGTGGGCGGTGGCGGGGTTCGTCTTGATCTGCCGCGTGGCCTCGAAGCCATCCATGCCCGGCAGGCCGAGGTCCATGAGCACCAAGTCGGGGAGCCGCTCGGTGCAGAGCTGCACGCCCTCTTCTCCGTCCACTGCGGTCACCACGGTGAACCCGCGGCGCTCCAGCAACCGGGAGATGGCATCCCGGTTCATCTCGTTGTCTTCCACCAACAGGAGCGTGGTCATGGCTGCCCTCCCCTTTGGTATACACTCACGCCGCGTTCGACGGCGCGTCGAATTTCATCCAGCAGCTCGCCTTTGGAATAAAGGCCTTTCTGCAGCACAGCCGCCACCTGGGCCTGTCGGAGCCGCTCGCGATCCTCCGGGCTCAGGTCCCGGGCCGTGAGAACGATCACGGGAATGGGCGACCAGGCCGGCTGTTGCTGCTTTTCCGCCAGGAAGGTGAAGCCGTCCATGCCGGGCATCATGAGATCCAGCAGGATCACGCTGGGGCGCTCCCGGTGCAGCTGCTCCAGGGCTGCGAAGCCATCCCCGGCCGTGAGGGATTCCCAACCTTCCGACTGCAGGCATCGCAACACGGCCTCCAAAGTCGGCAGGTCGTCTTCCACCACCAGCACCCGCGGCGTGGCGTCCGCCGGGCGGAAGCGCCTCAGGGCCTGCGCCAGTCGGGAGCGGTCGATGGGCTTGAAGAGGTAGTCAGACGCCCCCAGCGCCAGGCCCTTCTCCACCTCGTCCAGGATCGTCAGCATGACCACCGGAATGGCACTGAGGGCCGGATCGGCCTTGAGGGCTTTCAGCACCGACCACCCGTCCAGTTGGGGCATCATCACATCGAGCACGATGAGGCCCGGGCGCTTCTCCGCCGCCAGCCGCAGCCCCTGCGCGCCATCCGAAGCCGTCACCACATCGTGGCCATCGAGGGTCAGCAGTCGGGACAGGGCGTTGAGCAGGAAGGGGTCGTCGTCAATGAGCAGCACCGGCCCTTCGATGGGCGCCGGCAGGAAGGGGGCTTCGGGCAAGACAGCCTGAACGTGGGGTTCCTCAGGCTGCAACGGCGGCGTCAGGGGCAGCACCATGGTGAAGACCGAGCCCTGCCCCAGCTCGCTGCGCAACCGGATGTCACCGCCCAGCATCTGGCAGAAACGTCGGCTGAGGGCCAGTCCGAGCCCGGTACCGCCGTACTTCCGGGTGGTGTTCTCCTCAGCCTGGATGAACTCGTTGAAGATCCGGAGCTGCTGCTCGGGACTGATGCCAATGCCCGTGTCCTCCACTGCGATGTGGAGCCAGGGTTCCGTCAGGCCCTCGGGCGCAGCCAGGAACGCCCGAACCGTAATCTGGCCCTGCTGCGTAAATTTGCAGGCGTTGCTGAGCAGATTGAACATGGACTGCCGCAGCTTCGTGGCATCGGAGGTGATGGCCCCCAACTCCGGCCCGGCCTCGCAGGACAGCTTGTTCCCGTTCTGAGCGGCCAGGGGACCCACGGTGCTGAGCACTTCTTTGATCAGGGGCAGCACCTCGACTGATTCCAGTGAAACATCCATCTTCCCGGCCTCGATCTTGGAGAGATCCAGGATGTCGTTGATGAGGCTCAGCAGGTGACGCCCTGAGGTCTCAATGCGCTGCGCGTCGGCGAAGATGTCCGTCTGTCCCGCTTCCTTCGATTCCTCCCGGATCAGCTCGCTGTAGAGCAGGATCGCGTTGAGGGGGGTGCGCAGTTCATGGCTCATGTTGGCCAGGAAGGCGCTCTTGGCGCGGTTCGAGACATCGGCCCGCTCCTTGGCCATGAGCAGCTCATTGTTGGTGGCCACCAATTCGGCTGTGCGCGTGGCGACCTGGACCTCCAGCTCATCCCGCTGGCGCTCCAGGCGGCGGTCCTGGGCCTCGATTCGTTCGAGCATGCCGTTGAAGGCCCGCACCAGCACGCCCAGTTCATCGTCGGAGGGGGAGATCCGCGCGCGGAGGCTGAAATTCCGGCTGTTGGACACATGGGAAGCCACGTCGGCCAATTCAAGCACCGGCTCCGTCACCACCCGGACCAGACGTCGACCGAAGAACCAGACCACCACACCAAGCAGAAGCAGGATCGTGAGCAACGAGCTAACGGAGAAAGCCAGTCGGCGGGCAAGACCTGACTGGGCCATTTCCAGATACAACAAGCCGATGACCTGTCCTTCGGCGTCCCGAATCCGACGGGTCACCCGGAGGTGCCCCCCTTGGAACCAGGTCCGTTCTAGGAGTGGCAGGGGCGGGCCGGAGACCTCGGGCGAGTTGCTGGCGTTGTAGACCGTCAGCAACTCCCCATTGGCCTTGTAGGCCCTGGCCTCGGTGATGTGTCCATAGGCCCCAAGGCCTCTGAAGATCTGCTGGGCGGGGCCCTCGTCATTGAAGGCCACGGGCAAGGCCACGTTGTAGGCGACGATCCCAGCCAGCGTGTTCAAGGACTGGGCGTCCGCCTTGCGGGACGCATGGTTTTCGAAGCTCAGGAAGACCGCCGTGGCCAGCACCAGCAGCGATGCGGTCACCCCGAAGAGGACCGCCAGGGCCTTCTTCTGAATCGAAGTCTTGGGGACGAGGACGGCATCGCTCATCCGCGCATCCCATGCGCAGCCAACCGCCTGCCATAGGCGGCACTCAGCGAGTGTCTGGATCGAGGTCGGGGCTGGAGCATAGGTAGGGTACAACCAGTTTCGCATGCCCCAGGCATCGAATCACTCAAGTTCGACAATCGCCCGGATTTTAAGGCGGCGCGGACCGCCCCCAGCTCAACAGGAGTGGTTTGAGGCCATCAGCGTGTTGGTCAGGAGCCCGGCAATGGTGAGGGGACCCACGCCTCCGGGAACCGGGGTCACGGCCGACGCCACGGCCATGGCCTCCCCGAAGCGCACGTCTCCGCAGAGCACGCCGCCCTTGGCCCTCAGGGCCTCGAGTTTCTTCGGTTCGCCCGTGAAGATCTTCGCGGCCAGTGCCTCGTCCTCCACCCGGTTGATGCCCACGTCCACCACCACGGCGCCGGGCTTGATCCAGGAGCCTTCCACCAGGCCCGGCCGACCCACGGCGGCCACCAGCAGATCAGCCTCACGGCAGACGGCGGGCAGATCGCGGGTGCGGCTATGCGCGATGGTCACGGTGGCGTGCTGCTCCAGTAGCATGAGGGCCATGGGCTTGCCGACGATCTCGCTGCGGCCCAATACCACGGCCCGGATGCCCTTGAGCGCCACGCCGTGGTGGGCCAAGAGGGACATGCAGGCGCTGGGGGTGCAGGGGCGCAAGCCCGGCAGGCCCTCCAGCAACAGGCCCTGGTTCACGGGGTGGAAGCCGTCCACATCCTTGGCCGGGCTGATGCGGTGCAGGGCGCGCTTGGAGTCTAGCCCCTGCGGCAGCGGCAGCTGTACCAGGATGCCGTCCACGCCCGGATCGGCGTTCAGCTGGTCGATGAGGGCGTCCAGGTCAGCCTGGGGCGTCTCCGCCGACAGCTTGTGCTCGATGGAGGTGATGCCCACCTTCGCGCAGGCGGCGGACTTGTTGCGGACATAGACCTGACTGGCCGGGTCATCCCCCACCAGCACCACCGCCAGGCCCGGAGCCCGGAGCCCCTGAGCCAGCCGGGCCTCGACGCCCTGGCGGACCGCCTCCAGCATCCGGTCTGCGTGTGCCTTGCCATCCAGGATCGTGGCCATGGAAACCCCCTGGTTCCATTGAATCCCAAGGTGACCGTGGCCCTCATCAAGATTCTCTTTCCTTGAGAATCCTGGGATATCGCGCTAGACTCCAAGCTCAATTCGGCCATGGCTACCCGACTCGGGTACCAAGACTGGGTGGGTTCGACCCACCTTTTTTGTTGTTCTGTTGTCGGAGTGTCAGTGGATTTGAAGAAAGTGCAGGCTCCCCTTGAACGCCAGCTGGCCCTGCTGGGCTACGAGCTGGTGCATCTGGAGTCCGTCCGCGAAGGCAAGGACGACATCCTGCGGCTCTACATCGACCACCTGGACGCCGAGACCAGCCACCGCAAGGTCACGCTGGATGATTGCACCACCGCCCACGAAGGCCTGCTGCTCTGGATGGACGTCGAGTTCCCCGATCTCCGTGAAAACCTGGGCGTGGAAGTGAGCAGCCCCGGCATGGAGCGTCCCCTGGTGAAGGCGGATCACTTCCGTCGCTTCGCTGGACGCCTCTGCCGCGTGCAGACCGCCGCCCCGATCAACGGCCAGAAGCGCTTCAAGGGTTGGATCGGCCCCGTGGCCGACGGCGGCGTCACCCTGGAAGAAGACGGCGTGCTCAAGGTCGTGCCCATCGAGGCGATCCAGAAGGCCCGCCTGGCCCCCTTTGACGAAGAAAAGACCCCCCGGCCCAAGCACCTGACCGGACGATTCACGGAACTGCCTGATGCCGGTGGCGTAGAGACAAGCGCCATCGAAGAAGAGGAGGCCTGAGATGGCAAACGTCGCAACGACCTTTTTTGACAGCGTGAAGATGATCGCCGCTGAGAAGGGCATTCCTGAAGAGGATGTCTTTGCTGCGGTTGAGGAAGCCCTTGCCAAGGCCGCGGACAAGTATTTCAATGCCCAGGACTTCTACGGCAACTTCCAAGCGCAGATGGACCGGGAGACCGGCGAGTTCCACGTCTACGCCCTAAAGCAGGTCGTGGCGGAAGTGGAAGAAGAAGATCTCGAAATCAGCCTGGCCGAAGCCCAGACGCTGAACCCGGACGCCGCCGAGGGAGATACCCTCTGGCTGCCCCAGGACACGAGCCAGCTGGGCCGCATCGCCGCCCAGGCCGCCAAGCAGGTGCTGGTGCAGAAGGTCCGCGAAGCCGAGCGCGAGCGCATCTTCACCGAGTTCGCCGACCGCATCGGGGAAGTGGTGGTCGCCGAGGTGAAGCGCTTCGAGAAGAGCGCCATCATCCTCGAAATCGATCGCGTGGAAGCCATGCTGCGCCGCAGTGAGGCCCTCCGCGGCGACCGCTTCGACAAGGGCCAGCGCATCAAGGTGGTCATCGTCAGCGTCGACCGCAGCGCCAAGGATCCCCAGGTGCAGGTCAGCCGCACCGATCCAAGACTGCTGATCAAGCTCTTCGAGAACGAGGTGCCCGAGATCCATGACGGCACTGTGGTCATCCGCAACTGCGTCCGCGAAGCCGGCGACCGCGCCAAGGTGGCCGTTCACAGCCTCGACCCCGACGTGGATCCCGTGGGCGCCTGCGTGGGCCTCAAGGGCAGCCGCGTGCAGGCCATCATCCGCGAGCTGAAGAACGAGAAGATCGACATCGTCCGCTACTCCGACGATGCCGCCCAGTTCATCGCCAACGCGCTGAACCCCGCCAAGGCCATCCGCGTGAACCTCGGTGACCCCGAGAGCCGCCGGGTGGAAGTCGTGGTCGACGACGAGCAGCTCAGTGTCGCCATCGGCAAGCGCGGCCAGAACGTGCGCCTCGCCGCCAAGCTCACCGGCTGGAACATCGATGTTCGCAGCGAGGCCGACAAGCGCCGCGAAGCGGAAGTCGCCATGGGGCTGGCCCTCCCCGAGGTCCACGCCGACGAAACCGAGACGGAAGTCACCGCCGCCCCCGTCTCCACCCTCCTCGATGCCCTGCACGTCGAGGGTCTGGACGCCGCCCTGGCGGATCGTCTGGCCACCGCGGGCTATCCCGACGCCAAATCCCTCTACACTGTTACCGCCGAGCAGCTCATGCAGGTGGATGGCATGGACCAGGATCTGGCCTTCCGTCTCATCGATGCCGTGCAGGCTCACTTCGGGGAGTAGGCTGTAGTCCTGCAGCCCTTCCCGTTCCCCACCCCCAGGCCGAGGTAGTCCGCTTACATGCTGCGTATCAACCAACTCGCCAAAGAGCTCGGAGTCGCCAATCAAGAGGTCATCGAGGCCTGTGAGAAGCGTCTGGGCCTCCAAGGGAAGAGCCACAGCTCCAACCTTACCGATGACCAGGCGGATCAGCTCCGCCGTGGCTTCCATGGCAAGGGCAAGGGAGAGGATGAAGCTCCCCCCCTCGCCCTGCACAAGCCTTCCGCCGCCGTCAAGGTGGTGAAGGGCCCTGCCCCGTCAGCCGCCGAACCCAAGGCGGAGCCCCAGCCCGAGCCCGCCCGCCCCGCCCCCGCGGTGCTGGTCAAGAAGGCCGAGCCCAAGCCTGAGCCGGAAGCTCCCTCCGAGCCCAAGGCCGAGGTGAAGGTCACCACCCCGACGTCGGCCCCCGCGCCGGTCAGTGAAGCGCCTGCCCCTGCGGCCCCCGTGGCGGCGGCCCCCAAGGCCGAAGCCCCGGCGCCCGCCGAGCCCGTGGTCGAAACATTCTCCCGCCTCAAGGTGTCCTCGGGTACCCCGACGCCCGCCCCGCGCGACGAGAAGCCGGCCCGTTACATCCAGCTGCCCCCGGCGCGCCCCACGGGCCCCGCGCCCCAGCGCCCGAACCAGCCCACCACCGCAGGTCAGCCCCAGGCGTCCGGCAGTGGCCCCCGCCCGGAAGCCGGCGCCCGGCCCATCGTCCAGCGCCCCGGCCAGTCCCCCAGCAATGTCCAGCGCTCGGGCATGCCGCAGAAGGAGAAGGCCGTCCTGCAGATGGCGACGAACACCGGCCGCGGCGAAGTCCGCCATGAGCCTGTGCCGCCCACCAACCCGGCCCGCCGCCCCTACATTCCGCCCGCCATCACCGAGATGCGCCCGGACCAGGGCTTCAGCCGCATCAAGACCTCTGACACCCCGGCCCCCGCGCCCCGGTCCACGGAACCCGCCCGCTACATCCAGCTGCCCCAGGCCCGCCCTGCACCCGGCAGTCGGCCCAGTGGCCCTGGCGGTCGCCCCGGCGGTCCTGGTGGGCCTGGTGGCAGCCGTGGACCTGGCGGTCCCGGCAGCCGGCCCAGTGGCCCTGGCGGCCGCCCCGGTGGTCCTGGTGGTCGACCCGGCATGGGTCCCCGCCCCGGCGGCCCCGGCCGCGGTCCCTCCATTCCCGCCTCCGGTCCCATCGATCCCAACAGCCAGAAGGGCCCCGGTCGCGGCGCCCATGTGGGTGGCAAGAAGAAGAAGGGCGGCTACGTCCGAAGCAAGGAAGAGGAACTCGACCTGAAGCTTCGCCAGCCGCGCTCCCGCGCCCAGCAGGTGGCCAGCGAATACATCGAAGAGGAAATCGGCATCGTCATGCTGTCCGAAGGCGTGACGGTCAAGGAACTCGCCGAGAAGTGCAACCGCCCCGCCAAGGACGTGGTCGCCAAGCTGCTCCACCGCGGCATCTTCGCCACCATCAACCAGCCCCTCGACACCGAGATGGCCAAGGACATCGCCCGCGAGTTCGGCTTCCTGGCCGACATCGTCACCTTCGAGGAAGACGTCCAGATCATGGCCGACGAATCCGGCGATGTGGTGGGTGAGAAGCGTCCCCGTCCTCCCGTCGTCACCATCATGGGCCACGTCGACCACGGCAAGACGTCACTCCTCGACGCCATCCGCAAGACCAAGGTGGCGGCCGGCGAAGCCGGTGGCATCACGCAGCATGTGGGCGCCTACCACGTGGATGTGAAGGATCCGAACACCGGCGAGCTGCGCCAGGTGGTCTTCCTCGACACTCCGGGTCACGAAGCGTTCACCAAGATGCGCGCCCGCGGCGCCAAGGTCACGGACATCGCCATCCTGGTGGTGGCCGCCGACGACGGCGTCATGCCCCAGACCGTGGAATCCATCAACCACGCCAAGGCTGCGGACGTTCCGCTGATCGTGGCCGTGAACAAGGTGGACAAGCCCGGTGCTAACCCGGACAAGGTCCAGCAGGGCCTGCTCCAGCACAGCGTCCAGACCGAAGCCTACGGTGGCGACGTGCCCGCCGTGCTTGTCAGCGCCAAGACCAAGCAGGGCCTCGACGAACTGCTCGAGACCATCCTGCTCGTGGCGGATCTGAAGGAACTGAAGGCCGTCTACGACTGCCCCGCCGCCGGCTCCATCATTGAAGGTCGGCTCGACCGTGGCCGGGGCCCCGTAGCCACCGTCCTCGTGCAGCGCGGCACCCTCAAGGCCGGCGACATCTTCGTGGCCGGTGCCACCATGGGCCGTGTCCGCGCCATGTTCGACGACCTCGGCCGCAAAGTTACGGAGGCCGGTCCTTCCAGTGCCGTGCAGATCCTCGGCTTCGAGGAGGTGCCCAGCAGTGGTGACAACTTCCAGGTGGTGGAGGACGAGGCCAAGGCCCGCACCATCGCGACCTTCCGCCAAGAGAAGGCCAAGCAGGCCGCCCAGCAGAAGCAGCGCGCCACCCTCGAAACCCTGTTCAGCACCATCAAGGACGGACAGGTCAAGGAACTGGCCCTCATCATCAAGGCCGATACCCAGGGCTCCGTGGAATCGCTCGTCGGTCAGCTGGAACGCCTCAGTACCGACAAGGTCCGAGTGCGCATCATCCACAGCGCCGCCGGCACCGTCACCGAGAACGATGTGCTCCTCGCTGAAGCCTCCAAGGCCACCATCATCGGCTTCCATACCAAGGCCGAAAAGAAGACCGAGGAACTGGCCCGGGAAGAGGGCGTGGACCTGCGTTTCCACGACATCATCTACAAGGTCACGGAAGAGATTGAGCAGGCCATGGTCGGCATGCTGGACGCCACCGAGAAGGAGACTGTCCACGGCCAGGCCGAGGTGCGCCAGCTCTTCAAGATCGGTCGCACCGTCATCGCCGGCTCCTTCGTCACCGAAGGCAAGGTCCAGAAGTCCTTCAAGGTCCGCGTCAAGCGCGGCGAGGACGTCCTCTTCGAGGGCGGACTGAAGAACCTGAAGCGCTTCAAGGAAGACGTCACCGAAGTGAAGAATGGCCTCGATTGCGGCATCTCGCTTGACGGCTACGACGAGCTGAAGGAAGGGGACATCCTCGAGTTCTTCAGCAAGGAGAAGGTGATCGCCACGACGCTCAGCTAGGTCGATCTGCACCAGTCTCAGTCATTTGACGGGCCCGCCTTGCGGGCCCGTCTCATTCTTACTCAAAAATGACTCAATGGTATTCAAATACTGATTTTATTGAACTAACGATCTACGCTGTGATCCCTGTCACGCCCGGATATCCGCACACTGGGAGTCCCCTTTGAGGTTCTTCCATGTCCACGCCCAGCTTTGCCCTCAGCGCTCCCACCGAAGCCAAGGCCGCCAGCAATCCCATGGGTCTGAGCCGGATCGACCACTTCCAGCTCACCGGCTCCATCGCCCGGCTGGAACCCCTGTATCGGAACCTCGGCTTTGCCCGGGTGGCCAGCGGCACCCTGGCCTGGGGGCGCGTCATCCACCTGCGCCAGCAGCGCATGGACATCCTGATTTTTGAGGCGGACGCCACCCATCCGGCTGGCCGCTACTTCCAGGCCCACGGCGAGGGCGTCTGCGCCCTCAACTTCCTGGTGGAGGATCTGGACGCCGCCATGACCCATGCCCGCGCGAACCAGGCGCGGATCATGCTCGAGGCCGAGACCCACACCATGGGCGATGCCACCCTGCGTTTCGCGGCCATCCAGGGCGTAGGGGATGTCTGGAACTTCCTGGTGGAACGCCAGGGCGAATCGGAGGCTTTCTGGCCCGGACTTACTCCGGATGCGGCCCCGGCCCTCTGCGACCCGGGCCTCGTGCGCGTAGACCACCTCACCAACAACGTGGGCCCCGCCGAGATGGACGCCCTGGTGGACTTCTACGAGCGCGTCTACGGCTTTGGGGTCACCCGCGAGTTCCACATCCGGGGCGCTCTGGGCACCGGCCTGGACTCCAAAGTCGTGCAGAGTGCCAACAACCAGGTGATCATCCCCATCAACCAGCCCACGGACGAGAAGAGCCAGGTGCAGGAGTACGTGAACCGGCACAAGGGCCAGGGCGTCCAGCACATCGCCATGTCCACCAACGACATCTTCCATACCCTGCAGACCTTGCAGGCCCAGGGGCTGAAGTTCCTGCGCGTGCCCGACACCTACTACGAGCTGCTGCCCGGCCGCATCGCGAAGAGTGGCTACACCGTGCGCGAGGACCTGAACTCAGCCAAGGACCTGGGCGTGCAGATTGACGGTGACGAGAGCGGCTACCTGCTGCAGATCTTCACCGAGGATCAGATCGGTCCGCTGTTTTTCGAGATCATCCAACGGCGGGGAAACATGGGCTTTGGCGAGGGCAACTTCCAGGCGCTGTACGACTCCATCGAATTGGATCAGAAGAAGCGCGGCGTGCTTTAAGGCGCCCCTGTTTCCCACGGCCGGGGCCCCTGCCCCTGCCTATCCTGCTCGGAAAGAAGGCCGCATTGCGGCCTTCTTCTGGACTTTACATGAAATCCGGGTTCCTTCGTGAGGCCGGGCATGGATTCTCGAGAACATCGCGCCATTAATGCAGGGCACAGGCGGCCGACCGGGGGCTCCACCTCCCGGAAGGAGACGTCCTGATCCGCGCAGGCGATGCCACCTCGACTGGAACGCCGGACGAGGTGGATCGTTTCCTGGGCTGGTTCGCCTCCCAGCCCCATCCCCACAAGCTCCTCATCGCAGGTAACCATGACTGGCTCTACCAGCGGGACCCTGACAAGGTGGCCTTGCTCCTGAAGAAACACCAGGGCATCACCTATTTGGAGGATGCTGGCGTTGAAATCGACGGGGTGAAGTTCTGGGGATCCCCTTGGCAGCCCTGGTTCATGAGTTGGGCTTTCAATCTGCCACGAGGTGGTGAGTCGCTCAGGCATGTCTGGAACCTCATTCCCATCGACACGGACGTGCTAATCACTCACGGCCCGCCCCATTGTGTCTTGGACCAGGTGCGTGACGGTGAGCACCTGGGCTGCGAGGAACTGAAGATCCGGCTCCCAAGCGTGAAACCCCGCCTGCATGTGTTTGGTCACATCCACGACGCCTTCGGATGCGCCAAGTCCCGAACCACAACGTACATCAACGCGTGCTCCTGCACAGAGGCGTACCAGGCGAGCAATCGCCCTATCGTGGTCGATCTCCACCGAAAGTCCATCAAGGTCCACAGCATCGAGCCCAGCAAGCGCAGGCAAAGCCTGGAGGCCGTGAAAGCGATCCTAGACCGTCCTCCGGAAGACAAGATCGAAAAGACTCTACTCAAGCTGTCGAACCGGCAGTTCGAGGCGCTGACCGAGATGGCTGGGATTCGTGAACTGACGATGGGTGATCTGCTCCAGCAATACGTGGAGCGTGGCTTGTAGGCCGATGTGGTTCGGGTCCAGCGTGCCGAGAACGCGCCAAGCCAGCGGTTGGTGCCGTTCACCCTTCTGGACGGGGAGGTGAGTGGCAACTTTCCCGGGCCTTTGCCAGACGGTTTGCCTCCCACAGGTCATGAGGATGAACTCGACGGTCCATGAAGCAGGTCCCATCTGGACTCATTCGGTGTGTAGATGGACACGCCCAGGGCAGTGGCACATAAAGCTCACGGCT
>Ga0265327_10004947_pt1 | contig 11455 bp, 12 predicted proteins | sample 41621metaG_FD_202089 | JGI IMG/M metagenome (GOLD analysis project Ga0265327, IMG submission 202089) | Rhizosphere microbial communities from Carex aquatilis grown in University of Washington, Seatle, WA, United States - 4-16-21 metaG | ecosystem: Host-associated > Plants > Roots > Rhizosphere...
TGAGTAAGATTAACTTGGGAATAAGAATTTGTTGGGAAAACAAAAGCTAAAACCAGAGCAAGTGGAAATAAGGTTCTTCTCATTAAGGTAAGAGGGTTAATTGATTTTCTTTAAATTATTTGCAATATCCTAAATAAAATTAGTTTTGCAATAATACAAGATCATGAAAGTAGTAATTTTTGCAGGAGGTCTGGGAACAAGGATTGCCGAAGAAACAGAAAGTCGTCCAAAACCAATGGTTGAAATTGGGGGAAAGCCAATTCTCTGGCATATAATGAAAATATATAGTCAATATGGGTTCAATGAATTCATTATTTGCCTTGGCTATAAAGGTTATTTAATAAAGGAGTATTTCATGCATTACTATTTGCATAATTCAGATATAACTATTGAATTGGGTAGTAATAAGCTGGATGTTCATTATACTAATGCTGAGTCATTTAAAGTAACATTAGTAGACACGGGTGTTTCCACAAAAACTGCTGGCAGGTTAAAGAGGATCAGGCAATATATAGGGGATGAGGATTTTATGCTTACTTACGGAGATGGTGTTTCTGATATCAACCTGCACGAACTATTAAAATTTCATGAAGCTCATGGAAAGATTGCTACAGTAACATCCGTGCAGCCAGAAGCGAGATTTGGAGGTATGGTATTAGCACAAGATGGCAAAGTGGTTAGCTTTAAAGAAAAGCCTAAAGGAGATGGGAAATGGATTAATGGTGGTTTTTTTGTCTTGAAGCCACAAGTTTTTGAATATCTCAATAATGATGTTGATAATATTATGTGGGAAGATGACCCGATGGAGAATTTATCTAAAACCGAAGAACTAATGGCTTACAGGCATCACGGTTTCTGGAAATGTATGGACGCTATGCGGGACAAAATTGAACTGGAATCGCTATGGCAAAACAATCAGGCAAAATGGAAAATCTGGTAATGTTGGAAAAGTTGCGTTCATCCTATAAAGACAAGAAAGTTTTTTTGACTGGAAATACTGGGTTTAAAGGAGCGTGGTTAACAGCTTGCCTATTTGAATTGGGAGCTAACATTAAGGGTTATGCGCTCGAGCCGGAATATGAAAACAGCTTATTTGAAGTGTTGCAACCTTTGCGTCTTTCGAAAAATATTTTTGCAGACATCAGAAACAGCAAACAGCTTAAAGATGAATTGATTTCTTTTGAACCCGATTATATTTTTCATCTTGCTGCACAGCCTCTCGTGCGTAGATCATATAAAATCCCCGCTGAAACATTTGAAGTTAATGTTATTGGAACTGCCAATCTTTTAGAAGCAGCCATTCATCTTAAGAAGAAATGCACAATTATAATAATCACCACAGATAAAGTATATGAGAATAAAGAAAAAGACATTTTATACAACGAAGATGATTTATTAGGAGGCTATGATCCCTACAGTGCAAGTAAAGCATGCTGCGAGTTAGTGGTAAGCTCTTTTAGAAATTCCTTCTTTAATATAAGTAGTATTGATTTGCACCGGAAAGCAATTGCCTCTGCAAGAGCCGGAAATGTAATCGGTGGAGGGGATTGGAGCACAGATAGATTAGTGCCAGATATCATTCGTTCTCTTGAAAAGCAAATAACAATTGAATTGCGCAACTCAGGTGCTGTAAGGCCTTGGCAACATGTTCTTGAGCCATTAACTGGATATTTAAAATTAGGAGCATTGCTGAATGATCATCCTGATAAATACTCTAAATCATATAATTTCGGCCCTTTATCAAATGATCATTTATCAGTTAAAGAGTTAGTTGAAACTGCTATTAGAAGTTGGGGAGGTGGGACATGGAAAGATATTTCCAATAAAGAAGAGCCTCATGAAGCAGGTCTCCTGAAACTTGATATCAGCAAGGCAAAAAATGAACTTGAGTGGCATCCGAAATTGAACGCTTTTAAATCTATCGATTGGACAGTTAAATGGTATCAACAACCAAAAGAAAATATGGTAGCATATACTTTTGAACAAATCAAAGATTATCTTTCTTTATGATTTTTAACCCAGCACCATTAAAAGGTAGCTATGAAATTGAGATTACCCCTTTTGTTGATGATAGAGGTTGGTTTGCTCGTTATTATTGCAAGAACGATTTTTTGCAAATTGGCCATCAGAAAGATTGGGTACAGTTAAACCATTCGGTGACAAATAAAAAAGGAAGTATACGGGGAATGCATTTTCAAATACCACCATTTCAGGAGATCAAGATGGTGAAATGTATCGTCGGGAGCGTATGGGATGTTATTATTGATTTACGCAAAGGGTCTCCTACATTTCTAAAATGGTTTGGATTGGAATTGTCGGCTCAGAATAAAAAAATGATTTATATACCGGAAGGGTTTGCTCATGGATTTCAAACACTTTCGGATTATGCAGAATTGATTTATCATCATACGGAATTTTATAATCCTGAGGCTGAAAGGGGAATAAGATATGATGATACAGCTATAAAAATCGAATGGCCATTAATGCTAACATCAATCTCGGCAAGAGATCAGAATCACCCTCTTCTGAACGAACAATTCAAAGGAATTTAAATATGCAATGCAGATTTTGTAAAACAGAATTGACGAATGTGTTTATAGATCTGGTAAGCTCACCCGCTTCCAATTCTTTTTTATTGTATAGTCAATTAAATGAGCCTGAAGTTTTTTATCCTCTAAAAGTATTTGCTTGTCACAAGTGTTTTCTTGTACAATTAGATGAATATAAAAAATTTGAAAGCATTTTTGATAATCAGTATGCTTATTTTTCTTCCTATTCAAAAAGCTGGCTTCAACATGCAAAGAGATATGTAGAAAGTATGACTGAGCGATTTGAGTATAACGAATTATCTCAGGTGATTGAAATTGCTTCAAACGATGGTTATTTGTTACAATATTTTTTGGGAATAAAAATCCCTGTTCTTGGGATTGAGCCTACAGCTAATACTGCCGAAGCTGCTATAAAAAAAGGTATTAATACAGTTGTCGATTTTTTTGGAACAAGGCTTGCAAATCAGTTGACTTCAAAAAATATTAAAGCCGATTTGTTGCTTGGTAATAATGTTTTGGCACATGTACCCGACATCATTGATTTTGTTGGTGGCATGAAAATCATTCTTAAAGATACTGGTGTTATTACAATGGAGTTCCCTCATCTTATGCAATTGGTTGCCAATAATCAATTTGATACAATTTATCATGAGCATTTTTCATACCTGTCATTTCATACAGTAAAAAAAATTTTTGAGTCACAAGGGCTGGAGATGTTTGATGTAGATGAAATCCAAACACATGGCGGTTCACTAAGGATTTATGCAAAACACAAAGAAGATGATTCTAAATTAATTTCTCCCAATGTTGCAGCTTTATTAAAAAAGGAAACAGATGAGGGAATGGCCACGATTGGGTATTATAATAATTTTCAACAAAAAGCTTTGAAAGTGAAATATGATTTTCTCGCCTTTTTGATTGAAGAAAAAAAATCCGGGAAAAAGATTGCCGCCTACGGCGCTGCAGCAAAAGGAAACACTCTCCTCAACTATTGCGGCATTAAAAATGATCTTATAGACTTTGTTGTAGATGCTAGCCCGCACAAACAAAATAAGTTTATGCCTGCAAGCCATATCCCTATTGTAAAAGAAGAAATTCTGAGAGAGACAAAGCCCGATTATATAATCATTCTTCCTTGGAATCTTTCTGATGAAATCACAGTGCAACTCTCTTACATAAAAGATTGGGGTGGTCGTTTTGTTGTACCTATACCTGATTTAAAGCTGTTATAAAAATGAAGAAAATTTTTGTTACTGGCGCGACAGGGTTTATCGGTCAATATGTGGTCCAGCAATTATTGGAAGGAGGTCATTATGTGATTGCAACATCTGCTAATAAGCAAAAGGCATTAAATTTTTCTTGGTTCCCCAAAGTTGATTATATAGAACTTGATTTTAAAAATATCAATCAATCAATAGATTATTTTGCATTCTTTGGTAAGCCAGATTTGATGATTCATCTTGCTTGGGAAGGTTTACCTAATTATAAATCCCTATTTCATTTTGAAAACAATTTGCCGAATCATTATTGGTTTCTCAAAAATCTTATTGGAAATGGATTAAAAGATTTATTGATAACAGGCACATGCCTTGAATATGGCATGCGGGAAGGTTCTCTTACAGAAGACATGTCGGTTCAACCTGATAATCCGTATGCACTTGCAAAGGACACACTCAGAAAATTCTTACATGAGCTACAAAAAACGAATCCATTATGTTTGAAATGGGTGCGATTATTTTATATGTATGGTAAAGGGCAAAACCCTAATTCCTTACTTTCGCAGTTGGAGAATGCATTGGAGAATGACGAAAAGTTTTTTAAGATGAGTGCGGGAGATCAAACAAGGGACTATTTGCATGTCGCTACAGTCGCTGAGTACATAATCAAAATAGCTTTGCAACAAAAAATTACTGGCATCATTAATTGTTCATCAAATAATCCAATTACTGTCAAGGCTTTCGTTGAAAATTACCTTCGTCAAAAAAATAAATCAATTAAGCTAAACCTCGGCCATTATCCCTATCCTGATTATGAGCCGATGCATTTTTGGGGTGATAATAACAAGCTAAAAAGAATCATAACAAATGAGTAATCCAATTCAAGATTTTCGGGAAGAAAGAACACAGCGAATCAGAAATAATGCAAATAACAAATCTTTGTTGAATGCCGCTGAATCATTTAATGTAGAATCCAATAAATCACAGTATTCATATAATTTTTCCTGGATGGGGAGGCCTATTATCCAATACCCGCAGGATATGATTATTATGCAGGAGCTTATTTGGGAAATAAAACCAGATTTGATTATTGAAACCGGGATTGCTCACGGCGGCTCATTGATATACTATGCCTCACTGTTGGAACTTATTGGCAATGGCGAAGTGCTTGGCATTGATATTGACATACGCGAACACAATAAAAAAGAAATTGAGAGTCATCCGATGTACAAGCGCATACACATGCTTGAAGGCTCTTCTGTAAGTATCGAATTGGTTGAGAAAGTCAAAACTTATGCAGCAGAAAAGAAAACAATAATGGTCTGTCTCGATTCAAATCACACCCATGAGCATGTGTTACGTGAAATGCAATTATATGCACCATTCGTCACAATCGGATCATATCTGGTAGTGTTTGACACCATTGTTGAAGACATGCCAGATAACTATTTACCTGGAAGGATTTGGGGAAAGGGGAATAATCCCAAAACAGCAGTATACGAATTTTTGGAAAATAATGACGCTTTTGAGATTGATTCGTCTATCGATAATAAGCTTCTCATTAGTGTTGCCCCACAAGGCTATTTAAAAAAAATAAAATAAGATGTATGTTATATAAAAGAAATTGATTTTATTTCTTTGATACATCAAAAAAATATTCGTGGCAAAATTTAGTATTGTTTTACCTGTGCGAAATGGTGGTGAATATGTGAAAGAATGTGTCAACAGCATTCTATCACAAACCATTTCTGATTTCAATTTGGAGGTGCTGGATAATAATAGTAAAGATGGCACATTGCAATGGCTAACATCTTTAAATGATAATAGGATTCGAATCTACCCATCTGATAAGTCGCTTGCAATTGAAGAAAATTGGGCAAGAATAGTTACGATTCAAAAAAATGAATTCATGTCTTTCATTGGACATGATGACTGCCTTGATAAAAATTATCTTGAGCGAATGGATCAGCTAATATTAAAGCACCCAACTGCAAGTCTTTATCAACTTCATTTTCGATATATAAATAATAGAGGAGAAAACATTCGCTCTTGCAAGCCTATGAATGAAGTTTTATCAGCGTCTGAATTTTTAGCTTTTTTTCTTTCTAATATGTCCGAGCTGTCAATTGGACAAATGATGAGATCTACAGATTTTGATGAAGTTGGCGGCATACCATCATATCCCAATTTATTATTTGCTGATTTAGAGCTTTGGGTCAGGCTCATCCAAAAAAGCTATCGCGCAGTTTCATTTGAAGAGTGCTGCTCTTATAGAATTCATTCCTCAAGTACAACAAATTCTTCATCTACTTTAAAATATTATGATGCTTTTGCAAAAATGATAGACTTTTTTATTGAACTGAAATTGGAGAGTAAATCTTTCGAAATCGTTTTTGCAAGATATGGGTTAGGGTTTCTAAAACCATATTGCAAATCAATTGCTCATCATTTATTGCGTATTCCAAGAAATCAAAGGAAGGGTATATCTGTGGAAACATTTCTTTCTTTTTTCAAGAATAAAATTGATATACTAATACCCGATAATAATTTTAATCCGGAAGAAATAGGCAGCATTAAACTTGCCAAACAAATTGATACGAATCCTTTAACCAGAAAATTATTTTTAACTTTTAAAAAGATATATCCCAAGCCCATTTTATGATATGTCTTCATCGATTCCTAATCTATTCCTCCTTTTGAACTGATTATAATCTTTAAAAAAACTGATAGATTTATTTTTAATTTATTAATTTTAATTTTCTATAAGCAGGGAAGCCGAAAACTGCATTTTGAAAGAGTAGGCAATCAAACCATCAGACCATTTTATGAAACGATTATTTTTTAGTTTAGTAGCGATATTTTTAATCTCAATCTCCTCCTTTCAAATCAGTAGTTGCACAAAGACCAACACTGTTACAAAAATTGATACAGTAACTGTAACGGATATTGATACAGTTGCTCCAAAGGTTTGTGATGTTCGTGGTACATATACAGGTACAAGTCTTACCAGTGGAGTTACAAACACACTTGTATACAAATTGCAAGATGATAACTTTGCCGTTGGGCTGGATGCGCCAAATGGCAACGCGGTAACTTTTGGTGGCTATACAAATACTTGCGATAGCGTTACCATATCAGCTTATTATTCTGCTAATAACGACTATTATTTATTGCAAGGGAAATTGTCAAATAATGGGACGACAATTAGTGGAACATTTCAAAATGTAACAGCTAATCTATCCGGTACTTTTACTATGTCCCAATAGATATATTTGATTTGTTGGTTCCTGTTGATATATACGATGTAAGCAGGAATCAATAATTTTATGAAGAGTAAATATCTTTTTCACACCCTCTTCTCCACATACGCCCTCCATTTCTCGATCAACATTTTCATATCATCAGGAAGCTCGCTTTCGAATAACATTTCTTTGCCTGTTGATGGATGGACAAAGCCAATTGTTTTTGCGTGCAGTGCGTGGCGCGGACAAATCTCAAAACAATTCTCAACAAATTGTTTGTACTTGCTGAATACTGTTCCTTTCACAATTTTATCACCACCATAAGTATCATCGTTGAATAAGGGATGGCCGATATGCTGCATGTGAACACGTATTTGGTGCGTACGGCCTGTTTCCAGCACACATTGTAACAGCGATGTGTAACCGAAACGCTCCAATACCGTATAGTGAGTGATTGCTTCCTTCCCATGCTCTCCATCTGGATAAGCATCAAACAATTTTCTGAAGCGCTGGTGACGGCCAACATGGGCTATAATAGTTCCTGAGTCATTTGCCATATCGCCCCAGGCAAGCGCTATGTATTGGCGTTTCACCGTATGATCAAAAAACTGTTTGGCAAGGCTCGTCACAGCTTTTTCTGTTTTTCCAAGCACCATTAAGCCGCTTGTATTTTTATCTATGCGGTGAACAAGCCCGAAACGCGGCAATGTTTCTTCATTGATTGAATTGTTTTTTTGCTGAAGATAATAAGCTACTCCATTTAACAATGTTCCAGTATAATGACCACTTGCAGGATGTACAACAAGACCAGGCGGTTTATTTATGATCATCACCTCGTCATCCTCATAAAAAATATTCAGATTCATTTTTTCAGGCAACACTTTTTCGCCATGCGTTTCCTTATCTGAATAAAAAATGATTTCGTCTTTTGGTTTTATTTTTTGATTGGCCTGAACCATTTTATTGTTCACGAGTATCATGCCCGCTTCAATGGCATGTTGAATTTTATTTCTCGAAACATTCGTCATCCTTTGCACCAAAAATTTGTCAATGCGCATCAGTTCCTGACCTTTGTCAACTTTTATATTCAATCGTTCGTATAGTTCATCCGAAGGCTCCTGGGTTTCTTCAGCATTATCTTCCTCAATATCTTTCATCAATTTTTTTTGCAAATATAAACCTAAGCAGTTTTGAAATGGTAAGGTTAATTGCGGAGTGCTTAAATTTGCAGTCCGATATGAATAAGCAACAAGTGATTTTTAAGGATCTTGGGATCATGGGCTACAAACAAGCTTGGGATTTTCAGGAAACATTATTGCAAGAGAATGTAAGAGCCAAAGCCACGGCGTTTAGTAAGCAGTTGGCAGTTGGCAATGAGCGGTTGGAAGAAGCCACAAACCACAAACTATCAACAACTAACTATCTTCTATTCGTTGAGCACCCTGCTGTTTACACCTTGGGAAAAAGTGGGCATGAAGAAAATATTTTGATCAGCGAGGACGACATGAATGCAAGGGCCATTGAGTTTTATAGAACCAACAGAGGAGGGGACATCACGTTTCACGGCCCTGAACAAATTGTTGGCTATCCAATTTTAGATCTTGAAAAATTTTATACAGATATCGGGAGATACATGCGTGAACTGGAAGAAGTAATCATTCTCACGCTTGCAGAGTATGGCATTGAAAGCGGTCGCTCCACTGGCGAGACGGGCGTTTGGATTGATGCGGGCATTCCATACAAAGAGCGAAAAATTTGTGCAATGGGAGTGCGCTGTAGCCGATGGATCACCATGCATGGCTTTGCGCTGAATGTGAACACTGATCTTTCTTATTTTGATTTTATTATTCCTTGCGGCATCCAAAATAAAAAAGTAACATCGCTCGAAAAAGAATTAGGAAGAAAAATTTCTGTTGAAGAAGTAAAAGAAAAAATCAAAAATAATTTTGAAAAGGTTTTTAGTTGTGATGTGGTGAATCGTGGGATTTCGGATTAGCTCAACCTACAAACTTCTTGTTAGGCATCTGACCGCTATCGGTAGAAAAGGAAATTAATCATTCAGTAGCAGCCATCCAATGCTTTCTGCTCAAACACTGCTAGAAAATTATAAACGAGGAGCTACGAACTTTAATTTCATTTTGGTTTATAAACAAATTTCACAGCCGCACTTTTTTGTTCGCTGGAAGAAAGATAAACATCTAATTTTTGGTCACCTGCTGTAACCACCATCAGCGCAGTATTTGGGGGAATGGTTCCAAGATTGTCGGCATACATCACCAATTCATATTCTGTTCCGGGAAAAGCATTGAAAGAAATATCAATTGGCTTTTCGGTTAGGCGTTGCCGATAGAGCAGCAATTTATTGTTTACTAGAACAGTAATGGTATCGCCGTCCACTTCAGCATCGTCATAAAAGCGAAGACTGATTTTTGGGCTGTCGACAGTGATTGTTTTTTTTAGATCGATTGTTCTTGGTTCCAGATGAATATCCTTTTGAATCGTTGCCAGTTCATCGCTCTGATCAATGTCAACGGGAAAATCTGAATAGGGAGATTTTTTTAGAACTATTTTTCCTGGCGGACAAACAATTTGCTTTTCTGCCACATGCCCTTTCCAATCCCCTTCTAATATCTCATCATTATTCTTTTTTGAATAAGTGAGATCGTAAGTTTTGATACATGGAACACAATCAAAAGGTATCTGCGATTGAAGCACTTTGTTTTCAATCAAAACCAAACGATGGGTTTGAGGATTGTATTTGCCAGTGAAACTCAGCTTCACAAATTTTGAGGTGTCATAATAATCATACACTTTTCCTGTGATGTTATTATTAGAAAAATTTATCTGGATCTCCAGTGAATATTTTGGATAACAGCCGCCGGGCCCTTGCGTAAGTGTGCCTTTCCAAATGCCATTCAGGTCTTCTGCAAAAAGAAATACTGGGAATAATAATAAGAAGAGAAAAGTAAATCGCATTCGTAAATATAAATGGAAGAAAGCAGTTAGTATTCCCGCAAATAAAAAATTATTTGAACGGTTGATAAACCCATCAGGTTTTCAAAACCTGATGAGTTTGATTGATGTTATTTCTCTTTTTCAAATTTGAAAACTACTGTTGCGTTTTTTTGTTCTGTTGAAACAATACGCACTTCATATTCTTTATCGCCAGCTTTCACAACCATTAATGAAGTGTTTGGAGGAATCTCGCCTTCATTCTCAGCAACCATCACCACTTCATGATAATCATTATCATAATCCATGTGCAATTTTATGATGATTGCCCTGTCGGTGAGCATTGCATGATTCACCACCATTTTTTTATCTACATACACAGAAACTGTATCATGATCAATTGCTCCATCATCATAAATCCGCAATTCAATTTCATTGCTGCTCACCGTTATTGTTTTCACTAATTCGTTTTGTCTGCTGCTGAGTACTTTTGGCGTAACGAGGACAGGCGCAGACTTCTTTTCGATTTTATGTGATGTATCCGTTATAACTGGCGAAATATTTTGTTTCGGGGGATCTGTTTTTGCTAATGACGAATTAGGGATAGGTTTTGGTGGCGCATGTTTTGGGACATTTCGTTTCGGCGTATTTGTGGTGGCCGTATTATTCTTTGCAACAGTGGGTGCTGCTTTATTTATCTTGCTGTTCGGTTTTGTGGTTTTACTTGGCTTTGCTGCAATGTCTTTTTTTACTGGTGGCGCTTTCACAGGGGGAGGAGGATTTGGTGTCTCTTCGGTTTTATGTTTTTCTCTTTCAATTTCTTTTTCTCGCTTTTCCAAAAAAGGTTCTTTACTAAAATCGGATGTTGGTACTTTATGCAAAAAAACTGTGCCTCCTTCTCCTTTACTTGAATCGCGGATGTTCATACTGGTATATGTGCCTTCTAAAAATTCTTCGTTACCGAGTTTTGAATATTTTAAAAAATAAGTCATAGAAAAAACATCGCCCGAGCTCATCCGTAGCTCGATCAATTTCAATTCGCGCAGCAATACTTTTTTTGTACTTGGATTGACTGTGCCGTTTGCTTCGGCTTTGCCATAAAATACGGTGGTTAAATACGAATAAGTGACCGCCTGAAAAGCATTGCCATGTTGCGCAATCTGCACTTCAATTTTGTAACGGTCGTCATAATTCATCATACGCTCTGAAATACTGTTGGCACGGAAATGACCTCTCCAAACGCCAGTAAGGTCTTGAGCATTTGATGTTATTGCAATAAATAAAAGTAAAATGGGGACGTAGATCTTTTTCATTTTGCCACAATTCATTTTTGCAAATTACCTAAATATTTTTTTCTCTGAATTATTTCGTAAATGTTATCTGGCAAGAGTTTGTTAAATTTGCACTCTTTTCAGAAGAAGCTACAAGTTACAAGAGACAAGGTACAAGATGTGAATCCCGAATCTTGAATCTCGTATCAAGAACCATAAAATTA
>Ga0265327_10004948_pt1 | contig 11452 bp, 5 predicted proteins | sample 41621metaG_FD_202089 | JGI IMG/M metagenome (GOLD analysis project Ga0265327, IMG submission 202089) | Rhizosphere microbial communities from Carex aquatilis grown in University of Washington, Seatle, WA, United States - 4-16-21 metaG | ecosystem: Host-associated > Plants > Roots > Rhizosphere >...
GGCCTCACAGTCAAGCTGGCTTATGCGTATGCACTATCGATTCGATTTCCATCCGAACCTAGCCAACCTTTGAACGCCTCCGCTACTCTTTAGGAGGCAACCGCCCCAGTTAAACTACCCACCAGACACGGTCCCAGAACCAGAAATTGATAACCAGTTTATAGTTTTTAGTGAATCGTTTACGGAAAAACCGATAAACGAAAAACCATCAACTATTCACTCATTAGCAAATTGTGGTCCTGGTAAGAATAAGATCATAACAAGGGTGGTATTTCACGGATGACTCCACCTCAGCTAGCGCCAAAGCTTCAAAGTCTCCCACCTATGCTACACATGTTATGACCCGATCCAATGTCAAGCTGTAGTAAAGCTGCACGGGGTCTTTTCGTCCTGCTGCGGACAGACGGCATCTTTACCGTCAATGCACTTTCACCGAGCTCTTCGTTGAGACAGTACCCATATCATTACTCCATTCGTGCAGGTCAGAACTTACCTGACAAGGAATTTCGCTACCTTAGGACGGTTATAGTTACCGCCGCCGTTCACCGGGGCTTCAGTTCAGACCGTGAAGTCATTCCCTTAACCTTCCGGCACCGGGCAGGAGTCAGCCCCTATACATCCACTTTCGTGTTAGCAGAGACCTGTGTTTTTGGTAAACAGTTGCATGGGTTCCTTAGCTGCGGCCCCGTCACACTATCTACCACGATAATGCGCTGTTAGAGGTCAGCTTTCTTTCTATTCTCAATGTTGTTCTCGTTTATACAGACCAATATAAGAAGTTAAAAACTTATACCTGCTCCTGTTGTTTCCGTTGAAAGAAAACTGGCAAAGCCACACGTGATAAACACTGTGACGGGGCAGTCCTTATTCCGAAGTTACGGACGCTTGTTTGCCGAGTTCCTTAACGAAGAATCACTCGTACGCCTTGGTCTTCTCGACCTGAGCACCTGTGTCGGTTTGCGGTACGGTCGGATATATACATAAGCTTGGAAGCTTTTCTGGTCAGCACCCTCACAAGAATCGGTCCAAAAGGACCTTTCGTTCGTGGCCGTTAAACCACTTAGACGGATATAACCATGAACCCGCTCTTGCTAACATGCCGCGCACTTCCAAACAATATATAACCGGTACGGGAATATTAACCCGTTGTCCATCGCCTACGCTACGCGCCTCGGCTTAGGACCGACTAACCCTGGGACGATTACCGTGGCCCAGGAAACCTTGCTCTTTCGGCGGGCAGGATTCTCACCTGCCTTGTGGTTACTCATTCCAGCATTCTCACTTGATACCGCTCCACGGGTTCTCGCGAATCCCGCTTCGATGCAATATCAACGCTCCTCTACCGCGCATGCGCCTCACTAAAGTGATGCACAGTTTATAGTTAAAAGTTTGTAGTTGATAGTGTTTGAAAACTAAAAACTATAACCTAAAAACTAACCACTGCGACTCACCTTGGTGAGACGCACACACCCATATCTTCGGTAATATGCTTAGCCCCGTTACATTTTCCGCGCAAGATCTCTTGATGAGTGAGCTGTTACGCACTCTTTAAATGAATGGCTGCTTCTAAGCCAACATCCTCATTGTTCGAGAAATCTCACCTCGTTTCCCACTGAGCATATATTTAGGGACCTTAGATGATGGTCTGGGCTGTTTCCCTTTTGAGCGACGAGCTTAGCCCCGCCGTTCTAACTGCCGTAGTTCCGCATGTGGTATTCGTAGTTTGTCAAGGGTGGGTAATCTTACGACCCCCAGTCCGAAACAGAGCTCTACCCCCACATGTTACCGTACGACGCTAGCCCTAAAGCTATTTCGAGGAGAACCAGCTATCTCCGAGTTCGATTAGCATTTCACCACTAACCACAGGTCATCCGGGTGTTTTGCAGCACACTACGGTTCGGCCCTCCACGTAGTTTTACCCACGCTTCAGCCTGCCCATGGTTAGGTCACTCGGTTTCGGGTCTATTAATCATGACTGGATTCGCCCTATTCAGGCTCGCTTTCACTATGCCTCCGCCAAATGGCTTAAGCTTGCCATGATCAATAACTCGCTGGATCGTTCTACAAAAAGCACGCCGTCACCCTTGCGGGCTCCGACTCCTTGTACGCACACAATTTCAGGCTCTATTTCACTCCCCTTCCGGGGTTCTTTTAACCTTTCCCTCACGGTACTAGTTCACTATCGATCGTAAGATATATTTAGCCTTGGAGGGTGGTCCCCCCAGCTTCAGTCAGAGTTTCTCGTGTTCCGACCTACTCGACAACCATAAATGATAAAGTTTGCGATACTTGGCATACCGGGCTTTCACCGTCTTTGGCCAGACTTTCCAGACTGTTCTGCTCGCCTCGCAATTTTTTTACTTTATACAAGCTGGTGGTAGCGCTTGTTTCCAATACGCAGACTCGCCGAAGCGGGTCTATGTACTGGTTATTTATGGGTCACAACCCCTTCTAGATATTCGTCTACCAACTTATCCATCTAAATTAACAGATGGAAACCTAAAAGGTTTGGGCTCTTCCGGGTTCGCTCGCCACTACTGCCGGAATCGTTGTTTACTTTCTCTTCCTCGGGTTACTAAGATGTTTCAGTTCACCCGGTTACCGCTCTCCCGATCTATATATTCAATCAGGCGCCACTGGACATAACTCCAGCGAGGTTTCCCCATTCGGAAATCTCCGGTTCAAAGCTTGTTAGACAGCTCCCCGAAGCTTATCGCAATCTACTACGTCCTTCATCGGTATCTTACGTCAAGGCATCCCTTGTGTGCGCTTATGTAACTTTTTACGTACAAGTTCGGACAAACAAAAGTCTGTCCTTACTTTAATTGTGCAATTGACTAGTTATTGGTGTTAACCAATAGCCGTTTGTCATACGCATTCAGCATACGATAAATGCTGTCTGCGTTTGTCGTATAACCGGCGCTTCTCACATAGTCACGCTGGCTATTTCTAATGTCGTTCTCAAATTGTTAAGCTGCAAAACTCAAGGGCATCCCACAACATCTGTAAAATGTAACCCGAGAAGCTTGAGTTTACGCTGGAACCTAGTCCTAGCCTCGTGCCTAAACTCAAGTGCCTGATAATTCTAGCACCAATAACAGAGGTTGTAAAGCCAAAAACGCTGTTAAACTTGCTACAGTTTGGTATCTATAGTTTTTGCTATTTTTGAGTAATTTAAGACTGCTTAGCACTTTCATTTCCTTTTGAAGCAGCCACTCATACACCTTCCCTTGTGAAAAAGTTGTTTTTTCGATAGAATACACCGGTAGTTTTTATCGGGGGCATAGCTCAGTTGGCGCAGCATAGCTGCAAAATCAAATAACAACACCTGTGCTCTAGCCAAATTGATATACACTTCCCGTCAGGAATCTACAATTACAACCTATATAGTTCGTGGGGGCATAGCTCAGTTGGCTAGAGCACCTGCTTTGCAAGCAGGGGGTCCAGGGTTCGAGTCCCTGTGCCTCCACCACGGAACTGCAATTCATCTTTTACGAAGTAAAGGATGGCCAAATTTCTAAACCAAGGCTTGCCTGTTTAGAAATTTGAGAGGAGATGGCTTGTTTAGGTAGGTAGTTTTGCCGAGCAAACTTGTTTTGTCGGCGAAATGACTACCTAAACATTACACATCGACGTGGGCGATTAGCTCAGCTGGTTAGAGCGCGTCACTGATAATGACGAGGTCCGAGGTTCGAGTCCCCGATCGCCCACCATTTTTGAAACCAGATATCGATATGACAAACGAATCACCCAATAAACAGCCAGATGGAATAGGTATCCTGCCTGAAACTGAAGTTCAAGCTGCCTTCGCCCATCACCAGATAGAACAAGCAGCAAACGGCGATTATGCTACCTTTTCTGATGATGACGACCCGACGAAAGTCAAAATAGAAACTTCTGAAGAAACTAATATAAGACACGGCATCAGCCCAGATCCTGCAGGCAATAATTAATTCGCTTATTTCACCAGCAGAACAGCAAGTAGAATAACTGAGATATGTAAGAATTGGTCGACGTTGATTCCATACCAGTGCTTTGCGGCTTTACCGAAGTCAATAATCCAATGCGTTATGGCTACGATAATGCCGATAGTAAGGTTCTGGGAGAGCAGTCCGGCTACCAAACCCTGAATCGCTGCATGTGCGGTGAGCACATGAAAGCCCATAGCGGTCTTGCTCGCATCAGCCTTGTTTTTGGCCATAAAGTCATCCTGCAGCGCAAAATCCGCCAAATAATGCCCCGCCACCAGCATAAGAAAAAGTCTTATATCCATATTTGAAATTCAGTATATAACAAAAAAGATGCCTTCTCGCAAATAGGCATCTTTCGATCGTTTTAAAAATTGAATAGTGCAATCAACTCAGTCCGCGTTGTAAGCTTAGTTCCTTTTTCACCTAAGTGACAATAATCAGCAAGCTTAGCAAAAGCTGACTATCAAGGATCGCCTAGCTCGAGCAGTCTATAGAGCTGCTCGGCTCAGTATCTCCCTAGAAAGGAGGTAATCCATCCGCACCTTCCGGTACGGATACCTTGTTACGACTTAACCCCAATCATCCCCCCTACCTTAGGCCTAGGCAAGCTAGGACGTCAGGTATTGGTGACTTTCATGGTTTGACGGGCGGTGTGTACAAGACCCGGGAACGTATTCACGGTAATATGCTGACTCACCGTTACTAGCGATTCCGACTTCAAGCAGGCGAGTTTCAGCCTGCTATCCGAACTGAGACCGGCTTTGATGAGATTTGCTCCGCCTCGCGACTTAGCAGCTCTTTGTACCGGCCATTGTAGCGTGTTTGTAGCCCCAGGTGTAAGGGCAATACTGACCTGACATCATCCCCTCCTTCCTCCCTGTTACCAGGGCAGTCTGACTAGAAAAATCCAACTAGCCACAAGGGTTGCGCTCGTTGATGGACTTAACCAAACATCTCACGACACGAGCTGACGACGGCCATGCAGCACCTGTCACTCGGTTCCAAAAGGCACTCTCTGCTTTCGCAGAAATTCCAAGGATGTCAAACCTGGGTAAGGTTCTTCGTTTAGCATCGAATTAAACAACACGCTCCACCGCTTGTGCGGGTCCCCGTCAATTCCTTTATGTTTTAAGCTTGCGCTCGTACTCCACAGGCGGGATGCTTAACGCGTTAGCTTCGCTACTACTCGGGTCGATACGAATAACAGCTAGCATCCATCGTTTACGGCGTGGACTACCGGGGTATCTAATCCCGTTCGCTCCCCACGCTTTCGTGCCTTAGTGTCAGTGATAGGCCAGTACCCTGCCTACGCCATCGGTGTTCCTTCTAATATCTACGGATTTCACTCCTACACTAGAAATTCCAGGTACCTCTCCTACACTCTAGCTATGCAGTTCAGAGTATGTCTGTATGGTTGAGCCACACGCTTTCACACCCTGCTTACATTGCCACCTACGCAACTCTTTACGCCCAGTAATTCCGGATAACGCTTGGGTCCTACGTATGACCGCGGCTGCTGGCACGTAGTTAGCAGACCCTTATTCATCTGTTACCGTCATAATCTTCACAGATAAAAGCAGTTTACAACCCGAAGGCCTTCATCCTGCACGCGGCGTTGCTCCATCAGGCTTTCGCCCATTGTGGAAAATTCCCTACTGCTGCCTCCCGTAGGAGTCTGGGCCGTGTCTCAGTCCCAGTCTGGCTGATCATCCTCTCAGACCAGCTAATGATCGTCGCCTTGGTGAGCTATTACCTCACCAACAAGCTAATCATACGCAGGCCATTCCCAAACCGCCGAAGCTTTAATCCGAAGATCACATGCGGTATTAGCTACCCTTTCGGGCAGTTATCCCTCAGTTTGGGGTATGTTCCTACGCGTTACTCAGCCGTCCGCCGCTCGACACCCGAAGTGTTTCCGCTCGACTTGCATGTATTAGGCACGCCGCCAGCGTTCATCCTGAGCCAGGATCAAACTCTCCAAAAAAGAATCTATCCAAAACTTCAGTCAGAATCTGACTTACTGTTGAGGACCGTGGAAGGTCCTCGTGTTTAAACATAGTTCTGCGATTCGCTGTACAGCGAACCGACTTATTGAACTGACGTTGATTTGCACTATTCAATTTTTAAAGTCCATTTCGCTCCCTTGTTAGGCACTTCAATCAAAGGCCACCCACAAGAGCGTCATTCAATCTTATCTGTCGAAAACTGTTATGTCAAGGGTAATTTAGCAAAAATGGTTGTGCTAGTTACAATACCCAACTATCAGATATTCACTACTAACCTGCAGTCATTAATGAGACACACCCTATTCAGAAAGGTATACGAATCGATTTGGGTTACTTACGGGAGCGACTTCTCGAAATTCCTCAAGATGAACGTTAACCGTATTACCTGAACCTGGGATTGTTATAGTTGCATTAAGCTCGCCAAGAGCGTGATCTGGTATTCCTACTGCCCGCATCAAACTATCGTCATCCCCTGCAGCCACAAATAACTTATCTACACCTAGCTTCCCTCTTTCCATAAGATCTACTGCTTCATTGGTCACCCCTTTTAGACTAAGCCTACCAACGAGTCGCGTGCCATAATAACTATGATCAATAACAAAGTAACCCTTTTCATGGCTGGGCACTATATACGGACGTTTTATATCTGGATTAGTTTCCGTAGCTTCAAATTCAAGTTTCATGCGTTAACTCCTTTATTCGTGAGTTTATACACCCACAATATAGTATGTGCAAGCATGAGCGAAAAGCTCTATGGAGCAGGCTTATACATGTATTTTATAAACCGCTGCCAAAAGTCATTAATCAACGTGAAGCTGGAGTTGTCCGGGGACTGAAGAGTGTGTGCGGGGCAACCTCCTCTCTCCGATTTGCGAACAAGGATCTGCATTTTTGCCTCAGGGGTGAAGTCTACTTTTGGCTTTTTACCAGTCCCTGCCATTTCAAATTTGTCTGGAGTAATCGGGTCGCCGAGCTTGTCTCGAAGATGTGACAATGCTTTTTGGTCAGCTGCCCCAACAAATAAGAGTCCTTTGCTCCTAAGAAGAACCTGAGCCAAATGCTGCCCTTTTATATCCTGGCCCTCAAGATATTCGGCGGCACTTTTGCTAACCCAGTGCGCGTCATCCAAGGCTGCATGAGTGAGGTTTTCTCCGTGTAACGTAAGTATACGGAGATAAAAGTCAGGGTCGATATTGTCATTGGCATGTTTTGCATAGTCAAAAGCAAAAGCCTGCATCATCGCTTCATCGTCAATTAACAGGCTGGCGCTAACGCGCGCTGCTCTGAAACGCTCCTCAGGGCTAGTTATTCCCTGCTGCTCACAAAACACTCCCGCATAACTTATTGCAGTGAATAGATACGGTGCGAGTGCCGACGCTGCAACCAGACGCCGCTCACTAAAATCCTCTTCGCTAATGCGTGCTGATGCTATAGCAAGTTCGTAACTCATAGAATGCACACTTTAACATATTTACGCTATTCGGTCAATTTTAAGGGGTTTCTTTTACAGGCTCTTCGTCTTCTTCTGGTTCTTCGCTTTTGTCTACGAGTGCTAGTGAGGCAACGCTGTCGCCATCGTTGAGGCGCATGATGCGTACGCCCTGCGTAGCACGACCGAGTGCCGAAATGTTCTTGAGTCCAAGACGAATGGTCTGACCTTGCGTAGAGATAATAATTACCTCTTGGGAATCGTCTGCCGAAAGTGTCTTAACGCCAATCAGGTTGCCGGTCTTCTTGTTGACCACGGCCGAGCGGATACCGACGCCGCCACGAGCGTGTGGGGTGAACTGATCCACTTTAGTGCGCTTCCCGTAGCCGAACTTGCTAATGACGAAGATGCTGGAGCCTTCCTGAACGGTGTCCATGCCGATGACTTCATCGTCAGGACGCAGACGGATGCCGCGCACGCCACGCGAGACGCGGCCCATCGGACGGACATTCTTTTCGTGGAAGCGGATAGCCTGCCCAAGCGAGGTCGAAATAATGATTTCGTTCTCACCATTGGTCATACGAATCCAGCGCAGCTCGTCGCCATCGTCGAGATTGATAGCGATAAGGCCGGTAGCGCGGACATTCTTGTACTGCTCAAAGGCTGTTTTCTTGACGACGCCCCGGACAGTGCTCATAAAGAGGAACCCTTCTTTATCGCCCTTGCTGATATTGATAATCGAGCTGACCCGCTCTTCCGGCTGCAGCTGCAATAAGTTAACCAGAGCTATTCCCTTGGCATTTAGGCCAACAGCTGGTACTTCATAGGTTTTCAGACGGAAGACGCGACCGCGGTTAGTAAAGAACAGGAGATAATCGTGCGTAGAGGCGTTAACGACATGTTCGATGACGTCTTCTTCGCGGGTAGCCATGCCCCGCCTGCCTTTGCCGCCTCGGCCCTGGCGCTTGTACTCGCCGAGCGGACTGCGCTTGATGTAGTTGGCCGAGGTCAATGTGACGGCGACTTGCTCATCTGGTATGAGATCTTCATCACTCATCTTGTTCAGTTCTTGCGGCACAATTTTGGTGCGGCGCTCATCACCGAATTGCTTCTTGAGTGCTAGGATTTCACTCTTAATAATTTTAAGAATTTCTTTCTCGTCAGCCAGGATTTTCTCTAAGCCTTCGATTATCTTCAGCAGTTCTGCCAATTCATCTTCGATCTTTTGACGTTCCAGTCCTGCAAGTGTGCGGAGCTGCATAGCGAGAATAGCTCTGGCCTGAATCTCGCTAAGCTTGAACTTCTTGATAAGGTTGGCTTGGGCTTCCTCTGTAGTCTGTGAGGCACGTATGGTCGCTATGACTTCATCAATGTGATCAAGAGCAATCTTGAGGCCTTCGAGTACATGAGCGCGGTCACGAGCCTTCCTGAGCTCAAATTCGGTCCGGCGGCGCACAACGACTTGGCGGTGTTTGATGTATTCCTGAAGGATATCTTGCAAACCGAGGATACGCGGCTGGATACCGTCGACCAACGCCAGCATGTTGTAATGGAAACTGGTCTGCAGTGGTGTGAGTTTATAAAGCTGATTCAGGATCTTCTTCGGATATGCATCTTTCTTCAGATCGATGACGATGCGGACTTCGCCGCGAGCAGTCTCATCGCGGATATCACTGATGCCAACGATTTTCTTTTCCTTCACCAAGTCAGCTATTTTAAGGATGATACCTGTCTCTTTGTTGACGGCATATGGGATCTCGCTGATGATGATCTGGTTTTTGCCTTTTTTGGTCTCCTCGACACTGGCCACGCCGCGGACAACCACGCCGCCTCGGCCTGTCGCAAATGCGGTGCGGATAGAATCACGTCCGTATACGATGCCGCCGGTCGGAAAATCCGGACCTTTTACGTGCTCCAGCAAATCGTCGAGTGTGGCATCCGGCTTGTCGATTAGGGTGACGGTAGCATCGACGATTTCGTTCAAGTTATGCGGCGGAATATTGGTCGCCATGCCGACGGCGATACCGATTTGGCCGTTGAGCAGCAGATTCGGTAGCCCTGCTGGCAAAACTTCCGGTTCTTGACGTGTGCCGTCGTAGTTATCACGGAACGGAACCGTCTCTTTTTCAATATCAGATAGCATCGCATCGGCGTAGCTCATCATCTTGGCTTCGGTGTACCTATACGCCGCCGCCGGGTCGCCGTCCATCGATCCGAAGTTACCTTGGCCATTGACCAGCATGTAGCGCTGGGCCCACGGCTGCGCCATGCGGACCATTGATTCATAAATAGCGCTGTCGCCATGCGGGTGATACTTACCCATGACTTCACCAACGATTTGCGCGCTCTTGACCGTCTTGCCGCTCGGGGTGATACCCATTCGGTTCATGACATAGAGGATGCGGCGATGCACTGGCTTCAGCCCATCACGAACATCCGGCAAGGCACGGGCGACGATGACGCTCATAGAGTAGCGAAGATAGCTGTCTTCCATAACGTCCTCGACTTTGCGACGCTCTACCACACGGGAGTGGCTGAGGTTCAGGACTTCATCATCTTCAAACGACTGACCTTCCGGTCGTATTTCTTCCAAATTCTCTTCAGGAACTAGTTCGTCTTGATGGTCGTCTTCCATGCTAGATATCCAGGTCCTTTACAAACTTAGCGTGAGTTTGAATAAAGTTTTTACGCAGCTCCACCTCTGAACCCATGAGCTTATTGAAGATTGCGTCGGCTTTTTCGGCATCATTTACCCGTACCTGTACGAGCACTCGTTGCTCAGGATTCATGGTCGTTTCAAACAATTGCTCGGCATCCATTTCACCAAGTCCCTTGTAGCGCTTCTGCTCAACAAATCCGGCCTGCTTGATACGGTCATCGTTCTTGTCGACTTTAAGACCTTCCTTCTTGCGTGCCTCGATAGTACTAGTGAGCACGTCTTCCAACTCACCTTCGTCATAGATAAAGACGCTGGATTTACGGCCTGGTTTGACCAACTCAAAAAGTGGTGGTTTCGCGAGATATAAGTAGCCGCCATCGATAATCGGTTTCATGAAGCGGAAGAAAAACGTCAACAGAAGCGTCGCAATGTGACTGCCATCGACATCGGCGTCAGTCATAATGATGATGCGGTGATAACGGAGACCGTCCATACTGAACTGCTCTTCTATGCCCACACCCAAAGCCTTGATAAGCGTTACAATCTCATTGTTCCCTAGCATGCGGTCCAGACGAGCCCGCTCGACATTCAGCACCTTACCGCGCAGCGGCAGGATGGCCTGCGTTTTGCTGTCGCGGCCACCCTTAGCCGAACCGCCAGCCGAATCGCCCTCGACGATATAAAGTTCTGAGTCCTCTGGGTTGCGGCTCGAGCAATCTGCCAGTTTGCCTGGCAAGCCGGAACCTTCCAGAACACCTTTTCGGATGATATTTTCGCGGGCAGCACGGGCAGCTTTGCGAGCACGGGCAGCCAGTAATACCTTACCGATAATCTTACGTGCTACGGCCGGATGCTCTTCCAGGTAGTATGAGAAGTATTCGTTCATAACGGTCGTGACGTAGCCCTGGACCTCAGGATTACCAAGCTTGTTTTTGGTCTGTCCTTCAAACTGCGGATCGGGTAATTTGACCAAAATAACGGCAGTCAACCCTTCACGGGTATCATCGCCAGTCAAGTTTTCTTCCTTATCTTTGATCATTCCGTTCTTACGGGCATACTCGTTAATAACACGAGTTAGACTTGTTCGGAAGCCGGTCATATGGGTACCGCCATCGGGGTTGAAGACGTTGTTCGCAAAAGCTTTCACCGTCTCGCTGAAAGCATCGGAATACTGCAAGGCGATTTCAACCTGGCTGTCTTCGACATCTTTCTCGACGTAGAAAACATCTTCATCGATAACGTCTTTGCCGAGATTCAAATGTTTGACATAGCTCTGGATACCGCCTTCAAAGTAGAAGCCGTAGCGCTCGCCGGTGTTTTCATCTTCGAAAGAAGTATGGATACCCTTCGTCAGATAGGCTGCGTGGCGGAGACGATCGAGGATGGT
>Ga0265327_10004949_pt1 | contig 11449 bp, 10 predicted proteins | sample 41621metaG_FD_202089 | JGI IMG/M metagenome (GOLD analysis project Ga0265327, IMG submission 202089) | Rhizosphere microbial communities from Carex aquatilis grown in University of Washington, Seatle, WA, United States - 4-16-21 metaG | ecosystem: Host-associated > Plants > Roots > Rhizosphere...
TCGCAAGACGCGCCTAGCTTCTTGAGCTGCTGGATGATGATGCCGCCGTGCTTCTCCTTCCACTCCCAGATCTTCTCCACGAGCTTCTCACGGCCGAGGTCGTTGCGGTGCTTGATCTTCCCGTCCTTCTTCAGGGTCTTTTCCACCACGTTCTGGGTGGCGATGCCGGCGTGGTCCGTACCGGGCAGCCAGAGCACTTCTTTGCCCAGCATGCGGGCGCGGCGGGCCAGGATGTCCTGGATGGTATTGTTCAGCACATGGCCGAGGGTGAGGATGCCCGTGACGTTCGGCGGCGGAATGACAATGGAGTAGGCGGGCCGCTTGGCACTGACACGTTTTGGATCGGCTTCAAAGCATTTCGACTCCAGCCAGCGCTGGTACCAGCGCTCTTCCACTTCGCTGGGGGTGTAGGTCTTGGACAGTTCGGGCATGAGGGGCGCACAGCATGCACCAAGCGTCGGGCTTTGCAATGACGGCGAGGGGGCGGCGGGTTAGGCGTGAGGAGATTCCGGAAGGTCATGCCGCCAGCAGCGCGATTGTCCCATTCCGCAGATTTCGAAACGTACTTTTTCGGGATTTTGAACCGTGTTTATAATTGATAATGAATAGATTGTGATATTGTTATCTTTCAAATGCAACACATTTGCGTTTATATGCGCATTGCGGGTCGTGAGGCGGAGAAAATAGTAACCGGTTTGGATTTCGGCATGGGATCAAGGACTTTACCGGGGCGCGGGGGAGCGGCAATGGGGGGAGAGGGTGGTTTGTCGGGAAGTCCCTGTGGCCGGAAAACTCACTCCTGCGTCAGTCGCACCGCCGTGCCGTAGGCCAGCACTTCGGTGGCGTTTTGGGAGAACTCGGTGGCGTCGTAGCGCATGGCGATGATGGCGTCCGCGCCGACGGCGCGGGCGTGCTGCACCATGATGTCGAAGGCCTCCTGCCGGGCGGCCTCACAGACGGTAGCGAACTGGCTGATGTTCCCACCCACAATGGACTTCAGGCTGCCGAGGATGGAGGCCCCAATATTCGGCGTGCGGACCACAAGGCCGCGCACCACGCCGAGATAGCCCGTGACGCGGGCGCCGGCGACTTCGTTGGCGGTGGTGACGATGAATGGGGCGTGGGCGGCGGGCATGGGAGGTGGGTTCATGGTGTGCAGAATGTTTAGGCAGATTCGTTGAACAGGGATAAGCAAAAGACGCGGAGAGGGGGAGACGCGGAGAAAATCCAAAGTTCAACCGCTCAAAATCCAAGAAAGAATGCAGAATCAACGTTGAGATGGGATTTCGCGCTTTGGAATTTGAAGTTTGAGGGTTGGAGTTTGGACTTTCCGGCGCTCGCGCCGGTCACTGCGGCGTCCAGAGGATGCCGACGGCGGAGGCGGTAATGTTTTTCTTCTGGGGCTGAAGCTTCGTGGTTTCGAGCGTGATGCTGCCCGGGTCATACTGGGCATCGATCTTCTTGGACTCGTCTTCCAACTGCTGGTCGAGGGCCTTGAGCTGGTTCTTGAGGTCCTCTACCTGCCCGGCGGTGACGGAGGCCTGCTGGGAGTCTTTCCAAGCGCTGCCTGCCTTGTTGATGGTGGTGGCGGTGACGAGGCTGCCCTTGCGGCCCAGGAAGGAGCCGAGCAGGCTGGCGCCGATCTGCGCGACGGTGGAAAGCGTCGCGCTGGAGCTGGCGACCTTTTGCGACTGGAGCTTGGCGATGGCGGAGGCGAGATCGTCGCTGATGGACTTGGCCTGCTTGCCCAGTTTGTCGCGCAGTTCCTGCACAGCCTCGTCCCGCAGCTCGCGCGCTTTTTGTGTGATTCGCGTGCGGAAGTCGGCTTCACTTTCGCCCACGTTGGAGTAGGCGTCGAGTTGCCCGGAGTAACTGATGTCCGCCTGCACATTCGCATAGACCCAGTTGGGGAAATCCTTGGCGATCTTGCTGTAGGTGTCCGCTTTCTGCGCGGCGGCGGGCAGTTCGGCAAAGGTGGCGCCGTCCGCGGGATTCTTGTCCAGCTTGCTCAGGTCAATATCGCGCGGGACATCGAGGAACTTGTCCCAATCCACCTTCGCGCTCGCAGTGTCGATGGCATTGGCCACGGTGACGGTGGCGCGGCTGTTGATCTTTTTCTTGTCGTCAATGTAAAGCACCGTGGCAGAGCGCAGCAAGGCTGGCTGGTAACTGGGGTTGTCGCCCTGTGCGGGCATGAAGTATTCCACGGCAGCATCGGGAAGCTGCGGGCGCACGGCACTGCCAGAAGCTGCGCTGGATTTTCCTTTTTCAGACGGCGGCGTGAAGCCATCGTCGTCGCTCGCCGCTTTGGCGGGAGAAGGGCCACCACCGGGTTTGGCCGCGGAAGTGATTTCAAACTGATCGCGCTTCGGATCCATGAGGGTCTTGATCTGTGCGCGGCTCAACGGTCCCGGCAGGTAGCTCATGCACCAGCGCACCTGGAAAACGACTGGCTGATCCTCATGCACGTTGTTCATGAGGAAGATGCGGTTGCCCAAGGCGGAGAGCATTTTCTCCATGTCGCCGCGATCGAACTTGGCGTTTTGCGTACTGGCAGCGCCTTCGAGGCCATCAAGCACGCGCGCCTTGTCGCGCTCCGTTTGCAGGCGACCGAGCCACCAGGTGCCGATGTTGGAGAGCGCCTTGTAGTCGAGATCCACCGGATTCTGTGTGGCGAGCAGCATCCCCAAGCCAAAGGCGCGCGCCTGCTTGAGCAGGATCATCATGGGCTTCTTGCTGGGCGGCATGGCCGTGGGCGGCAGGTAGCCGTAGATCTCATCCATGTAGAATATGGCGCGCAGGCTGGTAGTGCCGGACTGGCTGCGCATCCATCCCAGAAGCTGGGTGAGCAGCAGGCTCACGAAAAACATGCGCTGCTCATCACTGAGATGCGCGATGGAGAAGATGCTGATGCGCGGCTTGCCGTCCGGCAAATAAAGCATTTTCTGCATGTCCAGCGGCACGCCCTGGAGCCATGCGGCGAAGCTGGGTGAGGCGATGAGATTGTTGATCTTCATGGCCAGCGCGCCCCGCTTTTTCTCAGACAAGAAGTCATCCAGAGCGACGACGCCCACCTTGCGGAACGGCGGCTGCTGAATTTGGCTGACGAGCGACTCCAGCGTGACATCCTGCCCCTTGCTCCAATTCGTGGTGAAGATATTCGCGAGCAGGATGTGCTCCGGGGATTGCACAGGATCACCCTCCACACCCGCGAGGCTGAGCAGACTGGTGGCGGTGCTCTCCACGCGCTCCGTGAAAATTTCCGCGTCCTCAATCACCTCCTGCGCTGGCGCCGCGAGTGAAGCGACGATGCTCACCGGAATGCCCGCGCTGCTGCCGGGCGTGAAGATGTTCACGTCTATTGTATCGCGCAGTTTCTTGATGCGGTCCGCGCTTTGGCCCCAATCCGCGAGTCCCTTTTCCCAAGTTTTTGCCTGATCGGCGGCGAAGTCGTCCACGGACTGGCCTTTGCGCTTCGCGTCGTCCGGATTCACCCACGGCTTGAATTCATCCGCGCTGAGATTCGGAAAGGTGAGGAGGAAATTCGCAATGTCCCCTTTGGGATCGATCGCAATTACGGGGATGCCGTCCATGGCCGCTTCTTCCAGCAGGGCAAGGCAGAGTCCGGTCTTGCCGGAACCCGTCATGCCCAGCACCACGCCATGGGTCACGAGATCCTTGGAATCGTAGAGAACCAGCTTGTCCTCCATCTGCTTCGTCCCGACATCGTAGTCGCGGCCGAGGTAAAAGGTGCCGAGCTTTTCGTAAACGTCCGGTTTGATGTCCATAGAACCGTTCAGGGTTTTGGGGGGGTCAGAGTTCAGGGTTTGAACTGCGGTCGGAAGACTGTTTACCGCAGGCCTTGGCGGAAACCAAGAGGCAAAAAAAGCAGGCCGGCAAACGCCTGTCCTGCCGGAATCAGATTCTCAGCGGAGGATCTGACCCTGCCTGCTCAACTCGGCCTGCAGGCGGGCAATCTCCAGGTGTTGCACGGTGATTCCCTGCAACGCGGCGAGGGCGGCCGCGGTGCCTGCGGCGTGACCCGCGATCATGTAACCTGGTTCCATGCGAAAGCTGCCGTAGGCGATGGTGCTCATGGAAGTGCACACGGGCACGAGGAGGTTTTCGCATTCGGCGGCTTTCGGCAGCAGCGCACGATACGGAATCTGCCACGGCTGCACGGGCTGGGTGAGATAGCCTTCCGTAAAGACACGATCCGCGGCGAGCGGATCCTGGCGATACTTCTGCCGCTGGCTGAAATCAAAGGTGCGCACGCTTACCCACTGCACTTCGCGGATGTCGATGTTGTAGCCGCACATCCCAATGCTGTCGGGCCTGGTGTTCTGTCCGATGAGGTCGCGCTGCGTGACCACGGTTTCGCCCAGCATGCGGCGGCCTTCACGGATGTAGAGCTGGTGCGGCCAGCCGCCGGTGTCGGTGAACTCGTCTTTGCACAAACCCCACGGGCGCATCTTCTCGCGAAGCTTGGGCGGCACGCTCTCGTCGTTCTGCAGGAACCATATCAGGCCCTGCGCCCAGCGGCGATGCTGTTCCCAGATTTCTTGGCGTCGCACGAAAGTCGCACCGGGATACTCCCACTGCGCGCCCAGCAGTTGGGTGGAAACGGGACCGTTGCTGTTCATGTCCGCCTTGCCATTGGGAAGACGTGCGATGCCGAGTGGCGATGGGACCTTGTCACCACCGGCCACGAGGTAGCGACGCAGCATCTCAAAATCTTCCGCGCGATAGTGTTCCGGCGCGGTGATGGCGATGCGGTTCTCCGGCTGATCGGTGAGGCAGAGCCGGAAACAATAGGCTTGGAATTTGCCATCGCCCGCACCCGTCGGCACCAGGTTGTCCTGCGGGACAATGAGCGGCAGCAACTTGCCCTCGCGCCATGGGGAGACGGAAAATTTGAACTGATGATGGTTGTCCAGCAGTTCGGTGCGGCCCGCGAAGGACTCGTCGTACTTCTCCCGGCCTTCCCGGCCCACGGTGTGCTTCACGCCGGCCTTCGCCATGAGATCGCCTTCGTAGCCTGCGTCGATGAAGACGGGCGCCGAGAACTTCGTGCCGCTTTGGGTCGTGATCACCGTGATGCGGGCGGCTTTCTTTTCGACCGACTCGATGCGCTCGCCGAACACCACGCGCACTTTGGCTTCGTCGAGCATTTGCCGCAGCGTCTCTTCCGCCACATGCGGCTCGAAATCGAACGCACCATCCGTCGCGTCCTTGCCGTAGTGCTTCGCCATCCGCGCAAAGACTTCGGCTGCCAGGCCACCGATGAGGCGCTCCTGCCCGTCCACATCGGAATGTCCAAGCCCGCCAGACAGCATCCCGCCCAAGTGCCGGCCCGGCTCCACGAGCACGACGTGCGCCCCGCTGCGCGCCGCCGCCACACTCGCCACCACTCCGCTCGCCGTGGCGGTGTAAACCACCACATCCGCGGTCACCACCTCGGCAGAGTAAACCGAAGAAATGGACAACCCCAGCAGGGTCAGGAGGACAATGGGCTTCATCATGGAAGGACGGCGATCCCAACAGATAAGACGCCAGCTTCCCGCCGCTTTTACTTCCTATCTCCAGGCGCGCTTACAGCGATTGCGCCTTCTTGAGAAGGGCGTCCTTCGATTTGAGCCCGTTGATGGTGCCGGCGAGCTGGCCGCCCTTAAAAAACAGCATGGTGGGAAAGGTGCGCACATTGAACTGCGCTCCGAGGTCCGGATTGCTGTTCACGTTCACCTTGCCGACCTTGAGCGCCCCGGTGTTTTCGTCCGCAAGCTGGTCGAGAATGGGCTCCAGCATGCGGCAGGGGCCGCAGCCGTCTGCCCAGAAATCCACAAGGACAGGGATTTCGGAAGCTTTGACCTCCGTGTCAAAGTTGGAGCTGTCGAGAACCAGTAGGTTGGCGCTGGCCATGGCCGAAGGCGCTGTTCAGAGCGACTGCACCTTCTTGAGAAGGGCGTCCTTGGACTGCACACCCGTGACGGTGCCGGCGAGCTGGCCACCCTTGAAGAAGGCCATCATGGGAATGGCGCGCACGTTGAACTGCGCAGCAAGGTTTTGATTTTCATCCACGTTCACCTTGCCGACCTTGAGCGTACCGGCGTTCTCGTCCGCGAGTTGGTCAAGGATGGGGCCAAGCATGCGGCAGGGACCGCACCACTCCGCCCAAAAATCCACGACGACGGGCACTTCGGAGCCTTTGACTTCGGTTTCAAAATTCGCCTCGTTCAGGGTAAGGACATTTGTGCTGGCCATAATGGGAAAGGGTTGGAGAAATGGATACGCGCACCGTGGCGAGCGGATGCGCTGAATCAAATGGAATTGCCGGGGAGGGGTTGAAGTCGAAGTGGAAGTGGGTTTTGTGGCTTGGATCCTGGTGGCGAGGGCAGGCTGAAAGGGATTTGTCGCAAAGAAGCCAAGAAACAAAGGAGCAAAGTTTTGAGTTATGAGAGATGCGTTTTCGGTCTTTTGGAGATGTGGAATGGGGATGGGAATGCTGGCGATTTGCCTGCTGCTGGGCCAATGCGCCAATGGACCGCCGCCAGCCCCGGGAGACAACGCCTACCACGGGAAGGAGAGCAAGGCCTACCGGAACGGCTATCATCACGGATTCATGGACGGGACGAAAAAGTTGGAACCGAGCTTTGAGCGCTATTACAACGAGTATGCCCCGGCAATGAGCAGCGTCTTCAGCCGCGGCTACCAAACTGGCTACGAGGCCGGGCGGCACAATGCCCCCGCCACTCCGGCGGATGAAGACCGGGCCTTTCAAAACGGGCATGACGCGGGGCAAGCGGACTCCCAGAACGGGATGCGCCCGGACCCGGGCCGCTACCGGAGCCAGTTCAGCACAGGCTCGGAGAAGGCGTTCCGGGAAGGTTATGCAAAAGGCTTTGAGGACGGACGGCGGGAATAGGGCTGCGGAAGATGGGGGACACGGAGAGCAACTTTGGGAACCTCCCAGGAGGGAGCCCCCGGATATAGCTCTGGGCTTGACCGCTGGCGGGCGTCCGGCTAAGTGACCCGTCCATGTCCGACCGTCAGCACACGCTTGCGAAGCCCGCTTCCCTCGAAGGGACCTCGCTGCATACCGGTGAGAAAGTCACCCTCACCCTGCAACCGGCGCCGGAGGACTACGGAATCAAGTTCCGCCGCGTGGACCTGGACGACAAACCGTTCATCAACGCCTCCGTGGAAAAAGTGCTGAAGGTGGAGCGTGCCACGACCCTTTCGGACGGTGGCATCAACGTGCACACTGTGGAGCACGTGCTAAGCGCGCTCACCGGGATGGGCGTGGACAATGCGATCGTGGAGATGGACGCCAACGAGCCGCCCATCGCGGACGGCAGTTCGCTGCCCTTTGTGGAGCTGATCAAGAAGGCGGGCCTTGCCGAGCAGAACGAAATGCGCCGCGTCTTTGAAGTGCGCGAGCCGCTGCACCTCGAATCGCGCGACGGCTCCCTGCTCACCATTGTGCCAGACAAAAAATTCCGCATTTCCTGCACCCACGTGGGCCCGCAGGGTCGCACCACGCAGTTTTATTCCACGGAGATCACGCCGGCGATCTATGAGAAGGAAATCGCTGCGGCGCGCACCTTTGTCTTTTACGAGGACATCGCCCCGCTGTTGGAGAAGGGATTGATCAAGGGCGGCACGCTGGAAAGCGCGGTGGTGATCCGCGGAGACACGGCGCTGAGCAAGCACCCGCTGCGCTACAACGAGGAATTCGTGCGCCACAAGATCCTCGACATCGTGGGCGACTTGACGCTCTTCGGCCGCCGAATCATGGGCCACGTCATCGCGGTGCGCCCCGGCCACGGCCCCAATACCGAACTGGCGCGCGCGCTGCTGAAGACTTACAACGAGATGCGCGCCATGGTGCCGGTGCCGTTCAACATCCCGACCGGCGAAGCGGTGATGGATGTGAATGAAGTGATGCGCGTGCTGCCGCATCGCTACCCCTTCCTGCTGGTGGACCGCATCATCGGCTTCGAAGGCGAGAACAAGTGTACGGGGGTGAAGAACGTGACCATCAACGAGCCGTTTTTCCAAGGGCATTTCCCCGGCCATCCCATCATGCCGGGCGTGCTCCAGTTGGAAGCGATGGCCCAGGTAGCCTCCATTTCCCTGCTCCGTATGCCGGAGCATCAGGGCAAGCTGGGTTACTTCATGAGTGCCAACAACGTGAAATGGCGCCGGCCCGTGGTGCCCGGAGACACGCTCATCATTGAGACCGAGCTGCTCAAGGTGAAACGCGTCATCGGCACCGCCAAGGGCCGCTGCATCGTGAATGGCCAGGTGGTGAGCGAGGCGGATTTGATGTTCAGTTTGGTGGACAGGTGATGATCACGGCATCACCCTCAATCCTTCCGTTGCAGCCAGTTCGCTCTGGCGCTCCTCAGCCAAACCAGTGCCTTGGGCGTGTTTGCATCCACGCCAAAAGCCGAGACCAGGAAGCTGGAATCAGCGTAGAGACTCACGGCGCATTACCAGAACGCAGTTTTCTGGCAGATCATCCGCAGAGGGGAGCGGACGATCTGTGAGCCATGAAAGGTCGTAAGTCTTCTTTTTACGCGAGACCGCCTTACGCTTGGCGCTTTTGGCACCGCGTCGCGCCACTAGCTGGGGCTTGGTCGCTTTCATCCCGAGGATGATCGCATCGAATTTCCGATCCGCAAGCCTTAGCCCGCGCACCACCCCGCTTGAAACGCTTGCCCCACCGCCCCAAACGCGCTAGGCAAAGGTTTCCCTGAAGCATGCCGACGCAGATCCACCCCACCGCCATCATTGACCCCAGCGCGCGGATTGGCGCGGATGTGGAAATTGGACCCTATTGCGTGATCGGCGCAAACGTCGTGATCGGTGACGGCTCATGGCTGCAGAACCATGTGACGGTCTGCGGCCCGACGACCATCGGGAAGGAGAACAAGTTCTATTGCTATGCGAGCATTGGCCAGCGCACCCAAGACCTGAAGTATAGCGGCGAGCCGACGTACCTGGAGATCGGCGACCGCAATACGTTCCGCGAATTCTGCACCGTGAACCGCGGCACGCTGCCGGGCACGAAAACCGTGGTGGGCAGCGACAACAACTTCCTGGCTTACTGCCACATCGCGCATGACTGCGTGGTAGGGAACCACTGCATCTTCTCCAACAACGGCACGCTGGCGGGCCACATTGTCGTGGAAGACCATGTGATCATCGGCGGACTCACGGCGGTGCACCAGTTCTGCCGGCTGGGAAAACACGCCATCACGGGCGGCTGTTCCAAGATCGTGCAGGATGTGGCGCCGTACACCATTGCGGACGGCAACCCGGCACGCACGCGGGGCATCAACCAAATCGGCCTGCAACGGCATGGCTACAGCGAGGATCAAATCAAGGCGCTGCGCGCGGCGTTCAAGACATTGTTCCGCGGCAAGATGAACGTGAGCCAGGCGCTCGATGTACTGCGCGGCGGCGCGGTCACAGCCGAAGTGCAGCATCTGATTGATTTCGCGGCGAGCAGCCAGCGTGGGCTGGTGATGGCGGGACGGGAGGAGGAGTAGCGGCCATTTTGGAGGCCGCTGTAGGGTTCGGTGTTCACGCTTTGGCGTGCCGGCGCGCCAGGTCGATTTCTGACACGCCAAAGCGTGAACACCGAACCGTTGTCACTTTACCGCCTGCTCCACTTCCTTTGCGAAGCCCTTGATCGTGTTCCCGGTAGTCTGGACGTTTTGGGTTTCAGGACCGAGGAGGATGGCGACGCGTTTGGATGTGCCGCGAGAATCGGTGATCTGGTTTTTCTCCAGCGTGATGTCGCGGGTGCCGCCCCTCACTTCAATGGCGGCGCCGTTCTCCGCACCGTTGTCCACGAGGGTATTGCCCACGATGCGGTTGCGATTGCCGGTGAAGTCTGGACCGCGTTCGGGACGGAAGAGGATGCCGTTGGTCTTGCTGCCGATGACGTTGTTGTCCATCACAAGGTTGTCCGTGTCGTGGTGGCCGATTGAGATGCCGATGTCGTTGTTTTCCACGCGGTTGTTCTCCGCGAGGCCATGGCGCACGCCCCAGCAGAAGAAAAGGCCGATATGATTGCCGGCCAGCCGGTTGTTCCGGATGATGGGCCGCTGGGAACCGGAGCCGGGATGCAGGCCGAGGCCGCTGTGGTGCTCGCTCACGCAATTTTCCACGAGCACGTCGTGGCAGATTTGCCAGCTGATGCCGTCGCCGTTGTAGTTCCTCGCATCGACGCCGCGGATGGTGATGCGCTCGCAGTCTTGGAGGAAGATGCAGCCAGCGTAGTTGCCGTCGAGGTTTGCGTTGTGGTCGCGGTTGCCGTCGAGGGTGAGATTCTCAATGATCACGTCGGACATGTTTTCACCGGTGACGATGGGGAACAGCGTAGAAGCGGTGGCGCCGTTGACGCGCCAGTAGTTTTCGCGAAGCGGGCGGTCCAGCTTGAAGCGATTGCCGGTGCGGGCCACGAGGGTGCGCTTCAGGACGATGTCACCGCCGCCGCCTTCACGCTTGGTCCGCAGGCAGATGCCATCGCCCAACTGAAAACCGGTGGCATCCTGGAGGGTGATCTCTTGGTCGAACCAGTCGCTGTCCGCCGCGAGCTTCGTGGTGATGGACGGCTCCTTCAAAAGGATGGTCTTCTCCCCTTCCCCGCTGAGCCGCACTTTCGACTGGAGAAAAACAGCATTCCGCAAATGATAGGTGCCGGCGAGGACTTTCACGGTGCCGCCGCCGAGCCGCGCGACGTAGTCCACGGCCGCTTGGAGGGCACGCTGGTCGGTGCCGACAATATCCGCCCTTTCCGGACCGACAGTCACGGTGAGCCGCTGAGCCCAGTCTGGTTCTACCCTGGTATCGCCCGAGGTAGCACGGGGCGTGGTGACAGGCGGAGGCTCCGCTGCTGGGCAGAACAGAGCCGGACAAAGACCCAGCAGGACAGTGAAAGCAAGGGAGATGCGTGGCATGGCGGGTGCGGCAGCCACCAATACGGTCCCAGCGACGGCCGTCCTTCAGCCGCTCCCCAAGACGCTCAGGAGGGGACGGCCCCCTACTGCTCGCCCATCTCGCGGCTGGCGTGGAGGATGCGCTGGAGCGCGTCCGCGAACTCTTCCGCCTGCTCCATGGGGAGCATGATGGTATCGCGGCGTCCGCGCACGTCCTCGGTGATCTTGATGAAGCGCCCGCGGTCGTTTTCCTTCAGATCGAGGAAAAAGATTTTGCGGTCGCCCACGATTTTTTCGCTGTGCAGCGGCGGGACGCCCCGCGGCCGCTGGTCGTCGTCATACCCTTCGTACATGCTCATTCTCGTTCTCCTGTTCCTGTGTATCTCCCGGTGGTGAGTTCTACAGTCTAGAATTGGACGCGGCGGATTGTCAACAAATTCAGTGGGGCGCGCGATAGTGCCGAATTGGGGCAAAGCCTTATTCCCGAGGGAGAAATGGCG
>Ga0265327_10004950_pt1 | contig 11448 bp, 8 predicted proteins | sample 41621metaG_FD_202089 | JGI IMG/M metagenome (GOLD analysis project Ga0265327, IMG submission 202089) | Rhizosphere microbial communities from Carex aquatilis grown in University of Washington, Seatle, WA, United States - 4-16-21 metaG | ecosystem: Host-associated > Plants > Roots > Rhizosphere >...
ATGGTGCTGTCGTCACCGGCGCCCCAGCCGAGCAGAGCCAGATAGTTGCGTACGGCCTCCGGCAGGTAGCCCGCATCGCGCAGCTCCTGCACCGAGGCGGCCCCATGGCGCTTTGAGAGCTTCTTGCCGTCCGGGCCGTGCAGGAGCGGCAGATGGGCGTAGAGCGGCGGATCGGTGTCGGGGCCGAACCCGATCTCCCGCGCCGCCTCGAGCACCAGCAGCTGCTTGGGCGTGTTCGAGAGGTGGTCCTCCCCACGCACGACGTGGGTGATCGCCGCATCGAGATCGTCGATGGCGACGGCGAAGTTGTAGAGCACCGATCCGTCGGCACGGGCGATCACCGGATCGTCCATGTGGACGTGCTCGAAGGTCGTGTCTCCCCTGACCGCGTCGTGGACCACGGTCGATCCCTCGTTCGGAACGCGCAGGCGAACGGCCCCGGAGCCCTCGTCCTCGCCGCGATAGCCCCGCTCGGCGCCGTGCAGCTCCTTGTAGGCCCGGACGTCCTCGGCAGTCGCGGTGGTGCGATAGGCCCGGCCCTCGCCCAGCAGTGCCTGGAGTGCCTCCTGGTGGCGCTCGGTGCGGTCGGTCTGCATGACCGGGCCCTCGTCCCAGTCGATCTCCAGCCAGCGCAGCGCGTCGAGGATCTGCTCGATGTTCTCGGGTGTCGAGCGCTCCCGGTCGGTGTCCTCGATGCGCAGCAGCAACGTTCCGCCCTCATGGCGGGCAAGGAGCCAGTTGAACAGGGCCGTCCGGGCGCCGCCGATGTGCAGGGCCCCGGTCGGGGAGGGCGCGAAGCGGACTCTCATCAGACCATTGTGATCGCCCCGGCGCCGGGAGGACCTCGCGGTGCCTGTCCATCCCCTGACCCGGCACTCAGGCCCGAGGTCGTTTCTGCCGATTCTGAGGGTGGTGCCTGGTCTCCCTCTGAGCCGCCTGATGCCTCGGCGCATCTCCACCCAGCCCGCCCTGGCGACGGGTTTCTGGGCAATCGCTCTGATGATCGCCCTGCTGGCTGCACATGCCGTGTTCGATCTCGGTGGGCGTCCGAGCGACGGATTCTTCAAGGACTACCTCTATACGGTGATCGAGTTCGCGGCTGTGGCGATCGCCCTGGCGCGGGTGATCCGCCGGCCGGAGAACCGCCTGGCATGGGGACTGATCACCGCCGGACTGCTCGTCTGGGCCGCCGGCGACCTGGTCTGGGCGGTCTGGCTCAACAACCTCGCCGAACCGCCCTACCCCTCGATCGCCGACGCGCTCTATCTGCTGATGTACCCACTGATCTATGCCGGTCTGCTGATGCTGATGCGGGCCCACTTCCGCCATGCGGGAGCGGCCGTCTGGCTGGACGGGCTCATCGTCGGCCTCACGACCGCGGCGATCGGAGCGGCGCTGATCTTCCCCGATGTCCTGGCGAGCAGCACCGGCGGCACGGCAGCCGTGACCGTCAGCCTGGCCTACCCCGTGGGCGACTTCCTGCTGCTCGTCTTCGTGGCCCTGGGGTTCACCCTGTCGGGCTGGCGCCCCGGCAGGCAGTGGCTCCTGATGGGACTGGGACTGGCCGTCTCGGCCGGGGCGGACATGATCTTCGTCTACCAGGAGGCAAAGGGCACCTATGTGCCGGGGCGGATCCTGGACACCGCCTGGCCCGCCTCTATGGCGCTGATCGCGCTGGCGGCCTGGCAGCCTGCGCCCCAGCGCGTCTCCTCACGCTCCGCCGGGCACGCGATATTGCTGCCGGCCGGCTGCGGACTGCTCGCCTTCGGCCTGCTGGTGAGCGCCGGGCTCCACCCTCTCACCCACCTCGCTCTGGGGCTTGCGGCGGGCGCCGTATTCGTGTCAGGGCTGCGAGGCGCGCTGACGTACATCGAAAACGGCCGCATGCTCACCCGCCAGACGCACGACGCCGTGACCGACATGCTCACCGGCCTGTCAAACCGCCGCCGGCTGATCGGCGACCTCGGGCAGGCCGTGCGGCGCTCGGCGCAGGGACAGGATGCGACGCTCGCCTTCTTCGACCTGAACGGCTTCAAGAACTACAACGACACCTTCGGACACCGGGCGGGAGATGAGCTTCTGGCGAACCTGGGCCACGCACTGGCGGGATCGGTCCAGGGCCACGGGGCCGCATACCGGCTGGGAGGCGATGAGTTCTGCATCCTGCTGGAGGGACGATTCCCCGCCGGGGACGCCGTCATCGCCCGCGCGCGGGCGGCTCTGACCGAGCAGGGCAGCGGCTTCACGATCAGCGCCTCGTGCGGCGTCGTGGCGATCCCCGAGGACGCGGCGAGCGTCACGGCCGTCCTGAGCCTCGCCGACGAGCGGATGTACTCCGAGAAGGGCACTGGCGGCCGGGGGCCCCTCGCTCAGACGCAGAACGTCCTGCTCCAGCTGCTGACCGAGCGCGAACCGAGCCTGCGCAGCCACGTCCGCGACGTGGGCGACCTCGCTGTGGCGGTCGGGCGCAAGCTGCAGCTGGACTCCGAACAGCTCGACGAGCTCCGCCGGGCCGCTGAGCTGCACGACATCGGCAAGCTGGCGATTCCGGAAGAGATCCTGCAGAAGCCCGGCCCTCTCACCGAGAGCGAGTGGCGCTTCCTCCATCAGCACACGGTCATCGGGGCACGGATCCTGAACGTCGCACCGGCGCTCAGGACCGTCTCGGATCTTGTGCGTTCGAGTCACGAGCGCTGGGACGGTACGGGCTATCCCGATCATCGGGCCGGTCTGGCGATCCCGCTGGGAGCGCGCATCATCGCGGCCTGCGATGCCTACGACGCGATGATCTCCGACCGGCCCTACCAGGTGGCCCGCTCACCCGAGGAGGCGGTCGCCGAGCTCAGGCGCCATGCCGGCACCCAGTTCGATCCGGAGATCGTCCCGGTGCTGTGCGAGGTCCTCGAGACGATCAGCCTCGAACCATTCGTGGCCGAGCCCCGCGAGGAGCTGGCCGACCCGCACCGCTGAGGCGCCGCCGGAGCGCTCATAATCGGCCGCCATGCTGATCGGCGCACATGTCTCCCCGGCCGGCGGCCTTGCCAAGGCGATCGAGCGCGGCGCCGAGCGCGGCTGCCGCTCGATACAGATCTTCAACCAGTCGCCACGAATGTGGAAACCGACGGCCTATGGCGAGGAGGACTTTGCGGCCTTTCGCGAGGCGAGGTCCAAGAGCCCTGTCAAAGCCGTCCTGATCCATGCCGTCTACCTGCTGAACTGCGCCAGCGAGGACCCTGAAATCCGCGCCAAATCTCTCGCATCGCTGACCCATTCGCTGCGTGTCGGCGACGGGATCGCGGCTACAGGGGTCGTGCTGCACCCGGGCTCGGCCAAGACCGGTGACCCGGGCAAGGCGATCGCCCGGGCCGGCGCGACGATCCGCGAGGCTTTGGCCGAGAGCGACTCGTGCCAGTTGCACCTCGAGAACACAGCCGGGGCCGGCGGCACGCTGGGCCGCTCCCTGCAGGAGCTCGCGGATCTCGTCGAGGCGGCCGGAGGCGATCAGCGGCTGGGTGTCTGCCTGGACTCCTGCCATCTGCTGGCCTCGGGCTATGACATCCGCACGAACGCCGGGATGGATGCTGTCGTGCGCGAGGCCCGCAGGCGGATCGGCTCCGGCAGGATCCGGTCGCTCCACCTGAACGACTCCCAGACTCCCCTGGGCTCGAACCGAGACCGCCACGCCGACGTCGGAGAGGGCGAGCTCGGCGAGAAGGGCTGCGCCGCGTTTCTCTCGGCACCGGGGCTTCAGCGCCTGGCCTGTGTTCTCGAGACCCCGGGCGAGAACCGTGAAGGCCCGACCCGCGAGGAAGTCCTCCGCGTTGTCGAGCTTCACCGCCGGGCCGTGGCGAAGCGCCGCCGCGCCTGACTCGAGCCGGGCGCTCAGCCGGTGGCGGTGGAGGGCAGCGCCGGCGAGAGCGCCTGTTCGAGCTCGGCCAGCAGTGTCGGCGTGTGAGCGACGCGGAAGCGCTCGCCGAGGCGGACCCGCCGCGTTCCCGCGGAGGTGTCGATGTCGATCAGCACCTCTGCCGCTCCGGGGAAGTCCTCGATCGCCTGCCGGAGATCCTCGAGGGCATCGGTCGAGAGGCTGGCTGCAGTGACCCGGAGGTGGACCGGCTTGGCCTTCGCCGCCGAGGATGCAGCGGCCTGCTCGGCCCTGCTTTTTGCCCGCTCGATCTCCTCGGGGGTTGGCGCGAACCGCTGAACGCTCTGCACGACAAGCGAGGTGGCCCCTGCCTCCTTGTGGTCGACCCGTCCCTTGACGAGCACGACCTCGTCGGCCACCAGGATGGCCTCGTTCTCCGCCAGCGCCTTGCCGAAGATCAGCATCTCGACCGACCCGGCGAGATCGTCGAGCATCGCGAACATCATGTGATCCCCGTTGCGGGTGCGGATCTTCTTGGTCTCGGTGATGATCCCGCCGACGGTGACCATGTCCTTGTCTCGCCTGTCCGCCAGCGAGGAGATCGGGCAGTCAACCTTCGCCCTCAGCGCCTCTTTCAGCGGCTTGAGGGGGTGGGCCGAGACGAACAGGCCGATCGCTTCCTTCTCGGCCGCCAGCAGCTCGGGCTGATCGAACTCCTCCATCGGGATCGGCGGATGCACCGGGCGCCCGAGGCCCATACCCGCCGGGCTGCTCTGCGCTGAGGCGTCACCGTCGCCTTCCTGAAGGTCGAAGATCGAGCCCTGCCCGATAAGCGCGTCCTGCTGGAGCTTCTGCCCCGCGGCCTGAGCCTGCTCGAGAACTTCCAGCATGCCCTTGCGGCTGGCGCCGGTCGAGCCGAGCGCGCCGCACTTGATCAGAGCCTCGATCGCCTTCTTGTTGACCATCCGCCCGTCGACCCGCTCGCAGAAGTCCCACAGCGAGGTGAACTCCCCGCCCTCGGTGCGGGCGCGTTTGATGGCCTCGACGGCCTGGTAGCCGACGCCCTTGACCGCGTCCAGCCCGAAGCGGATGCAGCCGACAAGGCCCTTCGAGCTGGGCGGCCCGACCGTGAACTCGTGGTCTGAGAGGTTGACGTCCGGCGGGAGGATCTCGATCCCCATCTCCTCGCAGCGGGCCACGAAGAACGGGACCTTGTCCTTGGTGGACATCACCGAGGAGATCAGCGCCGCCATGTACTCAGCCGTGTAGTTCGCCTTCAGCCAGGCAGTCCGGTAGGCGATCAGGCCGTAGCAGGCAGCATGGGACTTGTTGAACGAGTAATCGGCCGACTTTTCGTTGGTCTGCCAGAGGAACTCGATCACCTCGGGTTTGGTGCCGGAGGCGCGGCAGCCCTCGACGAACTCGGGCTTCAGGGCCGCCATCGCCACGCGGTTCTTCTTGCCGATGGCCTTGCGCAGATCGTCCGCCTTGGCGCCCGAGAAGCCGCCCAGCTCCTTGGAGATCTGCATGGCCTGCTCCTGATAGAGGATCACCCCGTTGGAGGACTCGAGGATCGGCCGTAGTCGCTCATCGGGATAGGAGATCGACTGGGGGTTCTGCTTGCCCTTGGCATAGACGGGGATCTGATCCATCGCGCCGGGGCGATAGAGGGCGTTGAGCGCCACCAGATCGTTGAATTCGTCGGGCCGGACCTTCTTCAGCGCCTCGCGCATCCCCTCGGACTCGAACTGGAACACGCCGATCGAATCCCCGCGGGCCAGCATCTCGTAGGTTCGCTCGTCGTCCAGCGGGACCTTGGTCCAATCGGGGCGCTCCCCGCTCGAGCGCTCGATGATGTCCAGGGCGTCCTCGATCACGTCGAGGTTGCGCAGCCCAAGGAAATCCATCTTGAGGATGCCGATCTCCTCAATCGGTTTCATCGAGAACTGGGTGACGGTGCGATAGATCCGCTCGCCGTTCTCATCCGTCCCGGCATCCGCCAGCTGCAGCGGGACTATGTCCGTCAGGGGCCTGTCGGCGATCACTACGGCCGCCGCATGGATCGAGGAGTTGCGGACGATCCCCTCGAGGCCCTTGGCCACATCGATGATCTGTTTGGCGGCCGGTTCCTCGTCGTAGGCCTTGCGCAGCGGCTGACCGTTCTTCAGGCAGTCCTCGAACGAAGGTGCACGGCCCATGATCGGGTCGGGAATCAGCTTGGCCAGGCGGTCGCCCGTGCCGTAGTCGTGCCCAAGCACTCGGGCGGCGTCGCGGGTCGCCGCCCGGGGAAACATCTTGCCGAACGTGACGATCTGGGCGACCGACTCGCGGCCGTACTTCTCGGTCACGTAGCGCATCACCCGCTCGCGGCCGCGGACGGAGAAGTCGATGTCGATATCGGGCATCGACACGCGCTCGGGGTTGAGGAAGCGCTCGAACAGCAGGTCGTAGCGAAGCGGGTCGACGTCGGTGATCGACAGGCAGTAGGCGACGATCGAGCCGGCCGCCGAGCCTCTCCCGGGGCCCACGGCGATCCCGTTCTCCTTGGCGTAGCGGACGAAGTCCCAGACGATCAGGAAGTAGGCGTTGAAGCCCATCCTGTCGATCACGTCGAGCTCCATCTCCATCCGCTCGAGCGCTGCCGCCGGCGGCGGGTCCCCGTAGCGCATGCGCAGGCCCTCGGCGACGCGTTCGCGGAGGTATCCGCGCTCCTCCACGCCGTCCGGGGTCGGGTAGCTGGGGATCAGCTGCTTGCCCAGCTCGATCTCCACGGAGCAGCGCTCGGCGATCTCCAGCGTGCTCTCGATCGCCTCGGGCCACTCGGCGAAGGCGCTGTGCATTTCGGCGCTGTCGCGGAGGTAGAACTCGTTCGTTTCGAAGGTCATCTTTGGCGCCGCGATGGTGCTCTTCGTCTGAACGCAGAGCAGCGCCGTGTGGTGGTCGTAGTCCTCGCGGCGCAGGTAGTGCACATCGCCCGTGCCGACCAGGCTGCCGCCCATCTCCCGGGCGATCCGGACGATCCCCTCGTTGCACTTGTCCTGCGGCGCCAGGCCGTTCTTCTGGACCTCGAAGTAGACGTTCTCCGAGCCGAAGATCCGCACAAGGTCGTCTGCGTGCGCCCGGGCTTCCTCCAGTTTGTCCTCGAGGAGGCGCTGACAGAAGCGCGAGGCCAGGCAGCCCGTCAGGGCGATCACTCCGCTGGAGTGCTTCTGGACCTGGGCGAGGTCGACGGTCGGCTTGCCCCGCTGCAGGCCCTCGAGGAAGCCGGCCGAGGAGAGCTTGACCAGGTTCCGGTAGCCCTCATCGTCGGATGCCAGGAGCGTCAGGTGGTTGCGCTCGGTCCGGCCGGTGGCGGTGTGGTCGTCCACCAGGTAGATCTCGCAGCCGACGATCGGCTTCACGCCGTGGGCTTTACAGGCCTTGTAGAGCTCAACGGCGCCGTTCATGACTCCGTGGTCGGTCAGCCCCAGAGCCGGCTGGGAGAACTCGGCGGCCCGCTTGGCCAGCGCCTCGATCTTGCAGGCGCCATCGAGCAGCGAGTACTCGGAGTGGACGTGGAGATGGGCGGCGGAGGGAGTGCTCACGGGTACTGCATGCTAGGCGCCCGAGCGGCGGAGACTCAGAGCCCGCGCCGCTGTTTGCGGCGATAACGAATGCGCCCCAGGAGGGTCATCGTGTGCTTGTGCGGCGGCGGTGGGGGCGATGCGACCGAAGGCTCGGCGATCGCCTCCCCGTCCTCCTCCGACGCGGGCTCTCCCTCCCTCGGCGCAACAGCTTCAGGGCCCTGCGGCGCACGCGGCATCGGCCGTCCCAGACCTGAGCCGGGGTCTCCATCCGGCTCCTCCGCGGACGGGCCCGCCGCGGTCTCGGCCGTCTCCGGCAGCACGTCCGCACGAGCTCGCAGCCGCTCGACCGCGGCGGCGAGCGCGTCGGCCATCTCGGCGCCACGCTCCTCGGTCAGGATCTTGTCCGAGGCGGTCGGAGCCGCAGCCGGCGGCACGCGCGGCGGGACCGGCGGGGCCGGGCGGGGAGTGCTGCGCAGCGCTCCGGCGAGCCTGCCGACGATCCCCTTGACGTCGCCAAGGGTCCCCTCCATCCTGCGATGTCCCTCGTGGATGGCGGCGAGCTCCCGTTCGGTCTGTTCGCGGGCGCTCCGCTCCGCGCGAAGGCCCGCCGAGATCTCCTCGGTGCGCCGCTCGAGCTCGACCACGCGCGCCTGAAGCTCCGTCTCGGCCCGGCTCAGCGCGGCGCGCTCGGACGCCGCCGCATGCTCGGCCTCGGCAAGCTGGCGCTGGAGTTCCTCGACCCTGGCCGTGAGCTCCCGCGTCTCATGCTCGTCCGCTCCCAGGCGCTCGCTCAGACGGCGCAGCTCGTCACGCTCCTGGCGCTCGGTCCCGACGAGCCGGTCCTCGGCCTCGACGCGCAGCTGCTGCTCGGCGTACTCGCGCTGCTTGACCCGGCGCAGCTCGGCCTCGCGCTCCTCGGCGGCTGTCTTCTCCGCCTCGATCAGGCCGGCCATCCTGCGCTGGTCCTCCTCCGCCTCGCGCAGGCGCTGCTGCAGGCTGGCGACGTGGCGTTCGAGGGTCTGAACGGTCGCTTCGGCAGCCTCGGCCCGCCGCGTCAGGGCGGCCTCGCCGCTCTCGGCGGCCCGGCGCGCGCGGCGTTCGGCCAGGAGGTCACCATCGCCTCCCCGGCCGCGGCTCTCGCCGATACCCGGTGTCTCGCTTTCCTCGACCATCGTTCTGAGAGGAACTTAGGGGCCCGCTCGGACGTCCCGCAGGGGCCCTGGTGATCTATGGTGGCAGCCGATGACTTCGTCTGAGACATGGGACCCCGATGAGCGCGACTGGCGCCTGAGAGCCGACCTCGGGCCGTCCCCCTCCCACGGCTTCCTCGCGGGGCTCGTCGAGCATGTAAAAGACCCGGCGGTCATGTCCGAGCTGAAATCAGCGGTCGCCGCCGATGCCGTGGTCACCCATGACGGAAACCGCCTGTTCGCCTACGCCGCCGGACGGGAAGGCATCGAGCGCGCCCGCCAGGCCATCCAGGCCGTGCTCGACCGTGATGGGATCACGGCCGAGTTGAAGCTCGATCACTGGGATGAGGCCCTCGATGACTGGGTCGATCCCGATGACAACTCGCCCAAACAGGTCCGCGAGCGCGAGGCAGCCATGGCGCCCTCGACCCGCACGCTTGTCTCACGTGCCGGAAAGTGGGTGCGAGAGGAACTCGAGCAGTCGATGCAGATCTGGGCGCAGGAACTTGAGATTCAATGCGAGGTGATCGAGCAGCACCCGCATCTGACGGGCGACCAGGTTGCCTTCACCATCACCGGGCCGGCTCGCAAGCTGGATGAGTTCGAAGCGGGTCTGCGAGCCGAGGAGGCCGCCACGATCCGAACCGAGCGCCAGGTGATGATCAGCCCGCTCTGAGCGGGTAGGTGCTCAGCCGGGGCGCTTGGCGATCGCGGCCAGCGCCGCGAAGAGGAGAACGCTGAGCAGACCGGCCGTGAGAATGCGGCGCCGCGAGGGGAGCTTGCGGCGCAGATACCACTTGCCGCCGTGCCAGACGGCCATCCCGACGAGCCTCTCGGTGTTCGATGTCATGCCTCTCCCTCTACCCCGGGGCGATCCTCGTTACGCAGCCTCCAGGCCATCCGGGACTGCAGTGAGAAGAGCTCGATGAAGCCAGGCGAGGCGGTCTGCGAGAAGAGCCCCCCGGACTCCGAGAAGGAGGCCAGCGAGGCGTCATAGACGGCGTTGGGGGATGAGCGCGTGACGACACGGGCGTGGCCCTTGTAGAGCCTGATGCCGATCGTCCCGGTGACCTGCTCGTTGACCCGCTCCATGTAGGCGTCGATGTCGTCGCGCAGGGGCTCCCACCAGAGGCCGGCATAGACGAGGTAGCCCCACTGGCGGTCGAGGTCGCCCTTGAACTGGTTCTGATGGATCGTGCAGACGAGGCGCTCGAGCTCTTTGTGCGCCGGGAGGATCAGCGCGGCGGCGGGCGCCTCGTAGATGTCGCGAACCTTCAGGCCGACGATCCGGTCCTCGATGTGGTCGATGATCCCCACACCGTGGCGCGCCGCGATCTCGGCGCATGCTTCGATCAACTCGACGAGGCCCATGGCCCGGCCGTTCAGCGCGACGGGGACACCCTTCTCGAACGTCAGCTCGACCGTCTCGGCCTCATCAGGTGCCTCCTCGGGCCTCGTGACCAGCTGAAAGACGTCGTCGTCGGGGGCGTGGTCGAGGTCCTCGATCCACTTGCCCTCCGAGGAGCGGCCCCAGAGGTTGTCGTCGATCGAATAGGGGGCAGCCTCGGTGCCCCCCTTGACGGGGATGCCGTGCTCGCGGGCGTAGGCGATCTCCTCCTCGCGGCCCATCTGCCAGGAGCGCACCGGCGCGATCACCTTCAGCTCCGGCGCCAGCGTCGCGATGGTCGCCTCGATCCTCACTTGGTCGTTGCCCTTGCCGGTGCAGCCGTGGGCGATCGTGTCGCAGCCGCTGGCCCGGGCATGCTCGACGGCCAGCTTTGCGATCAGCGGGCGCCCCAGGGCGGTGAACAGCGGGTACCCGTCGCCGTAGACGGCGTTGGCCCGGATCGCCGGCAGGAGATACTCGGCGGCGAATTCCTCTCGGGCATCGACGACATGGCACTCCAGCGCGCCGAGCTGACGGGCCTTGCCTTCGATCACCTCGTAGTCCTCCCCGGGCTGGCCCAGGTTCACCGTCAGGCAGACGACCTCGGCTTTGTAGGAGTCCTGGATCCACTTGAGCATGACGCTCGTGTCCAGCCCTCCGGAGTAGAGCAGCAGGACCCGGTGGACCTGCTCGGGGTCGGCCTCGTAGGAGGCGGTCCTCGTCTGGGGGATCGATTGCTCGTCGGACACGGCCGCGTACGCTACTGGCCCTGCCCGCCCGCCGCACCCGCGGGTCCCCGGGCGTCCTGGCCGGCGCCTCGCGGGCGTTCCATCAGCGGGTAGCGGAGCGGGCCGACCCGGAAGCCCAGACGTTCGTAGACGCCCTCGGCGTCGGCTGTGTGCAGGATCCAGTGGACGTTGGGTGCACCGGCCCCTTCGATCATCTCGCGGACCAGCTCGACCCCCAGGCCCCGCCCCCGGTGGGGCTCGAGGACATAGACGTCGGCCATGTAGGCCATCGTGACCCCGTCGGTGATGGCTCTCGCGAAGCCGACCTGGTGGCCGTCCAGGTAGAGGCCCACGACGCGCCGCGAGCCCGCGATCGTGCCGAGCACCCGCTCGCGGCTGCGCCCGCGGCCCCAGTAGGACTCCTGGCTTATGAAGTGGTGGATCGCATCGACGTCCAGACGCTCGGGGTCGTCGTCGAGCTCGTAGCCGCCTGCCAGCTCCCGTCGCAACGCTCAGCCCTCCAGAGCGCCCTTGAGCCTGTCGAGTCCCTCCTGAATCTCTGCCTCCCCGATCGTAAGCGGCGGCAGCAGCCGCAGCGTGTCGGCGCCGGTCGCATTCAGGACCAGGTGCTCCTCGAGCAGCGCTCGCCGGGCGACGTCGGGCGCCGCCAGGTCAAGCTCGCAGGCAAGCATCAGCCCCCGTCCCCGGACGG
>Ga0265327_10004951_pt1 | contig 11448 bp, 6 predicted proteins | sample 41621metaG_FD_202089 | JGI IMG/M metagenome (GOLD analysis project Ga0265327, IMG submission 202089) | Rhizosphere microbial communities from Carex aquatilis grown in University of Washington, Seatle, WA, United States - 4-16-21 metaG | ecosystem: Host-associated > Plants > Roots > Rhizosphere >...
CGTGTCGCCCTTGCGCGCCCTGCTCGCTTTGGGCGAACCGGGCCTTTTGGCGGGGGTTGGCCCGCCGGGAAACGCGACTGCGTTCTGGTCTGCACAGTAGCAACCATAACCCTCTGGGGTAACTGTGTCAGCGCACGGATCGAAACGTTCCGTGGGCCTGACTCGGCTCGAACGCGGTTTCTAATCGCGCCTCACCGCTCAGTTCCTGATTCGTGTGTGAACTGACCGGACACGACTCCGGCCAGAGGAACTGGTGATATCTGCCTGCCATCCCCGCTAACGCGGGATTGGAGGGACCGGCGGCACCAGCTGCCACCGACCTTTCCCCGGTCGCCCGGGATTATCCCAGTCGTGCTCTCGGCGGGTTTTTCAGGCCGCCGCGCTGCGACTGTTCTATCAAGGAACGTCACCAAGGTGTAACAACCCCGGGCGAAGTGAAGAATTTGTTCTCCACAACTTCTTCACCGCCGGGATCGGTGAATAACTTGGGAGTAATCTGGCTCACCGGTTGTTCACCACCGCGCGCGAGGCGCGCTGGAGGCTGGAGACCAGCACCGCTACCTCCGCAGCACCGGGGTTGGATAAAGCTGAGAGTGGGCACGCCTGCATGCCTGAAAGAACGTCATTGCCCTGACTCAAATCCCTATCCGGTATCCGGTATTTCTCATGCCTTCCCCCCGCGATCTGCCCATCTACGAGCTCGAGTCGGCCGTCGTGGCCGCGCTGCGCGCGTCGGGCCGGCTGATCGTGCAGGCGCCCACCGGCTCGGGCAAGTCCACCCAGATCCCGCAGATGCTGTTGCGCCACGGCCTCTTGGGCCAGAAGGGCGAGATCGTCGTGCTGCAGCCTCGCCGTCTCGCCGCCCGCCTGCTCGCCAAGCGCGTCGCGGAGGAGGTCGGCTCACCCCTCGGCGCCACCGTCGGCTACCAGATCCGGCTGGAGTCCCGCGTCAGCGCGGCCACCCGCATCCGGTTCGTCACCGAGGGCATCCTGCTCCGGCAGATGTCGTTCGACGCCCAGCTGAAGGGCGTCAGCACCGTGGTTTTCGATGAGTTCCACGAGCGCCATCTCTACGGCGACATCTCCCTGGCCCGCGCGCTGCAGATCCAGCAGTCCACCCGGCCGGACCTGAAGATCATCGTGATGTCCGCCACCCTCGACACCGGCGTGCTGAAGACCTACCTGGCGCCGTGCGAGCTGCTGGTGTCGCAGGGCCGGAGCTACCCGGTGCGGATCGAGTACCTGCCGAGGACGGTCAACTTTGACCAGGATCCCGTCTGGGACGTGGCCGCGCGGGAATGCGAGCGCGTGGCCGGCGCCTCGTCGGGCGACTTCCTCGTCTTCATGCCGGGCGCGTACGAGATCAGCCGGACCGTGCAGGCCATCCAGGGCCTGCGCGCGCTGCGGGAATTCGTGACCTTCCCGCTGCACGGGGAGCTGCCGCCCGAGCAGCAGGACCGCGCCGTCGCGCGCTACGAGGCGCGCAAGATCATCGTCTCGACCAATGTCGCGGAGACCTCGCTCACCATCGACGGGGTCACGACCGTGATCGACGGCGGGCTGGCGCGCGTGGCGCGGTTCGACCCGCACCGCGGCATCAACACGCTGCTGATCGAGAAGATCTCCGCGGCGAGCGCCGACCAGCGCGCCGGCCGCGCGGGACGCACCGCTCCCGGCGTCTGCGTGCGGCTGTGGACGGAGCGCGAGCACGGCCAGCGCGCACCGCAGGAGCTGCCCGAGGTGCGGCGGCTCGACCTGTCGGAGGTCGTGCTCACCCTCAAGGCCAGCGGCATCGACGACGTGGCGAATTTCCCGTGGCTCGAGCCACCCGAGCCGAAGGCCCTCGAGCGCGCCGAGCTGCTGCTGGCGGACCTGGGCGCCATTGCCGGCACCGCACCCCGGCGGATCACTGAAATCGGCCGGAAGATGCTGCGGTTCCCCGTGCACCCGCGCTACGCGCGCATGCTGCTCGCGGCGCAGGAACGCGGCTGCGTGCGCCCGGTCGCGCTGATGGCGGCGCTGACGCAGGGACGGAATTTCCTGCTGCGCGGCGTGCCGCGCGAGGTGGAGCAGGCCCGCGAGGACACGCTGGGGGAGGAGCACGAGAGCGATTTCTTCCTGCTCATGCGGGCCTGGCGTTATGCGGACAAGGCGAACTATTCCCTGGACGCCTGCCGTCGCCTCGGCATCCACGCGCAGGGGGCGCGGCAGGTCGGGCCGCTGTTTGAGCAGTTCCTCGAGATCGCGCAGCAGGAAGGGCTCGACGTCACCGAGCGCCGCTCCGACGGCGCCGAGATCCGCAAGTGCGTGCTCGCGGGCTTCTCCGACCAGCTGGCCAAGCGCCTCGACGGCGGCACGCTGCGCTGCGAGCTCGTGCACAACCGCCGCGGGGTCCTCGCGCGCGAAAGCGCGATCGGCCAGGCCGCGCTCCTGGTCGCGGCCGAGATCAGCGAGGTCGAGGGACGGGGCGGCGAGGTGAACGTGCTGCTCTCGCTCGCCACCGCGATCGAGGAGCCGTGGCTCAAGGAGATCTTTCCCGACGACTACCGCGAGGTGCGGGGAGTGACGTATGACGAGTCAATCAAGCGCGTCGTCTCCCGGCGCGAACGGCGCTTCCGCGACCTCGTGCTGGATGCCCGGGCCAGCAGCGACGAGGCGCCCTTGAACGAGGCCGCGGCGCTCCTGACGAGGGAGGTGCTCGCGGGCCGGCTGAAGCTCGAGGCCTGGGACGAGTCCGTCGAGCAGTGGATCATCCGCGTGAACCGGCTGGCCGAGTGGTTTCCCGAGCTGGAGGTCAACCCGCTCACCGCCGCCGACCGGGCAACCCTCATCGAGCAGATCTGCTACGGCGAGCTCGGCTACCGGGACATCAAGGACAAGCCGGTCATGCCCATCCTGCAGGACTGGCTGACCGCCGAGCAGCTGGCCGTGATAGACGACTATCTGCCGGAGAAGCTCGTCATGGCCAACGGCCGGAGGGCGAAGCTCACATACGCCAAGGAAGGCCCGCCGGTGATGAGCGCCCGCATCCAGGAGCTCTACGGCATCGAAGGGAAGTTCACGCTCGGTCACGGCCGCGTGCCGGTGAAATTCGAGGTGCTCGCCCCGAATCATCGGCCCATCCAGGTCACCGACGACCTGACGAACTTCTGGCGCGAGCAATATCCGAAGGTGAAGGCCGAGCTGTCACGCCGCTACCCGCGCCACGAGTGGCGCTGAGCTGCTTGATCAACCACGAAGCGCACGAAGACTGCCGCCCGCGGCGAAGATGTCTGCGTGTGCTTCGGGGTAAATTTAGCGCAACGTCGCCGTGAACTCCAGGTTGGCGGCGGGCCGGTCCCACTCGATGGTCTCGCCGTCGGGCAGGACCTTGGCGTGAGCATCCGAGACTGTCGCGAGCTTGGCGCCGCCGGGCAGGCGCACCTGAACCCGCAGCACGGCGGGTTTGCGTGAGTCGGTGAGCGTGACCTGTCCCTGCACGCGGTGGTGCGGGAGGTCGCTCGTCAGGCGGTACGACACGGGTCCAAAGTGCGTCTGGAAGCCGGTGCCGCCGAGCGGGCCGCGCGCGAGCCAAGAGCGGTCCGCGCCGCGGGCGAGGTAAAGCGTGTCGCCGTCCTCGAAGACCATGCTGTCGCGCATCAGGCGAACCACCGCGATGGGCGTCCACAGGTGCTGGCGATCCCCGGTGGTCTTGGCGGCGCCCGGCTCGGGGCCGCGTTCCTCGCACCAGGAATAGAGCGGGGTGGCGTGGTTCAGGGTGGCGTAGAGGTATTTCGCGGAGGCGTCGCCGTCGCCGCGCAGGAGCAGGGTCTCGGCAAGGTTGTCGAGCGTGATGGCGACCCACATGCCGTCCTCCATCCAGCCGGTGTGAATCGGCAGGCCGCCGGGGCTGAGCCGGGACTCCATCTTGCGGATGGTGCCGGTGATGAGCTCGTCGTCCGGGGCCAGCAGCCGGCAGGGGAAGGCCGCGTTCAGCGCGCCCCAGCGGCTGCCCGTGGTCTTGCCGGCGACACCGGGGATCCAGCGGTAGCCGGACTCGTCAATTGACCCGCGCCGGATAGTGTCGAGCAGGTCGCCGCGGGCGGTCTGGTAGATGCCGCGCAGCTCGCCCGCCTCGTTCGCCAGCCCCAGTTCCTCGGCGGCGGCGAGGGCCTGCTGGTCCGCGTACACGGCCCACATGTTGTGCGGCAGGAACACGCCGTAGAGGCTGTCGCCGTCCTTCAGGCCGCAATCGCCCATGCCGGGAGGCAGCAGGCCGGCGTTGAGGGGCTTGGCCGCGGCGGCCGGCACGCGCGAGCGCTGACGCTGGCGCTCCTGCCAGCGGCTGCTGGCAAGCATGCGCGGAAACACGTCGGCCAGAAATCCCCGGTCGCGGGTGATCCGGTAATGCTCCATGGCAAACCAGCTCTTGAAGCCGGAGGACAGCCACCCCGTGCGCGCCCAGCCCTGGCGTTCCGCCCAGCAGCCGTCGTAGTTCTGCAGGTCGAGCTCGAGGCGGTAGCCATCCGCGGCCTCGACCGGGAGGCCGGCCTGGTCAAGACAGATGGAGGCGATGGCGGATTCGGCGGGGTTCGCCGCGCGGTACAGCTCGGTGCCCGGCAGCGTGCCGAGGTAGTCGCCAGGCACGGGTTCCCGCATGATGAAGATGTCCGCCAGCCCGGCGTAATAGGCGGTGCGCACGCCGTCATCGGCCAGTTCCAGCCGCGTGGTGCGCCCGATCAGCTTGCGCCAGACTTCGTGGGCGTCGGCGAATTCGCCCGCCCAGTCGCGGCGGCGGAGCTCGGGGAGCATCGTCTCGTACACGCGGTAGGGCCGGATGATCCACAGCGTGCGCGTCTCGCCCGGTGCGAGCCGGACCGTCGGGTGGAGCAGGTTGGGCGTGACGGGGTAGTCGTCGGCCCCCACCGCGGCGATCAGCACGCGGTCGGCGCGGGCCATCCAGCCCGCGACGAGCGCATCGCGCGCGTTGGTCGGGAGGCCGGGGTCCACGCCGGCGGGATTCACGCCGCGCCAGTTGCCCGGCACGGAGCACTTCACGCCGGCAGTGTGGCCGTGGGCCGCGTCACGGTTCGTGAACTCCACGCGCACGATGGCGGCACGGGTCCCGCCGACGACGCTGACGGTCGCCTGCACGGTTGGTCCGGTGAACTCGGAGGTGAGGGCGGGGAGCCAGCCCTCCGTGCGCCGCCACGTCGAGTGCGCGAGGTTTTCGCCGTCCACCTCGGGATTCAGCACGATCTTCCACTGCGTGAGCGGGCCGAAGAAATTGGCGACGGGGAAATTGAGCAGCGTGTCGTAGCTCCAGGACAGCGTCACTTTGCCCGGCTCGCAGTCGACCAGCGTCTTGTCGCCGCTGTCGGGCGGCGCGACGGTCACGCGATGCGGGTAGCCGAACGCGTAGCCAAAATCGACGCGCGGGGAGGCGGCAAACGCGGCTGGGAGCAGGGCGAGGCAGAGACAGGTGCGGAGCGGGAAATTCATGGGAGGAAGTGTCAGCTCCAAACAAGGGTGATGCCGCGTGCGAAGCGAGGCGGAGCAGGCGGAATAATCAGGGCGGCCGGGCGAACGTCGCACATCGGACGCCGGACGCCCAAGGCCGAGGGCGATGCAGCCGCGCAGCGGGACGATCCTTCGACGTTCGACGTTGGGCGTCCGATGTTCGGCGTTCGCCCGGACCCAGCTATCGCAGCTCTTCGTAGGTGATAATAATGGCGGCGGGCCGGGTGGGCACGACAAGGTCGAGGCCCTGCTCCATGAGCTCGCGGCCGGTGCAGACCCGCGTCGAGGCCGGCGCGTCGAGGTCGGTCAGGCGGTAGCGCGCGGCCGGCTCGAGTCCGCGCAGCTGCACGTGGGCCGAGGTGTAGATGCTGTCGGCGCGCCGGAACGCCTGCACGACGCCGCGGCCCACCTCGGGACGGTGGAACTGCCACGCCAGCCACACGTCGTTGCCAAGGCTGCAGGGCGTGAGCGGGTAGAAGTCGCCGAAGTAGTTCGGGGCGTACTCGCGCCATTCGCGGATGGTTTGGCGGAGCTTGTCGTAGGGCAGGGTGTGGTCGCGCAGGTCCCAGGACGGCAGCACCGAGGGGCAGGCGAGGTTGGACCGCAGCTCATAGGTCGAGAACTGCTTTACCCCGGTGCAGGTGCCCTGGAACGGCAGCCAGAGCGCGAGCCCGTAGCTCTGGGACTGGTTGGAGACGACGTCGTAGAGGTAGTCGGAGCGGTAGAACGGCAGCGCGCGCCGCATGGTCTCGAGGTCATTGCGCGAGCCGCCGCCGGCGCAGGAGTCGATCGTGAGGCCGGGATGGCGCCGACGCAGCTCGTCGAAGAGCGTGAGGTAGCCGACGACGTGGTGGTTCTCCGTGATGCCCTGGCGGTCGGGCGTGTCGTTGCTGCGCCAGAGCTCGACCGGCTCGACGACGTTGAAGTCGTTCCGGTAAACGTCGATGCCCTCCTCGTCGAGGATGCGGACGATGCGGTCGGTCACCCAGGCGAGGGCCGCGGGGTTGCCGAGATAGAACAGCTTGGAGAGCCGCGCGGTGATGCGGTTGGGCATCAGCCAGTCGGGATGGTCGCGGAACAGCTCGTTCGTCGGCATGATCCGCTCGGGCTCGAACCAGAGGAGGGTCTTGAGCCCGTTCGCGTGGGCGTGGTCGGTGATGGCCCGCAAGCCGTGCGGGAAGCGCTTCCGGTCCACCCGCAGCCCGAGGGGCTCCTGCCAGCGGCCCGCGTTCTCGTACCAGCCGGCGTCCATCCACCACGCGTCGATGGGCAGCTTCTCCTCGAGGTAGCGGTCAATGAAGGTGAGCTGGTTCGCCTCGTCGGCGTGGATCATCACGTCGTACTGCTCGGAGCTCGAGGGCATGAGCATCGGCCGGAAGGGCTGGCCGAACGGCTGGGGGAGGTTGTGCGCGAGCATCCAGCGCCGCCAGACGTTCTGCGCGCCGATCCAGTCGCCGCGCCAGAACTGCAGCGCCATCAGCGGCGTGCGGATCTCCTCGCCGGGCTGGAGCCGCAGGTGCGTCAGCTCCTGGCCCGCGACGACCCGGAGGCCCGCCTGGTCGTCCCGGCCGAAGTCGATCGCCCAGGCGCCGGGCCAGCCGACCGCGAGGATCACGCCGGCGGCGGGGCCACGCTCGAGGTTGAAGTAGGGCAGGACCCCGCCGCTGGGCCGGCCGTGGAGCGGGATGAAGTGCGCGTGCTGACCGGGCTCGAGGCGCGTGAGCTGCGGCATGAAGTCGGTGGCCGAAAACGGGAAGAAGGTGCCGAGCGAGTGATGCAGCTGGAACTCCTCCGCGCCGGCGCGCGACCAGGTGGCGTCCAGCGCCTGGATGTTCTCGAGGATGGGGGTGTCGGCCTTGCCGTTGTTCCGGAAGTAGACGGTCCACTCGACGGTGGGAAAATCCCGGTAGCTCACCGCGACGCAGCGCACCTCGAGGCCGGTGGCGGGATCGGTGTAGGTCAGCGAGCGCTCCTGCCGCTGCGCGTCCAGCGACCGCTCGGCGGCGCGGACGGGCCAGTGCCGGAGCACGTCGGTTGACGGGTTTCCGTCGTAGGTGAACGCGAACGGCCCGGCCGGCGCGGCGGCGCTCGCGGTCGGAGCGAGGAACCGGTCGAACCACCCGGCGGCCTCGGCGGACTCCGCCGGAGTGGGGGTGCGGGCCGCGGCGGCGGCGCGCAGGAGGACGACGCACACCAGGATCAGGCGCTTCATGCGCGGGACTCTACGTCGGGGGCGGCGCCGCACAAGGATTCTCCCTCGCGGTGTCGGAGGAAAGCGTTGCCCCGCCGATCCGGGCACGGCAGGATCGGGCCGTCGCCGCCGCCGCGCCGGTCGCGGTCTTTCCTTCCATGAGCACACCTGAAAATCCGCGTCCGCCGCTCCCGCCCTTCACCCCCGAGACCGCCGCCCAGAAAGTCCGGATGGCGGAGGACGCCTGGAACACCCGCAATCCGGAAAAGGTGGCGCTGGCCTACACCCGCGACAGCGTGTGGCGCAACCGGGCCGAGTTTTTGTCCGGTCGCGAGGCCATCGTGCAGTTCCTCACGCGCAAGTGGGCGCGCGAGCTCGATTACCGCCTCATCAAGGAACTGTGGGCCTGCCACGGGAACCGCATTGCCGTCCGCTTCGCGTACGAATGGCGCGACGACTCCGGCCACTGGTTCCGCTCGTACGGGAACGAGAACTGGGAGTTCGACGCGCACGGCTTCATGCAGCGGCGCATGGCCAGCATCAATGACCTCCCGATTGCGGAGTCCGACCGGAAATACCACTGGCCGCTGGGCCGCCGGCCCGACGGGCACCCGACGCTTTCCGAACTGGGCCTCTGACGCCGGCGGGTCGGTGGCGGCCCGGGGCTAGGCCTGCTTCTTGCGGGCGCGCTTCGGCTGGATGTTCAGGTAGGTCTTGTTGAGCATCTGGCTCTCGTAGAGCTCGAGCAGCCGGACGCCCTCGCGGGGCTTCACCATGTCCTTGCGCGTGGCGGCGTCGATCTGGGCCTTCATCTTCCGGCAGAGCTCCTCCTGCTGGTACTGCACGCCCTCGATGACGTCGGCGATGCGGCTGCCGGTGAGCGCCTCCTCGATGTAGAAGCCGTTGGGCTCGTCGTCCTCGAGGAAGACGTGCACCTCGTTCACGCGGCCGAAGAGGTTGTGCAGGTCGCCCATGATGTCCTGGTAGGCGCCGGTGAGGAACACGCCGAGGTAGTACGGCTTGTGGTTCAGCGGGTGCAGCGTGATGTAGTCCTTCACGTCCTGCAGGTCGATGAACGAGGAGATCTTGCCGTCGGAGTCGCAGGTGATGTCCACCAGGATCGCGTTGACGGACGGCTTCTCGTTGAGCCGGTGGAGCGGGGCGACGGGGAAGAGCTGCTTGAGGGCCCAGTGGTCGAGGAGCGACTGGAAGACGGAGAAGTTGCAGACGTACTGGTCGGCGAGGAGCTTGTCCAGGTCGTGCAGCTCCTCCGGCTGGTAGCCGGTCTTGCGGCCCTCCTTGGCGATCTGCTCGCAGATCTGCCAGAAGATCGACTCGGCGGCGGCGCGGTTCTCGAGGTCGAGGTAGCCGAGGTTGAAGAGCGAGAAGGCCTCCTCCTTCTTCTGCAGCGAGTCGTGGAAGCGCTCGAGGCGGCCGAGCTTGGTCTTGTTCTTCAGCATGACCTCCAGGTCGGTGACGACCTTGTGCTTCACCTTCGGCTGGTGCTGGTGGCCGAGGGACTCGCGCTTGTTGATGCGCTCGAAGACCTCGACGACGAGGAGCGAGTGGGGGGCGACGACGGCGCGGCCGGACTCGCTCACGATGTCGGGCACGGGGACGTCGGAGGCGTTGCAGATCTCGCGGATGTTGAACACCACGTCGCGGGCGTACTCCTCCATGGAGTAGTTCATCGAGCTCTCGAAGTTCGTGCGGGAGCCGTCGTAGTCGATGCCGAGGCCGCCGCCGACGTCGAGGTAGCCCATGGGGAAGCCCATCTTGGCGAGCTGGCAGTAGAACCGCGACGCCTCGATCACGGCGTTCTTGATCGTGATGATGTTCGGCACCTGCGAGCCGATGTGAAAGTGGATGAGCCGCAGGGTGGTGCCGAGCTTGGCGGCCTTGAGCTTCTCGCAGGCGAAGAGGATTTCCGCGGTGTTGAGGCCGAACTTGGCGTTGTCGCCGGTGGACAGCGCCCACTTGCCCTCGCCGCGGGTCTGGAGCTTGCAGCGGAAGCCGATCATGGGCTTCACGCCCGTCTCCTGGGCGAGGCGGATGATGTCGTCGAGCTCGGCGAGCTGCTCGACGACCAGGATGATCTTCTTGCCCAGCTTGCGGCCGAGCAGGGCGAGCCGGATGTAGTCGTCGTCCTTGTAGCCGTTGCAGATGATGAGGCGCTGGGAGCCCTCGTGCATGGCGAGGGCGATCATGAGCTCGGGCTTGGAGCCGGCCTCCAGGCCGTAGCTGTAGTCCTTGCCGGCGAGGATGATCTCGTCGACGACCTCGCGGAGCTGGTTGACCTTGATGGGGAAGACGCCGCGGTAGTCGGCCTTGTAGCCCTCCTCCTTGATGGCCTTGACGAAGCACTCGTTGAGCTGGATCACGCGGTGCCGGAGGAGATCCTGGAACCGGATGACCATCGGGGCCTTCAGTCCCATGCCGAGCGCCTCGTCCACCACGTCCATGATCCGGATCCCGCGGCCGTCGCGACGGGGCTGGACGTTCACGAAGCCCTCGTCGTCCACCGCGATGTGGCCGGAACCCCAGCGTTTAAACCCGTAGTGCTCTTCGGATTGGGCGGCGGACCAGGCGGATGCGGACTTGCTTTTCAACGCGGGGAGGGGAGGGGGGAGTTATGGCTTGCTATGGATGGAGGACAACTCGTTAAGATGCATGTTTTCTTTTTTCAAAACCTCCAACACGCAATGACGAAAATGTCCCTCAGCCCTGACGCCTTCACGTTTCTGGCCCAAACCGCAGCGCCCGCCGGCCCCGGCGGCATGGGCGGCGGCTTCATGATTGTGTTCTACGTGCTGCTCTTCGCCGCGATGTATTTCCTGATGATCGCGCCGCAGCGCAAGAAGCAGAAGGAGCACGAGAAGATGCTCGCCACGCTGTCCACGGGCGACGAGATCGTCACCTCCGGCGGCATCTTCGGCACCATCACCAACGTGAAGGAGGACCGCTTCGTCGTGCGCGTCGCCGAGAACACCAAGATCGAGGTCGGCAAGTCCTTCGTCAGCACCGTGGTCAAGCAGGCCGGGGTCGAGAAGTCCTGATCCGGCCGGTCCCGGGCCCGCGCGACCGCGCGGGCGCAGTCCGCTTTAAACCAAAAACCCACCATGTTCAGACGCAACCTCTGGAAGATCGCGTTCAGCCTCATCATCGTCGGCTGGGCCGTGTCCAACCTGCTGCCCCTCCAAGACCAGGATTTCGCCACGTACGTCCGGGCCCATGCCGGCGCCCGGCAGGCGGAGTTCTCCAAGCTGGTCGACGAGGCCGTGGCCCTCAAGAAATCGGGCGTCGTGCCCAGCGACTACGTCGCGCTCCGGCAGATTGGCCGCGATCGCCACATCGACCTCACGCCGTACTTCCCTGACATCCAGCTCGAGAGCAAGCTGACCAACGTCGAGAAGCGGAACAACATCCTGCTCACCGAGCTGCTCAGCCGCTCCAAGAGCCGCCTCCAGCTCGGCCTCGACCTCAAGGGCGGCGTCGCCTTCACCCTCGAGGTGGATCCCAAGGCCGCCGCCAAGTTCACCGACGACGCCCGCAAGGAGAAGCTCTCCAAGGCGATCGAGATCATCGGCGCCCGCATCAACTCCTTTGGCATCGCCGAGCCCATCATCCGCCCCGTGGGCGAGGGCCGCATCGAGGTCCAGCTCGCCGGCGTCAACACCAAGGACAACCCCGACGTCGTCGACAACGTCAAGAAGCCCGCCCGCCTCGACTTCCGCATCGTCAATCCGACCGTGTCGCCG
>Ga0265327_10004952_pt1 | contig 11447 bp, 11 predicted proteins | sample 41621metaG_FD_202089 | JGI IMG/M metagenome (GOLD analysis project Ga0265327, IMG submission 202089) | Rhizosphere microbial communities from Carex aquatilis grown in University of Washington, Seatle, WA, United States - 4-16-21 metaG | ecosystem: Host-associated > Plants > Roots > Rhizosphere...
GTTTACCGCAAAGCAAAACAAAGTGATATTGATAAATGGAGAGAAGCCCAGGCGCTCGAAACAAATACGATGTATCGCGCAAGAACGATTGCGTTGAAACTCGGTTTGGAAATGAAATTAAGTGATGTGGAGTTCCAGGGAGATAAATCAAAGGCGGTATTTTATTACACAGCAGATGCACGTGTTGATTTCAGGGAATTAATAAAAGTACTGGCGGACGAATTTAAAGTAAGAATAGAAATGCGTCAAATAGGCGCAAGACAGGAAGCTTCCCGCTTGGGAGGAATAGGATCTTGTGGCAGAGAACTCTGCTGTAGTACCTGGCTTACCGATTTTAGAACTGTAAATACAAGTGCGGCAAGGTACCAACAGCTATCTTTAAATCCTTTAAAATTAGCGGGTCAATGTGGCAAATTAAAATGCTGTTTGAATTACGAATTAGACAGTTACATTGATGCTTTAAAAGAATTTCCTGATATGGATGGGAAAAAGTTACTCACCAAAAAGGGAGATGCTTTTTTGCAAAAGACAGACATTTTTAAACGCATGATGTGGTTCAGTTACCGCAGTGAGCCTGGAGTTTTTATCCCGATGGATGTAAAAGCGGTTCATGCAATTTTGGAGGCGAATGCAAAAGGTGAAAGTCCTGATGCGCTTATTCCTACTTTTAAAGTAACTGAAAAAGTTATTGTGGTTGAACCTAATTTTGAAAATGTAGTAGGACAAGATAGTCTGACACGCTTTGACAGGAAAGGTGGGAAACAAAAACCAAATTTTAAACCAAACAGGAATAAACACGCTTCGAATCGCACAGAAAATCGTGGCGAAAATCCAAAGACTCCAGCAAGCCCGAATGCTACTCCCAACCCAAATCAAAAACCAAAAGTTCAGGGACAAAATAAACAACAAGCTAAGCCAAACGCAAGGCCACAGGGTAAACCGAACAACAAGCCCGGAGATAAACCACGCGGAAATCAAAACAGGAAACCAAATCCACCGAGAAATGATAACAAGCCTAATAACCCGCCGCAATAGATCTTTAATTTTAATGATCGCGGTAACATTGTTTTTTTCTTCCTGTAACAAAAACGTTGTTTTCAGTGAATATAAAAAATTTAAGAATTACGACTGGGCAGCTAGAGACAAAGCCGTATTTGACCTGGAAATAAAGGACACGCAAACCTTAAATAATATTTACTTAATGGTGCGTCACGCGGAATCTTACCAGTACAATAATTTATTTGTATTTGTTACGACAAAATATCCTGATGGAAAAGTATTGACGGATACCATGGAAGTGATTTTGGCAAATGAAAAGGGAGAATGGTTAGGAAGCGGTTCGGGAGATATTTTTGATTTTAAAGTTCCTGTAAAAAAAAATGTGCGTTTTCCTTTAGCGGGGAAATATCAATTTATATTTGAACAAGGTATGCGTGTAGATCCTTTGCCAATGATAATGGACTTTGGGTTTGAGATTGAGAAGAGTAAGTAGCGCTCGGAAGAACGGACGCAGATTCCGCAGATAAAGCAGATTTTTTAAATTCTAAAACTGAAATTAATTTCCGAATTTATTATGTCGAAAATTAATTCAGTAATTCTTGTGAATGCGGATTGCTACTTCAACAAAGCATTCCAACCTTGGGCTTTTAATTCATGCACTGTACCTGCTTTGGCAACCATGAGGTGACCTTTTGCTTCGTTGGTAATGTGTCCTATAATGGTGATGTCCATGGAGTTTTTTATTTTGTCATAGTCACCGATATCTACGGTAAATAATAATTCATAGTCTTCGCCGCCACTTAAAACACATACAGTTGGATCCAAATTGAATTCGCGCGCTGTGTCAAAGGTTAAAGGATCAATTGGAATTTTGTCTTCGTACAATTCTACCCCTACTTTTGATTGAGTGCATAGATGCAGGATCTCGGAGGATAAACCATCACTCACATCGATCATCGAAGTCGGTTTGATGTTCAAACTTTTAAGCAATTCTATAATATCTTTTCTCGCTTCCGGTTTTAGTTGTCTTTCTAAAATATAATCTTTGCCTTCGAGATCTGGTTGCAGTTTTGGATTTTCCTTGTAAACTGCTTTTTCTCTTTCGAGTATTTGCAAGCCCATATAAGCTCCGCCCAGATCTCCACTCACACATAACAAATTACTTTCTTTAGCTCCGTTTCGGTAAACGATGTCTTCTTTTTTTGCTGCACCTATTGCAGTAATGTTAATTACGAGTCCGCTTAGACTAGACGTAGTATCGCCGCCAACCAGATCTATATTGTATTTCTTACAGGCGTGTAACATTCCTGCGTAAAATTCTTCCATCGCTTCTAAACTAAAGCGACTTGATAAAGCTACAGAGACCACGATCTGCCTTGGCTCTGCGTTCATTGCATAAATATCGCTGAGGTTTACAACTACACTTTTGTAACCTAAATGTTTTAATGGAACATACGTTAAATCAAAATGAACACCTTCCACAAGCATATCGGTTGTAACAACCGTTTGCAGACCGGCATTGTCAATTACTGCTGCATCATCGCCCACGCCTTTAACAGTGGACTCATTCGTAATTTCAATGTATTGCGTTAAATGTTTAATCAGCCCGAATTCACCTAATTCTGAAAGTTCTGTGCGTTCTGTATTATCAAAATCCATGTTAAGAAATTTTATCGATTAATTTTGCCAGTTTAAAATCAAGGTCTGTTAAACCTCCGGCATCGTGTGTGCTCAGTGTAATAGAAACAGTATCATAAACGTTTTTCCACTCAGGATGATGATTGAGTTTTTCAGCGTGTAAAGCAACCTGGCTCATAAAGCCAAAAGCAGAAATAAAATCCTTGAATTTAAAATCTTTATGAATAGAATTACCTTGAAGTTTCCAGTCTTTAAGCCATTGCAGATTCTCCTGAATTTCGTTTGCGTTATATAAGCTTGGTCTCATGGTGGTTGTATTGACTACAAAGTTAGGATAATTTCTCGACTGCCCACTTCCTGGCCCTAACATCCACAGGATGTTAGCCCGGCTCGAAATGACATCACTCAACTAATATAGAAAATTTAGTCTTTGATTTCTACACTCACCCTTTCAACATCGCCATTCATAGGTGGTACGAGCTTGGTGACCCGAACGTGCAGTGTTTGTAAAGGCGGGAAAGTTGCACTAATACGTTTATAAATACGTTCACACACTTGTTCGATTAGTTTGCTTCTCACGGCCATTTCAGCTTTACAGATCTCGTAAACAGTGCAATAGTCGATGGTTTCGTTAAGGTCATCTGTTTTTGCTGCTACCGAAAAATCGGAGGTCATATAAACATCTATAATATAATTGCCCCCAATTTTAGCTTCTTCCTCCAAACAACCGTGATAGCCGTATAATTTAATTCCTTCAATATTTATTGCGTGTGTCATTTTTATAATTATTTGAAATCTAAACCGTCTTGGCTTCCCTGCTGATCGTTACCTTTCATTTGTTTAGCGCGTTTAAAAATAGAGGCGTCCATTTTTCCGAACATATAGGTTATGGCAAAACGCACATAACGGGTTTCTCTTCTTCTCGAAAGTTCCTGGTTATAATAAGGGGTAACATAATTGGTTCCCATGCGACGCGTATTAAAGACATCACTTAAAGTCGCGTTCAATACCCATTTCGTGCCTATCATTTTGTTGAGTGAAACGTCCATTGAATAGAGTGGAAGCGTTGTTCCCAATAATAAAATTTTAGGAGACTCGTAATTTCCATTTATTTGTAAGGTTAACTGTTTTGGGAAGCGGTAAGCCACTGTGGCTTTGGCGTTGTATGCATAGCCTTTTGCTTCCACTAAAAATGGATTGGAAGGATCGATCTGTCCTCGGATATAAACATAAAAAACATTGGCGTTCAGTGTTACGTCGAGATTTTTAAAGAAGGTATACTTTATAGTATGCTCCATTCCATAACGAATGCTGTTTTTTCCATTCACCGTTGTGCTGATGAGAATATTATTTTTTGAACTTCCACCGGCACCTGTATTCACGATTGAAGCAGAGTCAGGTAAGGGATAAGAGACATCCGTAATGGGTTGTTCTTCGTAACGGAAATAACCGGAGGCGAGATAACTGCCTTTTGTAAACGTTTTATTGTAATTAATTTCTGCAATATTTTTAAATTCTGGTTTTAGCTGAGGATTTCCAATGCGGTAATTTTGTGGATCGGAAAACATTTTTACCGGCATCATCTGGAAAAAATTCGGACGGTTAATTTTGCGGCTGAAATTCAATTGCCATTCCTGACCCTTATTGAATTTCTTTGAAAAATAAATTCCCGGGAAGATTGATTTCATAAGATCTGCGGAGGTACTGGGATAATTGTATGAAAAAATAATATTTTTATCTGTAATATTTCCCTTGTACATCGAATTTTCAAACCTTAAGCCGGCCTGATAGTTAATCCCCCAAAATGCTTTGTCACTATAATTCACGTAGGCCGCGTTCACCATATCGTCTATGATATAACGGTTGCTGGTATAATTATCTTTTACATAATTATCCTGGGATCCCAGCGCCAAGGAGGCTGTGTTGGATGTTAATGAATTTTTGTAAAACACTTTTACACCCGCTTCAAATTTTTTGACATCGGAAATCGGATTTGTATAATCTAACTGAAATACAAACTGGTTAGCCACACTATTACCTGCATTTTTTTGAAAAATCGCGAATGATGTCGGATATGTAATTTCATTATTAAATAAGTAGCTGTTATCAGAATTAGTGTGGTTGTAATTTATGTCCGCAGTCAATTCTTTCCCGGCCTTTGGAAACGTTTTTTTGTAAAGAAGTTGGCCGTTATAATTCTGGAAGGTTGCATTTTGATTGTTTAGCTGTATTCCGGTACTGGTGTAGGTTCTGTTCGCATCCTGAAAATCATATACCATTTTGTCGTGTGTAATAAACTGACCGCCGACTATGGTGCCGTTCAAAGTTAAGGTATTTCGATTATTTATTGCATAATCTATTCCAAGCTTCCCAAAATTAAACATGTTCCGCGTATTGGTTGTGTTGGAAGCTTCGTAATAGTTTTTAACTGCGCCTGTTGCACTGTCCTTATTAGTTTTATGTGTATAGCCATGCGGAATATTTATTGCCTGATTGTAGGAATACATCGCTGTCAAATTCCATTTCCCTTCCTTCACGTTTATGTTAGCCATGCCGCCATAACGATCACCGGTTCCAACGTATGCCATCACCATACCGTTATAGCCTGGTTTTAAATTTTTCTTGAGAATAATATTTAAGATCCCTCCTGTTGCGCTGGCATCATACTTCACAGAAGGATTGGTAATTATTTCCACGCGATCAATCTGATCTGCAGGAATTTGTTGCAGCGTCAAATTTGTGGGCCGGCCATCCACATAAATATTCGGGGCCTGGTTTCTTAATTGCGCATTACCATCCGCATCCACCGTCACGCCAGGAACATTTTTCATAACATCGGCAGCGGTTCCACCTCTTACTGAAATATCTTTGTCTACATTGTAAGTACGCTTATCAATAGACATCACTACTGTGTTCTTTTCGGCTGTTACTTCTACTTCATTTAATAATTTTTCATCTACTTCAAATTTTATATCGCCTAAATCTTGTTCTAGTTTATTTGGCATTTGAATGTAAAATTTTGTCTCGTATGTTTTGTAGCCGATTTGCGTTGCTCTTAAACGAAAGCCGCCCATCGGAGGAAGACCTTCTATATTAAATTCTCCGTTCTCTTGTGTAAGACCACCTCCCATTATACTGTCCTTGTTGTACCACAGCACAACTACGGAAGTATATTCAACGGGTTTTCTAGTTTTGGCATCTATAATTTTCCCGTAAACGCGACCTTTGATGTCCTTCATAACTTTCATCATGTCTTTGTTGCCGGCACCACCAGGGGGCATTTGGGCTTCCGCAAAAAGCGTAAATAAGAGGGAAAACAAAAGTGCGATTTTTTTCATAGCAGGCACAAAATTAAGCTAAAGAAAAGGAATCTGCCAGTTTTTTTACCAAAGGTAAATCCCAGTGATAACAGGCAGCGCGGCGAAATCTTATGTGTGGTTCTGTTCTTTAAAACAAGGTATTTAAAGAGTTTTACTTCTTTCCGTATATTTGCGCATGCACAGTGGCAAAATGATCATATTTTCGGCTCCGTCTGGATCAGGCAAAACAACTCTTGTTCGCCATATTCTTAAGACGTTTCCTGATGATATTGCTTTTTCTATTTCAGCTACAAGTCGTCCAAAACGTGGAATTGAGGTGAATGGTAAAGATTATCATTACCTAAGTGTGGATGAATTCAAAGAAAAAGTGGCCAATAACGAATTCCTGGAATGGGAAGAAGTTTATGCAGGAACGCATTACGGCACTTTAAGATCAGCGGTACAGGAAATATGGGCAACAGGCAAAGCTGTAATTTTTGACATTGATGTGGAAGGTGGTCTGAATTTAAAAAACCAATTTAAAGAAAATGCTTTGGGTGTTTTTGTCATGCCACCAAGCATAAAAATTTTAGAAGAACGTCTGCATTCCCGTAGCACCGATAATAAAGAAAGCATTGCCCGGAGAATTGCCAAAGCAGAAAAAGAACTAAAAACTGCAGAATTGTTTGATGTATTTATTTTAAATGAAGTTCTGAGCGAAGCGTGCACCAAAGCTGAAGAGCTGGTGAGTGAGTTTCTGGGAATAGACCGCCCGCGTTAACGGCAGCTGATCCGATAATTATCCGATGTGCATACTACCTGAATTTATTGTCAACCGGAAATTATTTTATCCCTGTAGTCCTCCGCAAGACCCGACAGTTATATTTCATCGATTGGCCTTTATTTACTACTTTTACGGGCTTATTTATGTCGAAAATTAAAAAGAATTTTGTTTTAGAAAACCTCGAAGTGGTGGATATCAGCACTGAAGGAAAAGCCATCGCTAAAAACGAAGGTCTTGTTGTTTTTATTGAAGGTGCCGTGCCCGGAGATGTTGTAGATGTTATGGTGCATCGTAAAAAAAACAGTTTTGCAGAAGGCACAGTTCACAAAATGATAAAGCTTTCTGCACAGCGTATACAGCCGGTTTGCGAACATTTCGGTACTTGCGGAGGTTGTAAATGGCAAAATCTATCTTACAAAACACAGTTAGAGTTTAAACAAAAATACGTTTTCGATGCGTTTACACGTATTGGTAAACTTGAGTTCCCAGAACTGATCTCCATTTTAGCAAATGAAAAAGAATATTATTACCGTAACAAATTAGAATTTTCTTTCTCCAACAAAAAATGGTTAACGAAAGAACAAATGGATTCGGAAGAAATTATTGAAAATAAAAACGCGGTTGGATTTCACATTCCGGGAATGTTTGATAAAATTCTTGCTATTGAAAATTGTTATCTGCAGGATGAGCCCAGTAATACTATTCGCAATAAGGTTAGAGATTATGCTTTTAAAAATAAACTCACTTTTTTTGATATCCGCAATAAATCAGGCCTGTTAAGAACTCTTATGATCCGCACCTCGAGTACGGGGGAAATAATGGTGGTTGTTTCTGTGTTCGAATGGTTGGAAAAAGAAGTGTTTGCGTTGCTGGACTTTATGAAAGCAGAATTCCCTCAAATCACCTGTCTGCAATACGTTCACAACGACAAAGGCAACGACACTTTTTTCGGATTGGATATTAAAACTTATTATGGAAGAGACCACATTCTTGAAGAAATGGAAGGTCTAAAATTTAAGATCAGTGCTAAATCATTTTATCAAACCAACTCCGAACAAGCTTACAACCTTTATAAAATAACGCGCGATTTTGCAGGTTTAACAGGAGAAGAACTTGTGTATGATTTATATACCGGAGCAGGAACCATCGCAAATTTTATTGCACGCCAGGCAAAAAAGGTAATAGGGATCGATTACGTAGAAGATGCGATTAAAGACGCTGTTGAAAATTCGAAATCGAATAACATTACGAATACTTCATTTTTTGCAGGCAACATGAAAGATGTGCTTAATGAAGAATTTATTTTTGCACAGGGAAAACCTGATGTTATTATAAGCGATCCTCCACGTGCCGGAATGGATGTAGAGGTTGTGAATGTAATTTTAAAAGCTTTACCAAAAAAAGTGGTTTATGTTAGCTGCAATCCCAGTACGCAAGCACGAGATCTTACTTTAATGCAAGAATATTATAAAATCGTTAAAACACAACCAGTGGATATGTTTCCCCAAACTGCCCATGTGGAGAATGTGGTTCTGCTTGAACGCATAAACAAATAACCTGCCTAATTGAGTAATAGTGGTATGCCAGGGTTTCACCCTACACTGGCATTAAATTTTCTTGGTAATATGTCAAACAATATCTAAACCATGAAAAAAATTACTTTAGTGGCTATTGCAATTATTGCATTTAGCATGTCATCCTGTAAAAAGGATTATGTCTGTGCTTGCACAACCACACAAACGGATCAATCCGGAGATGTAACCACAAACCCTGTAGACAATACGACTTACCGGGATGTGAAAAAAACCGATGCCAAGTCACGTTGTCAAAAAGCAACAGAAGTTGATGTTAATTCTAATGGCGGCACCACTACCACTGTTTACGATTGTAAATTAAAATAATAAGAAAACTATGAAAAAAATTATATTATTAGCTATTATAGCTTTTGGCATCACCATAACGTCCTGTAGAAAAGAACGTACCTGCGAATGTAAAACAACCGAAACTGAAGTAAGAACGGGGTTTGGCGCAAAAACTACTATTGATAATTCATCATCTAAGTACACAGCTGAGAAACAAAAGGCAACCGAGTTTAAATACCGTACCAATTGCTTTTCTGAATCCACTACGTACAACACTTCCGGAGGCAATGGTCCAACAGCTTGGTCTGCCGTTACAACCCGCGAAACCAGCTGCGAATTAAAATAAGTTATTCATCAAACTATAAGTCATCCTGCTAGTCGGGATGGCTTTTTTATCACCCCAAAATTCCTTTAATTTTTGTATTTTTGTGCCTTATTATGAGCATGAACGACAGAATAAATACTTTGATGGAAGAAGTGGAAGCATTTGCCGCCCAGACCAAAGAACAGGTTGAAGAATACCGAATTAAATGGTTAAGCAAAAAAGGGGAAGTGAGTGCCTTATTCGAAGATTTTAAAGATGTTCCTTCTGACATCAAAAAAGAAGTTGGCCAAAAATTAAATCAGCTAAAACTAAAAGCGCAGGATAAGATAAATCATTTAAAAGAAAAATTCGAATCTTCGCAGGAAGATAGGAATACCGCTATTGACCTTTCCCTTCCTGGCTTTCCGACCCTACAAAACGGGAGTCGTCACCCACTCACTTTAGTTAAAAATCAAATTATAGATATTTTTTCACGCATTGGATTTACAGTGAGTGATGGAAAAGAAATTGAAGACGATTGGCATAATTTCTCAGCACTCAATACTCCTGAAAACCACCCTGCGCGCGACATGCAGGATACATTTTATGTGAACATACATCCCGAAATGGTTTTACGTACACAAACTTCCAGCGTGCAGGTGCATATTATGGAACATCAAAAACCTCCTATCCGCACTATTTCACCAGGAAGAGTATATCGTAACGAAGCCATCAGTGCCCGCGCCCACTGCCAGTTTCACCAGGTAGAAGGGTTATATATTGATGAAAAAGTTTCCTTTGCCGATCTTAAACAAACTCTATTGCATTTCGCAAAAGAAATGTTTGGGGCTGATACTAAAATAAGATTACGGCCAAGTTATTTTCCATTCACAGAACCTAGCGCAGAAATGGACATCAGTTGTACAATATGTAAAGGCAAGGGCTGCAACGTTTGTAAATACACTGGTTGGGTAGAAATTTTAGGTTGCGGCATGGTCGATCCACAAGTATTAATCAATTGCAAAATTGATGAAAATAAATTCAAAGGCTTTGCCTTTGGAATGGGCATTGAACGGATTGCAATGCTGAAATATGAAATCAAAGATTTGCGTTTATTTTTCGAGAACGACAGTCGTTTCTTAAAACAATTTACTTCCGCTTAATTTATAATGAATGCTACACGCATAGAGAATCTTATGAAGATGCTAGAGCAAGAACCGGATGATCTTTTTTTGAATTATGCACTAGGACTTGAGTATGCCAACGACTTGAATAAAGTTGCCGATGCTGAAAGTCAGTTTAAAATTGTTTTAAGTCTCGATCCTGATTATATCCCGGCGTATTATCAACTAGGACAACTTTTTACGGCACTACTGCGCACTCCCGAAGCCTTAGACTATTACAAAACGGGACTTGAAAAAGCCAAAATACAAAAGAACAACAAAGCTGTTAACGAATTTGGCGAAGCTATTTCTATGCTCGAAGATTAACGCTTCTCTTCGAGATAGCCTTCAAGGATATGAGAGATAAAAAAAGGCGATTTTATTTTTATCAGGAAATAATTTCGTTTTTCTAAGAATAAATTAGAATTCTCTTATTAATCCTCAAAATTGTAATCATATACCTGCATAATATATCTATGCAAGCCGGATTGTCCGCCTAATTTATCCAAAATCTGACCCACTACTTTTTGTTTTACTTTTATTGGCAGCAGGTCAATGAATTCTTTCGATTTATCAATTAACTGTTCCTGATAAACATTCATTTTTCTTTCGGTTAGAGTTTCCATCAATTGTTTTACATACAGCGCTAACTGACGCTCGTTAAATTCAGGTAGCTTGCGTAGCAATAAATCCTGTAAAAGACTGAACTTATTATCTTGCTTTTTTATTTCTTCAATAAGGTCATCAATCCTGTTGTTTCTCATTAAAAGCACCACCAGCTTGTCAAAGGAATAATATTCGCGTTTACTTTTTATGAGTGTAACAAGTTCTTCCATTACCCGCGAATGGTCTTTAACAGGAAGCAATTCAAGATAACGTTCGAATTTTTCAGGTAAACTAAATAAGCGGCGAATAAAATTTTCACGCAGATATTTAATTTCTATTTCCACCTTTTCTTTTTTTCTTGCCTGCGAAATAATATACTCCAGGTAATCATTGTAATAACGTTTATGCAGCGTTCTAATTTCTTCATAATTTAATTCCAATAACCTAAAAGCTTTGTCATCCCCGTTGTTACAGAAATATAATTCCGACTTCGCAATAATTAATTCTACTTCCCCATACTCTGCATGAAGGGGAAGTGCGGTCTTAAATAACTTCCATTCCCTCAGCGCGACTTCAAATCGCACAATCAGCAATTTATCAAAAGTGTGTGAATAGGGGATTTTATAAATTCGCTTTCGTAATTTATTATTTAGAAACAAAAGTTCAGCTTCGTTTTTTGACGTGCAAACAAAACGGGGAATCAGAAACGTAAAAGCGTCACAATGCAGGCTCTTGTTTGATTCAACAGAAGCTACAGCAGCTCTGAACCATGCGTTTTTTTCTTTTGAAGAC
>Ga0265327_10004953_pt1 | contig 11447 bp, 10 predicted proteins | sample 41621metaG_FD_202089 | JGI IMG/M metagenome (GOLD analysis project Ga0265327, IMG submission 202089) | Rhizosphere microbial communities from Carex aquatilis grown in University of Washington, Seatle, WA, United States - 4-16-21 metaG | ecosystem: Host-associated > Plants > Roots > Rhizosphere...
CCGCCGCACCGCCTCCAGCCGCATCTCCTTGCAGACGTTGAAGAGGTGCACCCGGGCCCAGTCGAATGGGATCAGGCGTCTCAGCAGCCAGGGCCAGGCCTCCCACTCCTCGCTCTGGCGGTAGGTGATCCCGGTGATCTCGAAGCGTTCGTTGAACCGGCGGTTGAGCCGGAACCAGCGCTCCGTAAGGAACACGCCATGGCCGGGCGCCATGCCGTCGGCGCTGTTGGCATATGGGACCACCGCCACGAACGAGCCACCGGGCCGCAGGAGCCGGTGACTCTCGTCGAAGACGTGGTCGAGCAGGGAATGCTCGAGGAAGTGACGTGAGGAGATGCCCGCGACGCTGCCGTCCGGAAAGGGATAGATGTCAGCGTTCAGGTCCAGCAGGACATCCGGCCCGTTCTCCTCACCGGGAAACTGGCCCGACAGGCTCGCCACGCCGCGCAGATCATCCAGGCCGACGTGGCCCGGTTGCTTGACGTAGCCGCAGCCGAGGTCCAGCCGCAGCTCCGGGTTGGCGGCGATCAGCTCCTCGATCGATGACCACTTCTGGGCGAGTAGCAACGTCTAGAGCCTACGCAGCAGCGGCACCCGAGCGGCGTCCCGGAGTCTGAAACCCCGGGACGCCGCTCCACGCATCAGGAGCTGAGGCTCACACCCTCTCCATCACGGGTCTTTGGCCGTGATTTTGCCCGGGGGTGCAGTGATTTTGTCGATCCCCGACACGGTCATCGGGTTCAGGAACGAGTCGAACAGCGTCCCGCCCCCGGGCCCGCCGAAGATCAGCGTGCCGGCGCCGACTTCGGGGCTGAGGGTGCCTTCGAATGCGATTCCGGGTTCGCCGGCGGAGTTGACGCACCCAAGGACCAGCTTCACGCCGCTGATCACGTCCCGGATCGCGCTTCCGGGCGGTGGTGTCGTGACCAGGCGCGTGGGCCAGGGCAGGTTTTCCGCTTTCACGGTGATCGGCCCTTTGGGACATTCCGGCGTCGCGACTTTGTTTTTGCAGTTGATCAGCGCGAAGCCGGTCATGATGTCTTCACCGGCGCCACCCCCGGCGGGGTTCCAGATTTCCTCCTTGTCGTTGACTTTGCATTTGATTTCGACGCCCAGAGCTTTCAGGGTCAGGGCGCCGATCGTCGTCGTCGCGACCGGAGTCGAGGTGACCGCTTTGAGTTTTTTGTACCAGTGAGGTTCGGCCTGGGCGGCTGCCGGTACGACCGCGAACGCGATCAGGGCAAGCAGCGGCGCAAGGCCGGCCGTGAAGTTCCTGCTCATCGGGTCTCCTGTCCTCGTTGAGGGCCGATGTGCTGCCGACCGCCCAGAAGCCCTCTTCCCGGACGCGTCGATGGCGCTCATGCGACGCTAACCGGGCTCGTTCTCTGCTGTCAAGGCCTTGTGAAGGGTCGACATCGCCCGGGCCCTCGGCCTCGTACATGAGGGCCAGTACCAATATCGGGGCGGCGGGATTTGAACCCACGACCCCCTGCTCCCAAAGCAGGTGCGCTACCAGGCTGCGCCACGCCCCGAGTCAGATGAGCTTACCGCCGGTCGCGGGGCTCCTCATGCGAGCAGGGCCGAGACGTCCTGCTCGAGGGCTTCACGTGCAGCGGCACGGCCGGCCTCGCGGGCTGCGTCGATCTGATGGAACTCGAGCAACGCGACACCCTCGGCCCGCGGTTTGATGATGAGGTCGGCATGCCGGCGAGCGGCCTCTGAGGTGTTGGCGCTACCCAGCAGCAGGACCCTGGTGAGGGTCTCCCCCAGGCCGGGTGTTCGAGCCGGGCGAGCCTCGCGAGGCTCCCTGGCGCTTCGGGCCGCTCCGTTCGAGTCGAAGCTCGTCTTGACGTCGACAGCGATGACGGGGCCCTCGCGGAGGTCGGCCATGGCACTGACGGGAAGGTTGTCGACAAGCGAGCCGTCGACGAGCAGGTCTCGTCCCCGGAGCTGAGGTGGCGCGAGGATGGGGATGCACATGCTGCATCCGACGGCGTCCCACATGAAGCCCTGCCTGAGGATCACCAGTCGCCCGGTCCGCAGATCTGCGGCTCCGCACATGTAGCTCCGGGACAGCTCCTCGATCGAGGCGTCGCCGAAGGTCCTCTGAAGCATCGCTTCGGCGCGCGTCCCGCGAATGAAGGCGTGACGGGGAAGCGTGTAGTCCGTGTGAGGGCGACGCTGGACGAACTCCTCGAAACAGTGCGCGTCCATCTCATCGCCGTCCATCCCCAGCGCGAAGAGCCCGCCGACGAAGGCGCCCATGCTGACCCCGAGGACGCGGTCGATCGCGACCCCCGCGGCGGTGAGTTCCTCGAGGACTCCGATGTGGGAGAAGGCCCGCGCTCCACCGCCGGACAGGACGACCCCCACCGAGCGCCCGCTGAGACGACGGGCCATCCGCTGCAGATCGCCGTCGAGTGACTGCTCGTCCAGCGCATGGGTCTCGATCGGGTTGAGCTCGGGCGCCCAGCCGGCGAGACGTCCCGAGCCGCGGGGGACGTTCACGGCGACCAGGTCGCAGCCCTGCAGCTCGAGGTGCGCCTGAAGGGCCGCCGGCACAGGGCCGCCGGAGGTGAGGGCGAAGATCCTGTCGGCCTGCTGCAGGCAGAACTCGGTCCAGGGCTCCTCCGAGTCGAGCCGGCCGGCGTTGAGGACGACAACATCATGCTTGGACTCCGAGCGGTCCAGCACCGGGCCGTAGACACCCGCCGAGTCGGCCCCGCCGCTGGGCGGATCAGCCTCCCGGCCGCTCAGCAGCACCGGTGACATGTGGAGCTCGAGCGCCGTGGTCAGGCCCCGGGCGATCCGTTCCAGGTCAAGTCCCGGGCTGAGGCCGACTAGCGCCACCGTGGTGGGACGGGGCCGGGATGCACCGAGCGGCGAGTGGGTGTCCCTGAGCTGGTCGGCCAGCACGCGGCTGAGAGCCAGCGACAGCTCGGGCGAGCCGCGAAGCAGCGCCTCGAAGTCGCTCCGGCCGACCTCCAGCACATCGCTGGCGCGGCCTGCCCGGACGGATGCCGAGCGCGGCGCAGCGCTGATCAGCGCCAGCTCTCCAAGCGCGTCACCACGAGCCAGCTCGCGCAGCAGCGCATCCTGCTCCTCGTCAACCACTTCGAGCCTTCCGGTACGCACGACGTACATCGCGTCGCCCGGCTCTCCCCTGCGGAACAGCCATGCCCCGGCATCGACCCGCACGGGCCGTGCGCTTTCGGCCAGCGACTCGAGCCCGGCTCGCTCGAGTCCCGAGAAGATCGGCACGCGGCTCAGAAAGTCGGCGACGGACTCCGCCCGCGGCTCGTGCTCCTCGTGTGCGGCCACCTCGATCGCCCGCCTCACCCTCTCGGGAAGCTCCCCTTCCAGGCCGGCGCCTCGCACCAGGGGCGCCGCTCGCTGGAGGTCCGTCTCGGCGACAGTGGGCAGGCGCTGAACCAGCAGCCCGCCGAGCCCTGCCAGGAACAGGCATCCGGCACCGAAGGCCCAGGCGTTGTCGAAGGCGTCCATCACTTCGTGTGGCGAGGGCGTCCCGATGATGGCGATCACGAATGCGACCCCGAATGCGGCTCCCAGCTGCCGCGCGACGGCGTTCAGAGCCGTGGCGGTGCCGAAGCTCTCCCCCGGCGCGCAGGCCACCGCCGCACTGGAGAGGTTCGGGAAGAGCGTCCCGGCCCCGATGCCCAGCATCACCATTCCGGGCAGCCAGACGCTGAGGAATTCCGGCTTGACCCCGACCCGCTCTATGAACCACACGACGGCCCCGCCCCAGATCAGGCCGCCAACAACCAGGACGGGCCTGTGCCCCACCCGCCCGACCAGCTTGCTGGTGGGGCCCGCGACCGCGGCCGCCACGAACGGCCCCGGCGTGAGCGCCAGACCGGCCGACAGCGCCGAGTAGCGCCAGACGCCGGTCAGGAACAGGACGTTTGTCAGGGTGTAGCCGTAGAAGCCGGCGGCGGCCACGATCGTCATGCCGTTGGCGGCGCTGAAGGTCCGGATCCGAAGGAGAGACAGGTCGACCATCGGGGAGCGGTGCCATTTGCAGCGCCGGACGAACACCGCCATCAGCGCGAGGGCCACCAGGGCGCAGGCGATGATCCGCGGGCTCCTCCAGCCCCATTCCTGGCCCTTGACGACGCCGAGCACGCAGGCGGAGATGGCCAGGGCGAACACGATCGCCCCCGTCACGTCGGGCATCCGCCGCCGGCCGGGAGTGCGGCTCTCGACGAGGTGCCGGCGAGCCAGCAGGACCGCGACGATTCCGATGGGGATGTTGACCAGGAAGACAAGGCGCCAGCTGGAGAGCGTGACCAGCAGGCCGCCCAGCGACGGGCCGAGACCGGCGGCCGCGGCAGCCACGGCCGAAAGGAGCGCCACGCCGTGCGAGCGCTGGTTCACCGGGAAGGCGTTCAGCACAAGGGCGAGCGAGGAGGGCACCAGCAGCGCCGCGCCCAGGGCCTGAAGGACACGGCAGGCGATCAGCAGCGAGACGGACGGGGAGACGGCGCAGAGCAGCGAGGCGGCCGTGAAGAGCTCGAGGCCGAAGATGAACACCCGGCGGCGTCCAAGCAGATCGGCCACCCGCCCGGCGGCCACCAGGAAGGCGGCGAAGACGATGTTGTAGACGTTGAGGACCCAGCTCAACGAGGAGATCGGCGTCTGCGGAAACGACCGGTGAATGTCCGGAAAGGCGATGTTGACGATCGTCGCGTCGACGAAAGCGACGCTCGCGCCCAGCGAGGCGATTGCCAGCACCGTCCGCGGCGATGGTCCTCGCCGGCGGACGTCCCCTTCCATGGTCGCCATGGAAGGGATCTTGTCAACAAGAGACGCCACGTGGCGCACCAGGGGTGTGCGTGCGGATGAATTTCGCACTGCGCTGCTAGCCTCCGCCAGCGCATGGCCGACGTCCAACCGCTCCGCGCTATCCACTACGCCCCGGAGGTCTCCGGTCCCCTGGCGGATGTCGTCGCGCCGCCCTACGACGTGATCGACTCCTCCCAGCGTGCCGCGCTGCTGGAGCGCTCCCCGTTCAACGTCGTGGCGATCGATCTGCCTCAGGCCGGCGAGGACGGCGGCGACCCCTACGAGGCGGCCCGGGAGCTGTTCGCCAGCTGGCAGAGCGAGGGTGTCCTGGCGCTCGACGATGAGCCGGCCCTGTGGGCGCACACCCAGGACTACGCCGGTCCCGATGGCGTCGCTCGCACCCGTCAGGGCTTCTTCTGCCGCGTGCGGATCGAGGGCTACGGACCTGGCCGGGTGCGACCGCACGAGCGGACCCACCCGGGACCCAAGGAGGACCGGCTGCGTCTCACCCGGGCCACGAGGGCGAACATCTCGCCGATCTTCTCGCTCTACTCCGACCCGTCCGGTGTGGCCTGGGGGGCGCTCGCCCCGTTCACCGCCGAGGCGCCCTGGGGCGATGTGACCGACGGCGACGGAACCCGTCACAGGCTCTGGCGCGTGGCCGATTCCGAGGCGATCGCGGCCGTCCAGGCGGCGACAAGGGATGCCGAGCTGCTGATCGCCGACGGGCACCACCGTTACGAGACGATGGACGCCTACGCCGAGGAGATCGGCGGCGAGGGCGAGCACCGCTACATCCTCATGTGCCTCGTGGCACTCGAGGATCCGGGCCTTGAGATCTTCGCCACCCACCGGCTGATCCGCGGGCTCGACGACGCTCGCTGGGCCGCCCTGGATGCCGCGCTTGGGCAGAACTTCGAGATGACCGAGATTCCCGAGTCCGAGCTTGCGCCGGAACCCTCGGAGGAGACGGCGCCCCTGGAGATGGGCTACATCGACGGGCGCACCGAGCGGACCGTCAGGCTGCGTCTGAAGGATCAGTCAATCGCCGACAGGGCCCTGGCGGAGCACACGGCGCCGTACCGGCGCCTGGACACGGGCGTTCTCGAGACCCTGCTGCTGAAGGGCGCCCTGGGGATGAGCGACGACGACATCTCCCACTTCAACGGGATGTTCTACGCGCGCGACACCGCCGAGGCGGTCGCGATGGTCCGCTCTGGCGAGTATCAGGCTGCCTTCGTGATGCGACCCACGCCGGTGCGCCAGGTGCGCGAACTGGCGGCCGAGGGCGAGAACATGCCGCCCAAGTCGACCTTCTTCTACCCCAAGCTTCTGACGGGCCTGCTGTTCAACCCGCTGGCCTGAAAGGTCTGCCCTCCACACCTAACCGGGGCTGGGGGTACTATCGTCGGAGGGGGAATGTCGTACTTGGCGGGGAAGCTTCGACCGAAGGGACGTAAATGAGTCAGACGCAAGGGCTAACAAGGATGAAAGCCACTGCTCGCCGCGACGGGACGACTCTGCGGCACACGGTGCAGGTGAGGGACCACAAGCTCACAGTCGATGAGACGCTCGACGCCGGAGGCGAAGACGCCGGTCCGGACCCGCTCGAGCTGCTGGCCGTCAGCCTGGCCTCATGCACTGCCATAACGATGGAGATGTACGCGAGCCGCAAGGGCTGGGACATCGGCCATGTCGAGGTGGACGTCGAGTACAGCCCCGCCGAGCGCGGCTGCCCGACCAAGTTCCAGCTGGTCATGCGCCTTCCCGATGACATGCCCGAGGAGCGGGTCGAGCGCCTCCGGGTGATCGCCGCGAAGTGCCCTGTTCACCGTGCCCTCGACGGCGAGGTCATGTTCCAGGAGCGCATTGAGCGCGTTCACCTGGCCGCCTGACCCCTCGACCCCTGGCGAGTTTCCACAGGCGAGCGCCGAGGTCGTAGCGGCGGCCGTCCTCGTGCCGCTGTTCGACGTGTCCGGCGACCCCCACGTCGTCCTCACGCGGCGTCGCTCAGACCTGCGCCGGCATGCCGGGGAGATCTCCTTTCCCGGTGGGCGCCGAGACGCCGAGGATGCAGATCTGGCCGAGACGGCCCTGCGCGAGGCCGAAGAGGAGATCGGCCTGCCTCGCGGCCAGGCAAGCCTTCTTGGCGAGCTGCCCCCCACCTCGACCTTCGTGACGGGCTATTTGATCCACCCGTTCGTGGCCTCGATTCCGGCGGGACTGAAGTGGGTGCCCTCCGAGAGCGAGGTCGATGCGGTGCTCGAGCTGAGCGTTCAGGAGGTTCGCGATTCGCGCGAACGGATCGAGATGACCCGACGGGGGTTCACCTTCGAGACCGATGTCTATGTCGTCGGCGAGCACCTGATCTGGGGTGCCACGGCGAGGATCATCGAAAACCTCCTCGAGCGCCTCGGGGAGGGCCTTCCAGGGGCCCCCTCGCCGGCCGTCTGAGGCTAGGCGCCGGGGGTCCAGCCGGACAGGCCGGAGAAGAGGTCGGGAGCGCTCCGCTCGGGCACTCCCACGGAGGTTGCGGCGCGCGGCCAGAGTCCGCCCAGCACCATCATCATCGAGCCGAGCAGGGCCAGCCAGGCGCCCTCGCGCAGCGACAGCGACACGATGTCCCCCGGCGGGGTCGGCGGCGAGATCATCCGGAAGACGACGCAGACGGCTGCAACTCCGCCCAGCAGGACGGCTGCGCCCCCCGCACCGTCGGCTACCACGCTCGCGCCCAGGGCCAGCGGAAAGAGCGCGTCCAGCAGGGCAAGGATCGCCAGGACGATCAGGATGATGTTCATGTCGTGAAGGACCTGGTGGGCGCTGACCGCGCCGATCCCCTGCCCGGAGAGGGCCGCCAAGCTGCCGTGCAGGGGCGCCAGGTAGGACTGAAGGTGGGAGTTGCCGAACTGCGCGACGAACTGGTCACCCAGCTGCGAGACGAAGGCGACACCGTTGGCGGTGAAGCTGACCTCGTACCAGGGCAGGAACACCGAGACGATCAGGATCACCGCGCCGAGCGCCGAGACGAGCAGTCCATATCTGGAGCGATCCCCCACCATCGGCTTCTCATCGGCTCGGGCGCCCGCAGGCTTGAACCTCTCGGCGTGCTCTGGCCGCCGGCTCGCGCCCGAGCTACAGGCCGAGCAGGGAGTCGACCGCCCCGCGGGCCGAGGAGACCCATGCGTCGGTGTCGGAGGGATCGACCTCGAGGCAGGCCAGGGGAATCTGGTTGAGCTCGGTCATCCGGCGGGCCATGCGCTCCCCCTCGGCGAGCACCGGCGCCGGCACAGAGGTGCCCCGCGCCTCGTAGAGGATCCCCCGTACGGTCGTGTCGATCGCCTGGGTCAGGAAGAACTCGAGCCGGGTGCCGTGGAGCTCGGCAAGCTGCTCGGGAGCTCCCGTCGCGGTCCCCAGCAACCAGCAGGCGATGGTCACACCGTCGAGCGCGCCTCGCAGAGTCGCCAGCCGGTCAGGCGTTCCGAGCCAGCACTCGGCGCCCAGCTCCTCGATCGCCTGGCGGCCCTCCTCGCTGCGTGTGGTGATGCGCACAGCATGGCCGTCATCGACGAGCCCGGCGGCCAGCTGCCTGCCTCGACAGCCCCCTCCGAGAAGCAGGATCCGTGCCACTGCCGGCCATCCTATTGGCCGGCAGTGTCCCTCAAGCGACTACTCAGGCCGTCGCCGGCTCGAGCCGTTCGAGAACCTCCTCGCGATCGGTCCCGTGGGTGCGCAGCACCTCGCTGAACTCGTTCCCGTAGACGTCCATCACCGCAAGCAGGATGTCTCGTGTCGCGACCGCCCGGGCGTCGCGGCGGCGGGCGATCTCCGTTGCGCCCTCGCTGACGCTTGCGACAACGTCCTCACGGTCGGCCCGCTCGCCACCGTCCGCGGGGTCGGGGTGCTCGACCGTTTCGAGCGGCGCCTCACTGACACCCAGTGCCTGGAGGGTCGCGCCGGCCTCGCCGTGGAGGCGAAGGATGCGCAGCCAGCGCTCTGCCTCAGAGGCGCGGGAGCGGGCAAAGGGGATCGCTGTCGATGCCATGCCGAGCACCATCGCAGCGTCGAGATCTGGGGCGGGGCCGGTGTTCATAGGGCTACCTCCTGGGTGCGGGCGATTGCTCGCGCCCTCAGGGGCGCGACGTTGTCGTGGGTCACAGTGATCTGGGGCGTGCCCTCCTCGAGGCGAAGCTTGAGCAGGGCGCTGCCGCGAGCTGCGGCCGTCTCTCGGGCCAACTCGATCGTGCGCTCGATCTCGGTCTCCTCGAGTCCTGCGGCGGCCAGGAAGCGATGGACCCGACGACGGCCCAGCTCGGCGTGGTCGAGCTCCAGTTCCTCGGTCCTGATGACGGGCGCCTCGGAGCCTCCCTCGATCCTCAGGAGGCATGCGGCCATGTCGTCGGGCCGGCGGTCGGCTTCGCCGCTGACACGGTCGAGCAGCGAGGCTGCCGTGGCGGTCTCTGCGATCGCGTCCAGCGAGCCGGAGAGGCGCTCGATGCCGAACAGCTCGTCCTCGACGCGCGCCTCGATCACCCCGTCGGTGTAGAGGCAGGCGACCGTGGCGCCGGGGACCGAGACGACCGTCTGGCGGGTCCCCGTCGTGCGGTCCGCGCCGATCGGGGGCGCCGAGCAGGCGGTGATCGGCGCATCCGGTGACATGCCGGTGAGCAGCGGGTGCGGGTGACCGGCGCAGGAGTAGGTGAGGGTCCGCTCGCGGGGGTTGTAGACGGCCAGGACAACAGTCGCGAACGAGCCGCCCAGCTGGCGTTCAAGGACCGGTGCTGCCGCCCTGAGCGATTCCCGCGGGCCGAGGCCGGCCTCCATGTAGGCCCGCAGGGTGAAGCGCAGAAGGGTCGTATGGGGAAGCGCCTCGCGGCCATGACCCGAGACGTCGCCGACGATCACCGCGACGAGGCCGTCCTGCAGCCCGAAGACGTCGTAGAAGTCCCCGCCGGCCGCGGGACCGGAAGCGGGACGGTATGCGGCCGTCGTGCCCACCGGCCCGAGCCTCTCGGGCAGCTCGGGCAGCAGCGCTGCCTGCATCAACCCGACGTCCTCCAGCAGTTCCTGGCGCTGGCGCGCGAGCAGGCGAGCTCTCCGGGCGCTGAGACGCGAGCTGACCGCGAAGGCGAGGGCAAGCACCCCGAGTGCGCCGACCAGCAGCCAGAGCAGCGGCGGAACGACGCCGATGATCCGCGTGACGGTCTTGACGATCTGTGACCCGGGGCCGCTCGCCTTGGCCGTGGTGTGAGAGGCGGCCGGGCGGTGTGGTTTCTTCTGCGCCGCCGGGCTCACCGTGGATGCGACGGGCACCGCTGCCAGTGCCCCCGCCGCTGCTGGGAGCGCCCGGCCTTCGCCCTTGTGGGAATGCGCGGCCCTGTGCGGCCCCCCGGCGCCGGTGGAGCTTTCGCCGACGATCTTCGGCAGGGGGCTCGTCGCGGTCTGCGCCGGAGTGCTCGTCGCGACCGGGGTCGTTACGGGAGCAGCCGAGGCCGCGATGGCTCCGGTCGGCTGGCGGGCGGCTTCTTCGCTTTCACGGGCTTCCCGCGCTTCGCGTTCCTTCTTCGTTTCCTTGGAGCCTTCCTTTTCGGCTTTGCGTTCGCGGCGTTTCTGTTCGCGTTCGCGTTCGCGTTCGTGTTTGCTCTTGCCGGCCTGGGTCTGAGGGTTCGCGACGCCGCCCGGCGAGCCGGCGGCTCCTTCGGAGCTCGTTTTCTGGGCTGCCTTTTCTTCCGCTCGCTTGGCACGTTTTTCGGCTACGTGAGTGCGCGTCGCGCCTGATTTGGAGCTCTGCGTGGTCCCCGTCCTCGACGCTTCGGGGCCGGTCGCGGGAGCTGCCCCACCACCGCCGGGCCCGGCGGCGGCGTTCGGCCCGCGTCCCTGGGCGCGGTGTTTGACGGCCGGTTTCGTTGCGGCGGGGGGTTCAGCCGCCGGGGTGCTGGTGAGCGCGGGGGCGGGCGCCGCTTCCGGCGAGGACTTCTTGGAGGCGTGCGTCGCCGAGGCGGACGGGAGCGTGCCCGAGAGGAACAGTGCGCAGAGAATCGATAGCGCGAGCGCCAGGCTCGCCGATGGTCCTGGAATGCGTAGTCCGAAAGAGCGCCGGGCCATCAGTTGGCCGCCGTCGTGCTCCCGTGGACGAACTCGAGCGCCTGCTCGAGGGTCGGGACGATCTCGAACATGCAGTCCAGACCAGTCAGTTCGAAGATCCGCAGGACGTTCTCGTCCCGGCAGGCAACGGCCATGCGGATGCCCGGGTCCAGCGCCCGCTGGGCACCCACGAGGACGCCCAGGGCGGTCGAGTCGATGAACGTGACGCCGGAAAGGTCGACGACCACGTGGCGGGCGCCTGCCGCCTGCAGGTCCCCGAGGGCCCACTTGAGGTCGGGTGCCGAGGCGAGGTCGAGGTCGCCCTCGACGCTGATGACGCTCGTGTCATGGGCCAGCTCATGCTGTCCGATCACGAAGGCGATCGCCCCGGAGGAATCTTTTTTGTTGTCTCCCACAGCCTGCATCTGCACTCCTGACGTCGAGTTCTCCGGTCTCGGGCGCCCGGGTCGCCGGTCGGCGTTCGTCCGGGCATCAATCACTTCGGCATTTCCGGCGATTGACTTGACCCGCCCTGTTGCACCTAGAACAGATGTCCGCTCGAA
>Ga0265327_10004954_pt1 | contig 11446 bp, 8 predicted proteins | sample 41621metaG_FD_202089 | JGI IMG/M metagenome (GOLD analysis project Ga0265327, IMG submission 202089) | Rhizosphere microbial communities from Carex aquatilis grown in University of Washington, Seatle, WA, United States - 4-16-21 metaG | ecosystem: Host-associated > Plants > Roots > Rhizosphere >...
AGACCGGCGACCTTCCGCCGAATTACGACCACTGCGTCCTCGGCGACCATCCGGTGCGCAGCCTTCGCGCCCTCGCCGACGACACGCCCGATCGCTTCGGGCGGCCCCGCGTCGACCTGGTGGGCGTCCGCCTCATGAGCACCGAGGAGGCCGATGCCTTCACCCCCGGGGAGCGGGTCGCGCTGTACAACGACGCCGATCCCGACATCCCGGAAGTGGACTGGCGGGGCGGGACGCCCTGACCAACGGAAATGCCGCGCACTCGATAAATCATCCTTTTGAGCGATGGTGGCGGTTTGCGCCGCGGAGTACCCTTCCGGGCATGGCCGCTGAAACACCCCTACGTGAGATCATCGTCGCGCTCGTCGACGACAACCGCATTTCCCGCAACGAGCACGCTCGACTGCTCAACGCGGAACCCGGCGTGACCGTCGTCTCCGCGGAGGCGACGCTCAGCGTGACGATGCTCACCGAGGAGCAGCCCGACGTGGTGCTCGTCGAGGCGGGCATCACCGAGGTGCTCTCGCTGCGCGCGGCGGTCACGACGCGGCGCGTGCTTCCCGGCGCGAGCGTCGTCATCACCGACCTGATCCCGGAGAACGAGGACATCGCCGACTTCGTGAAGGCCGGTGTCGCGGGATTCGTGCTCAAGGAAGCGACGAGCGACGATCTCGTCGACACGGTGCGCACCGTCGCCGACGGCTCGCACGTGCTTCCCGACGCGCTCACCTCGCCGCTCTTCGTGCAGATCGCCGCCGAAGGCATCGAGATCGACGACGAGGAGTCGGGCAGGAAGGTGCGCGCCAGCATCGCCGTCAGTCTCACGCTGCGGGAGCAGGAAGTCGTGCGGCTGATCGGTGAGGGCATGGCGAACAAGCAGATCGCGGCGCGCCTCATGATCAGCACGGCGACGGTGAAGACGCACGTGCGCAAGGCGATGGACAAGACGGGGCTGCACACCCGCCTCCTGCTCGCCACGCGCACCGCGCCGCCGCGCGCCAACTAGCCGCGCGCCAACTAGCCGCACCGCCCGGCCGGCCGGGCGGTTGCCGAGCGCCAGCGCCGGGCGATAGAATCGACGGATGCAGAAACTCCTCGTTCAAAGCTTCGGCGTCTCCCTCGACGGCTTTGCCGCCGGCCCCGACCAGAGTCTCGAACAGCCACTCGGCCTGCGCGGTCCCGAGCTGATGGAGTGGGTCTTACCGACCCGCAGCTTTCAGCGGATGCACGGCGGCAGCGACGACGGCGAGACCGGCGTCGACAACTCGCTCGCCGAAGCCGGCTTCGGCGAGAACGGCGCCTGGATCCTCGGCCGCAACATGTTCGGCCCCGTGCGCGGCCCCTGGCCCGACGAGAGCTGGAAGGGCTGGTGGGGTCCCAATCCGCCCTATCACGTGCCGACGTTCGTGCTCACGCATCACGCGCGCGCGCCGATCGAGATGGAAGGGGGCACGACGTTCCACTTCGTCACCGACGGCATCCATGCGGCGCTCGAGCGTGCCTTCGCCGCGGCGAACGGCAAGCACGTGCGGCTCGGCGGCGGCGCGTCGACGGTGCGGCAGTACCTGCGCGCGGGGCTCATCGACGAACTCCATCTCGCCGTGCGGCCCATGCTCCTCGGTATGGGCGAGAGCCTCTGGCAGGGGCTCGACGCGCACGCGCTCGGCTACGAGGTGTACAAGACCATCCCCGGCGAGCGCGCGACGCACATGTTCCTGCGCAAGCGCGGCTGACGTTCCGTGAACGGCGCGCCGTGGGTGCCGTTCCGTGAGCCGCCGCGGGCGACGATCGTGCGCAACCTCACGATCGCGCTCGTCACGGGGTTCGTCTTCGCGCAGTTCACCGGCGGGCTCGCGCGCTGGCCTGTGGCGACACTGCTCATGTGCTGGCCGACGTTCGGCGGGCACTTCGTGGAACTCGCGTTCCTGAACGGGCTGCGGCCACGGCTGCCGCGCGCTCGCGCGATACAGGTGATCGTGCGCCTCGCCTGGTGGTTCGGCGCGGGCGTCGGCCTGCTGTACGCGATGCGCCTCACGGCGGAGGCGCTTTCGCTCACCCGCGCGCCGCTCTGGTTTCCGCTGTGGATGGGCGGCGTCGCGTTCATCGGCGTCGAGTTCGTCGCGCAGCTCGCGGTGCAGCTTCGCGGGCTGCCGAGCTTCTACGACGGACGCGCATAGCGCGGCGCCCGGAGGCATGAAGTAACTTCGCCGTGGTCATCTCCGGAGAATCCGTGAAGCGAGTCGCCGTCGTCGTCGCGTTGTTCGTGCTCTCGTTCGCCGCGGCCGCGGGCCCCGCCCACGCGCAACGTCAGCGTCTCTCGATGGACCCGGGCTGGCGCTTCGCGCTCGGCGATCACCCCGGCGCCGAAAAGCCCGCGTTCGACGATGCCCAGTGGCGCCGCCTCGACCTCCCGCACGACTGGAGCATCGAGGGCACGCCGGCGAAGGACGCGCCCGCCGGCGGCAACGGCGGCTACTTCCCCACGGGCATCGGCTGGTATCGCAAGGCGTTCCGCCTCCCGGAGGGCGCGCGCGGGCACGACGTGTCGCTCGAGTTCGACGGCATCTACATGAACGGCGAGGTCTGGGTGAACGGCGCGCGACTCGGCAAGCGCCCGTACGGCTACACCAGCGTCGCCTACGACATCACCTCGCATCTCGTGCCGGGCGTGAACGTCGTCGCCGTGCGCGCCGACAACTCGGCGCAGCAGAACTCCCGCTGGTACTCGGGGAGCGGCATCTATCGCCACACTTGGCTCACCATCACCGACCGGCTGCGCGTCGCGCGGTGGGGGACGTACGTCACCACGCCGCGTGCAGACGCGGCGGGCGCCGACGTCGTCGTGCGCACGCGCATCGAGAATCGCGGCGCGCTCGTGAAGCACGGCGTGCTCCGGAGCACCATCGTCAGCGGCGACGGCAAGGACGTCGCCTTCGCCGAATCGCCGTTCTCGCTCGGCAATGCGCTCGACGACGAGATCGAGCAGACGCTGCACGTGGCCGCGCCGCTCCTCTGGAGCGTGGAGCACGCGAACCTCTATACGCTCCGCACCGAACTGCTCGACGGCGCCCGCGCCACCGACCGGGTTGCGACGCCGTTCGGCATCCGCCGCATCGCGTACGACAAGGACCAGGGGTTCCTGCTCAACGGCACGCGCGTGAAGATGAACGGCGTGAACCTGCACGGCGACGCGGGCGCCGTGGGCACGGCGGTGCCGGAGCGCGTCTGGGAGCGGCGCCTCGTCGCGCTCAAGGCGATGGGCGTGAACGCCATCCGCACCTCGCACAATCCGCCGGCGCCGGAGTTCCTCGATCTCTGCGACAAGCTCGGCCTGCTCGTGATGGCCGAGGCGTTCGACGAGTGGACGTTCGGCAAGGTGCCCGAGGGCTATCACAAGTATTTCGCCGAGTGGAGCGAGCGCGACGTCACCGACTTCGTGCACCGCGACCGCAACCATCCGAGCATCGTGCTCTGGAGCGCGGGCAACGAGATCGGCGAGCAGACGTCGCCCACGGGCGCCGACGTGCTGCGGCGACTCGTCGGCTTCTTCCACAGGGAAGATCCGACGCGCCCGGTCACCACCGGCAACGACCACATCTTCGCCGACGACGGCGCGACGCCCGCGTCGTTCCTGAGCGCCGAAGACGTCGTCGGCTACAACTATGTGGACCGCTGGCACGAACGCCGCGAGATCTTCGCCGAGCCCGACCGCCATGCGCATCCCGAGTGGAAGATGATCGGCACGGAGAGCAGCCCGGCGTTCAACACCTTCGACGGGCGCTACTCGCTCGGCGCCGACGCCACGCGCGTCACGCCGAACTACACCACGGGGATGGTGCAGGCCGAGCGTCTGTGGAAGTGGGTCGCGATGCACGATTATTTCGCCGGCGATTTCATGTGGACCGGCGTCGATTACCTCGGCGAGACGGTCTGGCCCGGGCTCGGCTTCCTGAGCGGCTCGCTCGACATCATCGGCCGGCCGAAGGATTCGTACTACTTCTATCAGAGCGTCTGGACGAGCGCGCCGGTGCTGCATCTCTTCCCGCACTGGAACTGGCCGGGGCGCGAAGGGCAGATGATCCCCGTGCTCGCGTACACGAACTGCAACAGCGTGGAGCTCTTCCTCAACGGCAAGTCGCTCGGCGAGAAGGTTCTCGAGTTCCCGGCGCAGGGCACGACCGGCGGATGGAACAGCTACGCGCTCCCCGTGGTCGCGGCGACGACGAACGACCTGCACCTCTCGTGGGACGTGCCGTACGCGCCCGGCACGTTGCGCGCCGTGGGGAAGAAGCGCGGCGGCGCGCCGTGCGGCGCGGATGAAGTGCGCACGGCCGGCGCGCCCGCGGCGATCCGTCTCGTCGCCGACCGCGACAGCGTGAGCACGAGCGCCGGCGACGTGTCGCACGTGAACGTCGAGATCGTCGACGCCAACGGCATCGTCGTGCCTACGGCGAGCGATCGCGTGCGGTTCGCGGTGCGCGGCGGCACGATCGTCGCGCTCGACAACGGCGACCTGTTCGACCACGATCCGTACCGCGCGAGCGACCGGCGGGCGTTCAACGGGCGCGGGCTGGCGCTCCTGCGCGCGTCGCAGCCCGGCACGCTGACGCTCACCGCGACGGCCGATGGCCTGACGCCGGCGACGGTGACCGTGAAGGTCGTGCGCGGCGCCGACGCGCCGGTCATTCCCGCGGCGCGCTGAGCGATCGAGGGCGGCGCTGAAACGAAGAAGGGCCCGGCTGTGCCGGACCCTCGTTCGTCGCCACGTTGCCCCCCAGCAGCCGTGGCGTCATCAACTCCGAGCGGAGAGAGAGTCGCTTACGGAGCCGCCGGCTTGTGCGCCGACACCCACGCCTGTTGTGCCGGCGTGAGGACGTTCCAGATGGCCGTGTGCAGGGCGTCGAGCGCGCTCTTGAGCGCGTCGCGCGTGCCCTTCGCGGCGTCGATGTACGGTTTGAGATCCGACCCCTTCTTGCCCGCGTCGCGCGCGGCCTTCGCGATGGCGTGCAGCGAGTCGAGCTTCGCGATGTCGGCCTTGCGCTCCACGGCGAACGCGTCGCGCAGCGCCTTGATCGCGGTCTTCTGCGCGGCGGTGAGCTTGAGGCTGTCGGGGAACGGCGCGCCCGGCGCCTTGGCGTTGGCGAGGCTCGGCGCGCCCGTCATGAACGGGCCGTCGGGGAGGCCGTAGGTGGCGTCGAACGTGAGGAGCGACTGATCGATCGAATTGAGCAGCGCCGTGTCGTCCTGCGCGGCGGTCGGCGCCCGCTCACAGGCGGCGACGGCGAGGATGGCGGCGACGAGGAACAGCTTCCGCATGGTGGTGACCTCTTGGCGTGATTCCCGACGGTGCGTAACGAGAGGACCGGCGAAGGCCCTCACTCGTTAAACGACGGGGCCACCGGAACGTTAAGCCACCCTACGCCGCGGCTTCCCGCAGGAGCGCCCAGGCCCGCGCGATATGGCGCTCACCGGTCCGCAGGTTACCGATCGCCACCCGCAGCACGTACGTCGGCCCCAGCATCGTGTGCGAGATGAAGATGTCGCCGCTCGCGTTCACCCGGTCGAGGATGCGCGCGTTGTGCGCGTTCACCTCGGTGGGCGTGAGTCCGGCCGGCACGTGCCGAAAGCAGACCGTCGAGAACGGGTGCGGCGCCGCCAGGTCCCAGCCGGGCGCGTCTTGCACCCACCGGGCGAACGTGCCCGCCAGCTCGCAGTGGTGCCGGATGCGCGCCGCGATCCCCTCGGCGCCGAAGGCCCGCAACACCATCCACAGCTTGAGCGCGCGAAAGCGCCGGCCGAGCTGGAAGCCGTAGTCCATGTAGTTCACGACGATGTCCTGCTCCGCCGTCTCGAGGTACGCGGCCACGAGCGAGAAGGCGCGCTTGAGCACGTCGGGGCGGCGCGTGAAGAACACCGAGCAATCCATCGGCGTGAAGAGCCACTTGTGCGCGTTCACGACGAACGAGTCGGCGCGATCGACGCCGTCCAGCAGATGGCGCAGCTCGGGCACCGCGCCGGCAACGCCGCCATATGCGCCGTCGACGTGCAGCCAGAGCGTCTCCTCGGCGCAGATGTCGGCGATGGCGGCCACGGGGTCGACGCTCGTGATGCTCGTCGTGCCCACCGTCGCGACGACGGCGATGGGCGTCATGCCGCGCGCGCGATCGGCGGCGATGGCCTCGCGCAGTGCGGCGGGGATCATGCGGAACTGCGCGTCGGCCTCGATGCGAACGACGTTTTCGAGGCCGATGCCGAGCGTCATCGCCGCCTTGTCGATGCTCGAGTGCGCATGCTGGCTGCAGTAGATGCGCATCGCGGGGAGGTCGCGGCCGGCGAGTCCCTTGCGGCGCACGTCGAGCGAGGCGTCGCGCTCGCGCGCGGCGGCGAGGGCATAGAGCGTCGATGTGCTGGCGAGGTCGTTCACCATGCCGAACCAGCCGTCGGTGAGCCCGAGGAGCTGTCGGAGCCAGTCGGTGGTGACCTGCTCGAGTTCGGTGGCGGCGGGGCCGGTGCGCCAGAGCATCCCGTTCACGTTCAGCGCGGCCATCAGGAACTCGGCGAGCACCCCCGGCGCCGAGGCGGTGTTGGCGAAGTAGGCCATGAATCCCGGGTGGTTCCAGTGCGTGAGCCCGGGAAGGACCTGTGTTTCGAAGTCCTCGAGTATCCGCTTGAGCGGCTCCGCCTGCTGGGGCGGGGTGTGCGAGAGGCGTGCCTTCGTGGCCCCCGGTTCGAGCGGCGGGAGCACCGGATAGCGTTCCGGCGCATCGAGATAGCGCGCGATCCAGTCGACGAGTTCGTGGGCCCGTTCGCGGAAATCGGCGGCGCCGACGTCGCCGAACGGGTCGGGCGGGGCAGGGACGGTGGCCATGCCCGAAATCAAAGGAAACCCCGTGCCGGTCGCTACCGTAAAGGAAGGAGACATCCCCCGCAGCGGTTCGAGGAGAGATACGAGATGATCGCGCTCATCCCGGTGGCATTGGCGTTCCAGGTGGCGGTCGGCGTGCGCGTCGGCCAGGACACGTCGGCAAAGGCGCGCCTGGAACGGGCGTCCGAGATGGAGGCGCAGCTCGAGGACATCCCCGTGACGGAGCGCCGTCCGGTGAAGCGCGTGGCGGTGACCGACGAGATGCTGCGGACGGCGTACAAGGACGCCGGGGCGAAGAGCCTCCTGCTCCGCGCACGCGCGGCGCGCCTCAAGCAAGACGCGGCGCTCGCGAGCTACGACGCGACGACGTACCAGCGCCTGAGCGTGCAGATGGGCTTCAAGGCGATCGGCCGCGACCGGCTCGCGATGCGCCACGAAGAGGCGACGCGCGTGCAGTGGGAGCGCGGCAAGGGCGCGCTCGTGGAGATGCGCGGCGCGCGGAGCGCGATCCCGATCGTCGAGGGGCTCGACAAGGACGAGAAGAAGAACGCCGACGCCGACATGAACGGGATGAACAGCATCCCGTACTTCCCGGGGCGCGAGGACCTCTGGATCGGCGGCGGGCTCGCGCGATCGGAAGTCGACGAGCGCGAGTTCGTGCATCCCATCGCCGAGGGCGCCGAGGCGTACTACACGTACGAGACGGGCGACTCGGTGATCATGACGTTGCCCGACGGCAAGCGCATCACGCTGCGCGAGCTGAAGATCGAGGCGCGAAGCCCGAAGTGGAATTTGAGCGTGGGCTCGTTCTGGTTCGACGAGGCGAGTGCGCATCTCGTGCGCGCGGTCTATCGCCTCTCGACGGCGATCGACGTCTGGGGGCTCGAGAAGGAATCGCGCCTCGAGCGGCAGAACGACACGACGCGCAAGAACGACTCGACGGCGCAGGGCGGGCGCGGCGGCGGTCGCGGCTACGCGCGCGGCCGGCCGCGCGCGCCGGGGGGCAACAGCACCACCGACGAAGGCCCGCCGATGATGGTGAAGGCGCTGATGTCGCCGCTCAAGGTGGACGTCACCGCGATCACGCTCGAGTTCGGACTCTACAACCAGCGCTTCTGGCTCCCGCGCACGCAGGCGCTCGACGGCATGGCGCAGGCGGGCTTCATGCGGCTCCCCGTGACGCTCGAGGAGCGCTACAAGTACGCGACGGTGAACGAACTCGAGAAGCCGCTCGACATCGCCGTGGCGGCGCCGCGGCGCACCATGTCGGTGCGCGACAGCCTGCGCAAGGCGGGCGTGCCCGAGGTGGAACTCGACTCGGCGGTGCGCCGCATCCAGCGCGCGCGCGCCAAGGAACTCGCGGCCAAGAAGGAGCGCGAGTGCGCCGCGACCGGCACGTACACCACGGTCTCGCGCCGTCAGCAGGGGACGCTCAACGTCACCACGCAGACGCCGTGCGACGTGACGAAGCTCGAGAACTCGCCCGACCTCCCCAAGTCGATCTACGACGACGGCGACGAACTCTTCGGCAAGAGCCAGCGCGAGGAACTCGTGAAGGCGCTCGACTTCGGCCTCCAGGCCGGGTGGGGCCCGCAGGCGCCGACGCTCTCGTACGGACTCTCGTACACGCGGTACAATCGCGTCGAGGGGTTCTCGACGGGGCTCGGCCTCGCGAGCGAACTCGGCCGCGGCTACAGCGCGTCGCTCACCGCGCGCGGTTCGCTCGGTGACAAGCAGCTCAACGGCGATCTCACGATGAGCCGCACGAACGGCCGGGACACGCTGCGCGCGACGCTGTATCGCCGCCTGAACGTGATGAACGACTGGGGGACGCCGCTCGACTTCGGCGCGAGCCTCGCGTCGCTGCTCTATGCGCGTGACGAAGGGGCGTACTACCGCTCGTGGGGCGCGAGCGTCGGCGGTCGCACGAAATTCCTCGGCGCGCTCGACTGGCAGTTGTTCGCCGAGCAGCAGTGGAAGGCGGATGTGACGACGCGATGGAGCCTGTTCGGCGGGGCGAACGACGCGCGCTTCATCGAGAACCCGGCGGCGCAGAAGGCGATGGCGTACGGCGCGCAGGCGCGGCTCGTCTCGAGCGCGGGGCTCGACCCGCTCGGCTGGCGCGCGATGAGCGACGTCCGTCTCGAGGGCGCGGGGGGCGATTACCAGTACGGCCGCGCGTTGGCGGACGTGACGGTGAGTCACCCGATCGGGCTGGGACTCGCGGGTTCGCTCACGGCGAGCGCGGGGTACTCGACGGGCACGGTGCCGGTGCAGCGCCTGTTCTACCTCGGCGGCCTGCAGACCATCCGCGGCGAGACGGCGCTCACGGCGAGCGGCGACGCCTTCTGGATGACGCGCGCGGAGATCGGCTACCAGATGCCGATCATGCGGCCGATCGTCTTCACCGACATCGGCTGGGCGGGGAGCCGGAAGGACTTCGGGAACCCCGGGCGTCCGCTCTCGGGGGCGGGGATCGGGGTGTCGATGCTCGACGGGCTGATCCGTGCCGACCTGGCGCGGGGGCTGTTTCCGGTGAAGCAGACGCGGTTCGATCTGTACCTCGAGGCGCGATTCTAAGGCACGACGCCGCGGATTTGCGCGGATACTGCAGGGGCGAGGCTCAACGACGCCGCAGGTTTACGCAGGTACTTCAGGAACGAGGAAGTACAACGGAAATGGGGGAACGACGCCTCGATCGACGAGCTGTCGTTCCCCCATTCAGTTCTCGTTCTCCTCGCTCCTGAAGTATCTGCGTAAATCCGCGGCGTCGTTCCAGCCCCACCGCACCGCGTTGCGGAATCCCGGGTGACGGCGTCCTTTTCCTATAGGATAAGGCCCGATCCATCAGCCCCCATCCGTGACGACCGAACCAACGACCGGCGGTGACAAGTTGTCCGCGGCGGAGATCCTGCTCTGGCAGGGCCGTTTCCGCCGCAACTTCGTGCTCGTCGTCGGGCTCGGCACCATCTCGCTGAAATGGGCCGGCGTGATTGCGAGCACGTCGGTCGTGGCGGCGAGCATCGGTGCGCATCCCGCGCTGCTCATCGGTCTCGGCATGATCGTGGCGTACCTCGCGTGGAACGAGCTCTTCTGCGCCTCGCTGCGCAAGAGCCGGTCGGCGGGCACCGTCGCCGTCTCGGCCGCAGTGATCGCCGACATGGTGCTCCTGTTCGGCATCATGTACGTCATCACGCCGCCCGAGGAATATCAGCGCGGCCTCATCATCTCGATCTTCACGGTGCAGCTGACGCAGCTGTACTTCGGCTCGCGGGCGACGGCGTACAACCTGCTCGTCGTGGCGATGCTCCACACGCTGGTGGTGCTCGCCGCGTCGGAAGCCGGGGCGCTCGCCGCGCCGGCGGAGCATCTGTGGGACCTCGCGCTCTTCCTCATCGGCGCGCTGCTCTTCGCGAAACTGCAGGGGCAGATGACGACGCGGCTCGACCGCATCGTGGGCGTGTTCGAGCGGGCGCAGGACGGCGACTTCTCGGTGCCGTACGACGAGTCGCTCGACCTCATGCCCGACGCGATCACCGTCGTGGGACGCGCGTACAACCGCATGCGGACGCACCTCGAGACGATCGTCCTCACCGATCCGGTGAGCGGCTGCTACAACCGCCGCGGCTTCGAGCAGCTCACGACGCGCGAAGTGTCGCGCGCCGTGCGCGGGCAGCATCCGCTCTCGATCCTCGCGATCGACGTGGATCACTTCAAGCGCATCAACGACGAGTTCGGCCACCTCACGGGCGACGAGGTGCTGCGCGAGATGGGCGCCCTGCTGCGCGAGACGGCGCGCCTCGGCGACGTGGTGGCGCGCATCGGCGGCGAGGAGTTCGAGATCCTCGCGCCCGACACGCAGACCGACGGCGCCCAGATCCTCGCCGAGCGCATCCATCACGCGTTCGAGACGCGGCCGTTCGCGAGCCTCGGCCCGGAGCGCAAGATCACGGTGAGCATCGGCATCTCGAGCGAGGCGGCGCGCAACGACCAGATCGCGAAGACCCTCATGGCCCGTGCCGACGAGGCGCTCTACGTCGCGAAGCGGAACGGGCGGCACCGCACCGAAGTCTGGCACCCGGGGATGCGCGCCTTCGACGGCACGCCGCCGGGGCGGCGGAGCATCGAGCGGCATGCGCTGGGGCACGACGAATTCCCGGTGACGTAGGCTCCAACGACGCCGCGGATCGACGCGGATACTGCAGGGGCCTGACGACGCCGCAGGTTTACGCAGGTACTACAGGAACGAGGAAGAACAACTGAAAATGGGGGAACGACACCTCGGCAACCGAGCTGTCGTTCTCCCATTTTGTTGCCGTTTCCTCACGCCTGTAGTATCTGCGTAAATCTGCGGCGTCTTTTCAGCCGACGCGGAGAACGCCTTCCATCACTCGTACGGCTGAACCACCGACGCGAATGGCCGTCACCGCGCCGCCGGACTTGTCGGCCTCGATCGCGATGCGGCTCGGCCGCCCCATCTCGACGCCCTGGTCGACGGTCCAGGTGAACGTGCCGTCGCGCGAGCGCTCGCGCATCGCGAGGTAGCCCGCGAAACAGGCGTTCGCCGAGCCCGTGGCCGGG
>Ga0265327_10004955_pt1 | contig 11445 bp, 12 predicted proteins | sample 41621metaG_FD_202089 | JGI IMG/M metagenome (GOLD analysis project Ga0265327, IMG submission 202089) | Rhizosphere microbial communities from Carex aquatilis grown in University of Washington, Seatle, WA, United States - 4-16-21 metaG | ecosystem: Host-associated > Plants > Roots > Rhizosphere...
CGGCGTTCGTCGTGACGCGCTGAGCCACGTCCGCGCTCAGCGGCTGGTTTTCGCCCGCAACCGGGCCGCGGCGCGTTCGCTCGCCGCCCGGCGCGGCGCGAGATACGCCGCCATGTTTTCCCGCATGCGGGCCACGAGCGCCGGGTCGGCGGTCCGGGTCGAGCCACCCTCAAACGGAGGCATCGGGTCATACTCGATGCTGAGTTGAATCGCCTTCGCCACTTCCTCCCCGCGCAACTTCGCGACGAGGCTGAGGGCAAAATCAATGCCCGCCGTGACTCCGCCGCCGGTGACGCGGTTGCGGTCAAAGACGACCCGCTCATCAACCGGGATGGCGCCGAACAGCGCGAGCTGGTCCCGCGAAGCCCAGTGGCAGGCCGCCCGGTATCCCTCGAGCAGGCCCGCCGCGGCCAAGACCAGTGAACCCGTGCAGACCGAGGTGACCCATTGGGCGGTGGCGGCCTGCTGGCGGACAAAGGCGAGCGTCGCTTCGTCCTCCATCAGGTCCACCTGGCCGGGTCCGCCTGGCACGCAAATCACGTCGAGCCCGGGGCACTCCTCAAACGTCGTGGTCGGTTCCATCGCGAAGCCATTGACCGTGGCGACGGGCTCGCGCTGCTTCCAGACAAGGTGAACCTTGGCTTCCGGAACCCGGACGAAAACCTCGGCGGGTCCCACCAGGTCCAGCAGCGTCAGCCGCGGAAAAAGGAGGAGCCCGATGTTCATGGGCTCAGATGTGCTTGGAGTCGGCCTCGTCCTTCTTGGCGTAGCCGCTGTCCTGGCGCTGGTGGTTGACCTGGTTTTTCTTCAGGTAGGCCTGGTAGACATCGTCGGCGGACATGCCCAGCGTCTGGGCGAGTGACACGAGGAAATGGAACAGGTCGACGACCTCGACCTTGGCGTTCTGCTCGTCGAACTTCTGGTACTTGGCCCACCACTTCCACGGGACGCTGTCGATCAGCTCGGCGGTTTCCTGCTGGAGGGCGCGGGTGTAGTTGAGGATCCACTTGGCCTTTTCCTCGTCGGAGGGGGGCGGGAGATGCACGCCGATGCGGGAATTCAGGGCGTCCTGCATGCGGAAAATTTCCTCGAGTTTGTCCATGGCGGCCGAGGCTGCGTCGCCCGCCCGGCGCTGGCAAGCCCGCCTTGGGGCGCAAGTTGCACGCCCCGCCGGAATTTGAGGTTGCCCCGCGGCAGCCCCCGGGCGAATTTGATTCCTTCACGCCTGCGTCGAGCGCATTTCCTGCCCTCCGCCGGCCCTCCCAACACAAGGCCGCTCTTCCGCCCTGCGGAATCAGCGCCCGACAACGAAAAACCACCACATGTCAGATCCAGCATCGTCCGGCGATTCCGCCGCGACCGCCGGCGCAGCCTCCCCGGCTGCCTCCACCGGCAATCCCGCCCCGATCGGCGCCTTTGGCGCCAAGGGTTCGGGTCTCGCCCGCGGCAAGCGTCCCAGCGCCGTCACGGCTCCCGCCAGCCCCGCCGCCCCCGCCGGCTACCAGCCCAGCGCCCTCGAGGTCCTCCGGCCCCAGAGCGAGTACAAGAATCCGTTCACGGGCGAGACGTCCGTGGCCGCGCCCGTCGTCAACGAGCCTGCCCCGCAGGCCGCCCCCGCCGCCATCGCCGCCCCTGAGCCTGTCGCCGCCCCGGTCCCCGAGGCGGCCCCCGTGGCCAGCCAGCCGGCCCCGGCGCCCGTCGCCGCGGCCCCGGAGAGCGACCTGTTCCCGTTCCAGCCCGACGCGTCGGCCCGGACGGAGCCCGCCCCCAAGGCCGAGCTCAACATCCTGCCCCCGCAGGAAGTGAAGCGTCCTGCGGTCAGCTGGGGCGACCATTCCACGCCCGCGCAGGGCGACAACCGCGGCCGCCGCGAGGATCGCGGCACCTTCCGGCCCGAGCGCCGCGACCAGCGTCCCTTCGAGCCCCGTGAACCCCGCGAGCCCCGTGAGCCCCGCCGCGATTTCACCGGCGAAGGCCGCGACCAGGCCGCCTCCGCCCCGGCCAAGCCGGCCGGCGGTTTCTTTGCCTGGCTCAAGGGCCTGTTCGGCGGCAAGCCCGCCGAGGCCAAGCCCGGCGAGCGCGACTTCCAGGGCCGCGACGGCCAGAACCGCCACGAGGGTGGCGGCCGGCGCCGTCACCGCGGCGGACGCGGACGCGGCGGCTACCAGGGCGGCGGTGAAAACCGCGGCCCGCGCGACGGCCAGCCCCGGGATTTCTCCGGCGAGGCCGGCAGCCAGGGCGGCGGCGAAGCCGGTGGCGAGAACCGCTACGAGGGTGGCGGTCGGCGTCGCCGTCGGGGCGGACGCAACCGTCACCGCGACGACCGCGGCCCGCGCCCCGAAGGCCAGCAGGGCGGCGGCGCAATCTAAGCGTCCCCTCCCCTCACACTCAGGCGCCCGCTCCCCGCGGGCGCCTTTTTTGTGCCCCGGGCAGGCGGAAGCGGGTGAAAAGTAGCGCAGGCCTCCGGCCTGACGGCCAACGCGATGGCAGGCCGGAGGCCAGCGCTACCCGGGCCGAGGTTCGTCCCGAGGGTCAGCACCCGCACCTCTGGCTTCCGCGCCTCCGCTGCTCCGCGCTTCCGCGGTCAAATTCCCAAATCCGCCCGAACGCTGCACATCACGCTCGCATGGCGCGCGGTTCAGGCTTTCAACTTTCCGCGCTCCACTTTCAACTCCCCCTCGATGGCCGATCTCATCGTCAATGGCGGCAAAGCCCTCTCCGGCACCATCACGCCGTCCGGCAACAAGAACTCCGCGCTGCCCATCCTCTGCGCGACGCTGCTCACCGACGCGCCGGTCCGATTGCGGAACGTCCCGGCGATCACCGACGTGGACAAGCTCGTCACCTTTTTCGCCGAGCAGGGCTCGCGCATCGAGTGGGACAAGGCGGCGGGCACGATGACGCTCGACCACTCGGGCTTCGACGCGGCGCGGCTGCAGGGCGAGCTGCCCTCCGGCATGCGCTCCTCGGTGCTGCTCTTCGCGCCGCTGCTGCAGCGGATGAAGAAGATCGCGATCCCGAGCAACGCCAAGGGCTGCTCGCTCGGCATCCGCGAGCTCGACCCCCACCTCGAGATCCTCGCCAAGCTCGGCGCGAAGATCGCCCACAACGGCTCGCTCACGATGTCGCTCAAGGGCCGCTTCCGCGGCGCGCGGCACTGGCCCGACTACATGTCGGTCACCGCGACGGAGAACTTCGTCATGGCCGCGGCGCTCGCCGCGGGCACGTCCACGATCGTCAACGCCGCCAGCGAGCCCCACGTGCAGGACCTCTGCGGCGTGCTGATCGGCATGGGCGCGAAGATCACGGGCGTCGGCACCAGCCAGCTCACGGTCGAGGGCGTGAAGCGCCTGGCCGGCGGCACGTTCACCATCAACACCGACTACCACGAGGTCGTCACCTTCCTCGCGCTCGGCGCCATCACCGGCGGCGAGGTGCGGGTCCGCCACTCGCTGCCGCACCACTTCGACCTGATCGCGCGGGCCTTCGCGAAGCTCGGGGTCGTGATCGAGCACCAGGGCGACACCGCGATCGTGCGCCGCCGGCAGAAGCTGGTGATCGAGCCGCCCTTCACCAGCAACCTGCTGCCGAAGATCGAGGCCGCGCCGTGGCCGTACTTCCCGGTCGACCTGCTGCCCTGCATGATCGCGCTCTCGGTCCGCGCGAAGGGCGCGATCCAGTTCTGGAACAAGGTCTACGAGGGTGGCTTCACCTGGATGCCCGAGCTGTCGAAGTTCGGCGCCCACGTCGTCGTGAGCGACCCGCACCGCATCATCGTCTTCGGCGACCGCCCGCTGCGGCCGACGACGGTGGACGCCCCGTACATCATCCGCGCGGCGGTCGCGCTCTACATGGTGGCCGCCAGCATCCCCGGCCGCTCGGTGGTGAAGAACGCCGACACCATCATGCGCGCCCACCCGCGCTTCGTCGAAAACCTCCGCAGCCTCGGCGCCGACGTGGAGTGGAAGTGAGTTCTGGATTCACCGCGAAGCCCGCGAAGATCGCGAAGGTTCATTCCCCCTGCAGCCACGGTCATCACTGATTCCCCTTCGCGTTCTTCGCGCGCTTCGCGGTTAAACCTCACCCATGTCCCAATCTGATTCCAACAAGGGCCTCGGCTTCATCAGCTCCGCGCTCTCCGCGCCGGTCTCGCCGGCGGAGGCGGCGCTGCGGCCGCTGTCGTTTGCCGACTTCACCGGCCAGCTGAAGACCGTCGAGCGCCTCCAGGTCATGGTCGGCGCCGCCAAGAAGCGCGGCGAGGCCCTCAACCACATCCTGCTCTCCGGCCCGCCGGGCCTCGGCAAGACCACCCTCGCCTTCATCCTCGGCCACGAGCTCGGCCGCAGCGTCCGCGTCACGTCCGGCCCCGTGATCGAGAAGGCCGGCGACCTCGCCGGGCTGCTCACCAGCCTTGAGGAGGGCGACCTGCTCTTCATCGACGAGATCCACCGCATCCCGAAGACCGTCGAGGAGTACCTGTACTCGGCGATGGAGGACTTCCGCCTCGACATCATGATCGACCAGGGCCCGAACGCCCGCAGCGTCCGCCTGTCGATCCCCCGCTTCACCCTGATCGGCGCCACCACGCGGAGCGGCCTGCTCACCGCCCCGCTGCGGTCGCGGTTCACGCTGCAGACGCGGCTCGACTACTACGACCACCCCACCCTCGAGGGCATCGTGCGCCGCAGCTGCGGCCTGCTGCAGGTGAAGATCGACGAAGGCGGCGCGAAGGAGATCGCCACGCGCGCCCGCGGCACGCCGCGCGTCGCCAACAACCTGATCAACTTCGTCCGGGACTACGCGCAGGAGCGCGCCCAGGGGCGCATCACCCAGCCCGTCGCCGCCGCCGCGCTCGAGCTGCTCGAGATCGACGCGGCGGGGCTCGACGAGATGGACAAGCGCATGCTCCGCGTGATGGCGGAGAACTACGGCGGCAAGCCCGTCGGCATGAGCACCATCGCCGTCGCCGTCGGCGAGGAGGCCGAGACGCTGGAGGAGGTCCACGAGCCGTTCCTGATCCAGGAGGGCTACGTGCAGCGGACCCCGCAGGGCCGGCTGCTCACGGCCAAGGGCTACGCCGCCGTCGGCCTCAAGCCGCTCGGCGGCGACCAGCAGAGCCTGCTGTAATCCGCCCCACTGGTTGCGGCTGGGTCACATGTCCGATCCCTCGAGCCGGTTTTTACCACGATGGCCGCGAAGCACACGAAGGCCAAGCCTGTCCGGGCATCGGATTGCTTCGTGCCCTTCGTGTTCTTCGCGGTGAAAAACGCCCGGGGCCGGCCGGGTCAGGGCTTGAGCTTGATCTCGCGGCCGGACGCGGACGAGGCGTAGACGGCCTCGAGGATGCCGATGACCTTGATCGTCTCGGTCCACGGCACGGGCGACGGCTTGCCGTTCACCACGCAGTCCACGAACGCCGCGATCTCGTTCCAGTGGGGATGGGGCACGTGCAGGGGATGCGTGAGCGAGCCCTGGGCATGGACGCCGTTGACGACCGTCGCGAACTCCGCGCTCGGCCACTTGATGCCGCCCTTCTTGCCGAAGATCTGGGCGACGAGGTCCTCGTTCTCGACCTGGTGGCACATCCACGCGGCCTCGAGCACGAGCGTGGCGCCGTTGTCAAAGTGGACGAAGCCCGCCGCGAAGTCCTCGACGGAGTAGCGCGCGCGGTCCCACTCGCCCCAGAGGTTGGGCATGGTGTGGCCCTTGGCGAAGACGGTCTTGGACGTGCCCGAGACGCGCACCGGCCGGGGGAAGTCCATCAGCCAGAGGCAGAGGTCGAGCGCGTGCACGCCGATGTCCATGCACGGGCCGCCGCCGGCCAGCTTGGCGTCGATGAAGCCCGGCGACGGGGGCAGCCAGGCGCGGCGCACGGCGCGGACGCGCGCGTGGTAGGCCTCGCCGAGGTTGCCGCCGTCCACCCACGCCCGCGCGGCGAGGCCGCCCTGGGTGAAGCGCTGGTGCTGGGCGGTCATGAGCTTGCGCTTCTTCTGGTCGGCGAGCCGGCCCATCGCGCGCACCTCCGCGGTCGAGACCGCGAGGGGCTTCTCGCAGAGCACGTGGCAGCCGGCGGTGAGCGCGGCGAGCGCGGCCGGCGTGTGCACCTTGTTCGGCGTGCAGATGTCGACCGCGTCGAGGCCGAGCTTCAGGAGCTCGCGGTAATCGGTGAACACCCGCGCGCCGCCCGCGGCCTCGGCGGCCTTCCGGGCCGTGGCCTCCGCGACGTCGGCCACGCCGACGATCTCGACCTCGGGGAGATTCCTCCACCCGGGGATATGCACGGCCTGGGCGATGCCGCCGCCGCCGATGATGCCAACACGGAATTTGCGGGATTTCATGGGGTGATTTGACGCTAGCGATGCGCAGCGCGACCGCGGCGACAATCCTAAAGCCGTGGCGGCCCGAACATTCACACCCGTCGCCGGGCGGCTTGCTTCCGTCTTGGCTCCCCGGGCCCGCCGGCTAGGCTGGTCGCATGGACAGTCCCGTCGTACCCCCGGCCGCGTCCGACCACCAGGATCGCCATGCCGTGCTCATTGTGTTCGGGATCCTGGGGATCCTCCTTGGCCTGGCTTGCCTGCTGCTGGCCCCGCTCGCCTATTTCGGCCAGGTGATGGCCGCCGCGCGGACCGGCAGCGAGCTCAACCGGGGCAACGCCCTGCTCGGCGTGATGATCTACGGCCTGCTCGGCACCGTCATGATCTGGCTCAGCATCGGCTCCATCCTCGCGCGCCGCTGGGCCCGGGCCCTCATCCTCTGCGGCGGTTGGATCGGCCTGATCATCGGCCTGGTGGCGATGCCGGTCGTGTGGGTCGCGCTGGGCTCGGTCGGGCCCGCCGCCGCGGCCCAGGGCCATGCGCTGCCGCCCGCGGCGCTGGTGCTCGTGCGCTGGATCACGCTGGGGGTCACGTTCGTGATCTACATCGTGATTCCCGGGCTCACCGTGCTCTTCTACAGTGGCCGCAATGTCCGCCTCACCTGCGAGGCGCGCGATCCGGTTGCCCGCTGGACCGACCGCTGCCCGCTGCCCGTGCTGGCGCTGTGCCTGCTCAAGGCGTTCTCCGCCGGCTTCCTGCTGCTGTTCCTGTTCACCACCTACGGGCACATCTTCCCGCTCTTCGGGCTCATCGTCGAGGGCGTGCCGGCGCGGGTCCTGTGGGTGGTCCTGGTGGCCTTCCTGCTCTATGCCGCGCGCGGGTTCTACCGGCTCGACCGGCGCGTTTACTGGACGTACCTCATCGGCGCGCTGCTGCTGTGGTCGTCGTCCTTTGTCACCTTCCTCCGCATGGACATGGTGGACTACTATCGTCTGGCGGGCATGCCCGAGCGGCAACTGGCGCACATCGCGCAAAATCCCCTGATGGCCCACCACACGCTCGCCCTGGTCAACGTGGCGACGATGGTGGTCGGCCTCGCCTACCTGCTCTACGTGAAGCGCTTCTTCCCCGCGGCGGCTACAGATCGCCCAGCTGCGGTCGCAGGATGATTTCCTCGACCACCGTGCGGCGCGAGAGCCGGTAGACGTCGAGGAACGCCCGGGCGACGTCCTCGGCGGGCATGATCCGCCGCGCCGGCACGCCGCTGCCGGCCCACGACGGGGAATGGGTCGCGCCGGGGTGCACGCAGCAGACGCGCACGCCGCGGTCGCGCAGCTCGGCGCGCATCACCGCGGACAGGCCGGTGACGCCGAACTTGGCGGCGCAGTAGCCGGCCCCGCCGGGATAGGCGCCGAGGCCCGCGATGGAGCTCATGTTGAACACATCGCCCCGGCCGCGCCGCGCCATCGCCGGCACGAAGGCCCGCGAGACGAGGAAGACGCTGCGCAGGTTGGCCGCGATCAGGCGGTCGAACTCCGCCACGGCCAGCGTGGCGAAGGGCGCGGCGACGAACTTGCCGGCGTTGTTGATGAGGACATCGACCCGGCCAAAGCGCTTGGTCACCGCCGCCGCGAGGGTGGCCACCGCCGCCTCGTCGGACACGTCGCAGGCAAAGGCCTCCGCCGTGGCGCCGAGCTGCGAGCACGCGCGCGCGACGCCCTGCAGGTTCCGGGCATTGCGCGCCACGAGCGCGAGCCGCGCCCCGCGCACCTCCCGCGCAAACACCCTCGCGATCGCCGCCCCGATGCCCTGGGAAGCGCCGGTGATCAGGATGACAGGTTTCATAGGCTGAGGAGAGGATCGCGAAATCGCGGCAGGACGGAAGCGCGGAATTCAACCCGGTTCGATTCCGCGCCCCTGCACTTCCGCGTTTCCGCGCGGTTCCGTCAGCACAGCAGCGAGCCGAAGTCCATGAAGTCGGCGGCGAAGCCGCCGGGGACGCCCTTGCAGATCACGCTCACGGCGTCGTGCGAGTGCAGCGACTCCAGGTGCGAGCAGGCGATCTGGAAATCCTTGATGCGCTTGTCGGCGTCGAACTCCCGGTACAGCAGCCGGGCGGCGTCCTCGACGAACTTGAGGTGGGCGCCGTTGAGCTCGGCGAAGGCCTGCTCGTCCTCGCGCTTCACCATCACCTGCGTCTCGGTCTGCAGCGCGCGCAGGCAGTGCGCCTGCACGTCCTCGATCCAGATCTTCCGGCCCTCGGCCTCCTCGATCGTGATGCGCGCCTTGCTGCGCTGCGAGTGCGGCACGCCGTACGTGCCGCGGCGATCGCGCGCGTGCTCGGTCAGCTCGGCGGAACACGGGCACGCGGAGGAATAGACGAAGTCGAAGTGGATGAAGCGGCGGTAATTGCCGTCGCGGGTCACGACCCCCTCGAAGGCCACCTCGTAGTACTGCCAGCCCTCCAGCCCGCTGCGCAGGCTCGGCCGCAGCATCGGGTAGGAGAATGCCACTTTCAGCCGCGCGGCCTTGCTGTCCACGCGGCGCAGGTAGGTCTTGAGGATCTTGCCCATCCACTCGCCCGTCATGGCGCCGTCCTTGTGCTCGTAGAACGAGCGCATGATGCGGCTCATGTTGATGCCCTTGAGCTCGGCCTCGAGCGAGACGGTGCCCGTGACGCGGCTCTCGAGGGTGAGGGTGCGGCCGTCCTTGGTGCGGTACTTGAGTGGCAGACGGAAGTTGTGGATGCCGACCTGCTGGATCGGCACGTTGGCGCCCTGGATGGCGTCGTGGGCGGCCTCCATCATGTCGGGCAGCGTCGCCCGGTAGGCGGACGGCGCCCGGAACTTCCGGTCGTAGGCGCGCTTGATCCGCGGCGGGGTGCCGTCCGCGGAGCGGTGGAGATACATCGGCTTTTTCTTCATGTCGTTTTTTGGGCGTCGGTGCAGGCGGCCAGGCGGTTGGGACGATAACCGTAGCCCCGGTGGGTCGGGGTTAGCTGGCGGGAGAGTCGGGGCCGATATACTCGGCGTAGTTGCGCGGGGTCTCGAAGAGGCGGACGCGGTGGAGCCGGCCGGCGGTGATGAGCGGCGCGATCTCGTTCCAGAAGGCGATCACGAGGTTTTCCGTCGAGGGATTGATGCCGCGGAGGAAGGGCACCTCCTCGTTGAGGTTGCGGTGGTCGCAGGGGTCCACCACCGCGCGGTGCAGGATGCGCTTCAGCTCGCCGAGGTCCATGACGTAGCCGGTCTCCGGGTCGGGCCGGCCGCAGAGGGTGACCTCGAGCACGTAGTTGTGGCCGTGCCAGTGCGGGTTGGTGCAGAGCCCGTACTTCTCCGTGTTCCAGCGCTGGCTCTTCGCCGGGTTGTGCAGGCGGTGGGCCGAGTTGAAGTGCACCTGCCGGGTGATGTAGACGGTGCCGGCCAGCGCGCGGGGGGCGCGGCGGGCGGGTTTTTTCCGGCGGCGGGAGGTGGCGGGCATGAGGTTCAGACGTACCGAGAATCGCACCCGGGTCAATGCGCCGGCAGCAATTTATGCGCAGTGGGAGATTAGGTTTGTGGCCCCGGCCCCGCCGCGCTTGTTCGGGGCCAGCATGGCGACGCGATTCTGCATTCTCGGCAGCGGCAGCTCGGGCAACAGCGCCCTGCTGCAGACCGAGGGCGCGCGGGTCCTGGTGGACGCGGGCTTCTCGGCCCGCAAGCTCGCCGCGCTGCTCACGGCCGCGGGCGAGTCGCTCGCGGCGGTCGACGCGGTCTTCCTGACCCACGAGCACGGCGACCACGCCGCGGGCATCGAGGGCCTGAAGAAGCACCCGCACATCCGCGTGTTCGCCAACGCCGCGACCGCGCGGGCGGTGCAGGCGGGGCTGTCCTACCGGCCCGACTGGCAGATCTTCGAGACCGGCGCGCGGTTCCAGTACCGCGACCTCGAGGTGCAGAGCTTCACCGTGCCGCACGACGCGCAGGAGCCCGTCGGCTTCCGCTTCAGCACCGGCCGCGAGGGCGACCTGTTCGCGCCGCGGCGCTCCCTCGCCTACCTCACCGACCTCGGCCACGCCCCGGGCCACCTCCACGAGCACATCCGCGACTGCGACGTGGTGGTGATCGAGGCCAACCACTGTCCCGAGCTGCTCAAGGCCGACCCGAAGCGCCCGTGGTCCACCAAGCAGCGCATCAGCGGGCGCCATGGCCATCTCTCCAACGAGGGCGTCCGCGAGCTGCTGGCCGCGGTCGCCAGCCCGCGCTGGCGGCGCGTCTACCTCACGCACCTCTCCCGCGACTGCAACACCCCCGCCGCCGTCGAGCGCGCGCTGGCCGAGGTGCGGGCGGGGCTGGGCGCGTGCGAGTTTGCCGTCGTCGCCGCCGGCGAGGGCACGCCATTCTACGAGCTCGACTGAGGCGGGCCGCGGCCCGCCGGATCAGGGCGCGGTGCGCGGGTTCTTCAGGCTGTGCCGGCCCGCGATGGACAGCATGAGGACGCCGCCGAGCAGGCCGAACGGGACCTGGTAATAGAAATAGTAGTCCCAGCCGTAGTGATCGAGCACCCAGCCGAGGCCCTTGATGGCCAGCGCGGCGCCGAAGTACTGGAACGCGTCGATCACGCCGGACGCGAACGCGGCCATCTTGCGCCCGCCGATGTCCATGGCGGCGGCCGGCCCGAGCAGCGAGTGCGTGGAGTTCACCGTGAACGCGATCATGACCACCATGATGAGCGTCCAGTTGACCGAGGTGACCTGCGCCGCGATGAACGTGATGGCGACCTGCAGGAAATAGATGATCGCCGCGACCGGCGCGCGCCGCGAGTGGAAGAACCGGTCCGAGATCCAGCCGGAGAGGAGCGACCCGGCCGAGGCCGCGATCGGGATCGCCAGCCCGAGCGACTGGAATTTCCACCCCCGCGGGTCCAGGTGGTGGACGTCCTGGAAGAGCCGGGGAAACCACTGGTCGATGCCCTGCCGCACGGCGCCCGTCGTGGCGTAGGCGACGGCCATGATCCACACGACGGGATTGGTGACGATGTGCCGGAAGACCGTCCTGATTTCCGTGCGCACCTCTTGATCGGCGTGGTCGGCCTCGCCGGGGAAGAGGTTCTTGTAGCCGCACTCCTCGGGCGTGTCCTTGACCACCAG
>Ga0265327_10004956_pt1 | contig 11444 bp, 7 predicted proteins | sample 41621metaG_FD_202089 | JGI IMG/M metagenome (GOLD analysis project Ga0265327, IMG submission 202089) | Rhizosphere microbial communities from Carex aquatilis grown in University of Washington, Seatle, WA, United States - 4-16-21 metaG | ecosystem: Host-associated > Plants > Roots > Rhizosphere >...
ACGACGTCTTTATTTCAATAATGACCTGCAAACATGGTCTCTTGAAACTGCCGCGGGCCAACCAGGACAAGCGGGGCAGGTTGACGGCGCGCCGTTGAGTTCGAAATTTAACGGGCCAATTGGAATCTGTAACGACGTATTAGACAGCGGATTTTATATCATGGATCGCGCCGGTAATGCGTTGCGCCGGTTGCAGACCAGCGCGCCCCAACCGCCAGTTCCGGATCCAGTTGTCGGGTTTGTGACGTTTGTGTTTGACCCGGATAAGGCAGCATACGTTTCGGTATTTAATACTGCGGCGCAAGCGGTGTTCAACAATCCTACGATCATTGCAATTAAGGCAGAGGTTGGAACGCAAACGTTCATCACCGACGGAGCAACGCCCGCCAACACATTCGAAGACGCTATTCCATCCCCGAATTCTCAGACCGGTATTTCCCCGGCAATCTACCGTGGCGACGGGTTGACACCCGATGAGACGGCTCCGAGCATCGTTTCGATCAATCCGGATATCACGGTCAAATCCATCGGCATGGCAACGGGACGGCGGCCAAGTAACGTGACCACCAATCGATTCCAGTTTCAGGTGGCGAATCCAAGCTTCAACGGCGACAATGCCGCATCGTTTAGTTTCAAGGAAATCACGACCAATACAGCGTTGTGGTACACTACCGATGGATCTGATCCGACGAATAACGGTGGCACAAGCATTGGCCCGGTCTTTGACGGAGACAAAATCTCACTGGCGATTACGACGAATACGACCATCCGGGTGCGTGGTTTCCTTAGCAACTTTACCCCGAGCCAGATCGTAACGAAGATTTTCTCAGTCACAAATTTCGATGCCAACAAGATCACCTTTGGTTTTGAGTCAGCCGAGGCTTCAAGCGATTTTGTCTGCGCCCCAGGACAGAGGTTTTACGCGCCCGTTACGCTGACGCTGTTGCAGGGAGAAACCCTCTATTCACTGCAGTTTAATGTCACTGTGACAAACTTGCCTGGAAGCCCGTCAGTTATTCCCAATACCTATGATTTCAAATCGATGTTGATGAAGCCGATCCCGAACACTCAACCGCCGATATTTGAGGTCATTCCACCGGCGATGTTCCTCGCCACAAACGGTGCGGATGAAGAATTCTTTCAAAGTCTGCTGTTTACCAATACGAGTGAGAATTTGTTGGGTGTCGGCTGGTTTGAGCGTTTTGGGCAGACAAACCTTTACGACACGAAAAAGCAGAACCTAATCACCTATTCAATACCCCATGACAACATTTTTGCTGGTGGCGCCGGGAAGGTGGTTGTGGGTGGCTATTCATTTCTAGTTCCGCCAACGGCCGTCGATGGCCAACAGTATCAAATTCAGATTGGCCGGCCTTCCGGAACTGCGGATGGTATCTCAGAACCGGCGTTTATCCTCGCCCCGACAAACGGTTCGTTGGGTAGCGGCGCAATTAACGCGGTCAAGAATGTAACCGTCGGCTCGCGGCCCTATCTGGTTGGAGACTGCGTTCCGTTTCGTTGGTTCAATGCTGGCGACTTTGGCGATACGAATCTCGTCAACAGCGACATCAGCGATTTGTTCCAAGCGGTCGTCTACGATCTGAACCGTCCGCCGGAAGGGAGCGACTTCTTTGATTGCATGGACTCATCCAATGGTGCCGGTAGTGGCGCCGCTCTTCTCGATGGAAATGACACGTCTATCAATGCGATGACGATGGGCGACGCAATTCTTGGGGTAGATGATATTTATGTGACATATCGTCGCTCTCTTGACCCAGGTTTGACATGGTATGTCCGTTATTGGACTCCCAGCGGGCTGACTAGTATGGCGGTGCCGAACGTTGTCAGTGGTTCATCGCAGCCGTCCAGCCAGCAGCAGCCGCTCACTCCTCACATTGCAAGCGGACCTCGATTTGTGAACGTTGCCCCTGACGACGTCGTTGCTGCGCCCGGCGCTTCGGTTCAAATACCAGTCCGTGCTTCGATTGTCGGTAATTTGCCGATCCGGGTAATGGCGATGAATATTGACGTGCAGCCGCTCGATGGCTCTCCGGCGATTTCTGTGCCCGTTTCATTCACGCCCTCCGCTGGACTTAGTTCGCCAACGGTGAGTGCTTCGAAGGAAGCCAACAATTATGCAGGCGCATGGCTGAACTCCAGCGCCGCCGGTGTCAGCGGAACAAACATCCTTGGCATTCTGACGGTTACCGTGCCGACAAACGCAACCGCGAGTTCCGCGTGGATCGTGCACTTCAGTCATTTGACCGTGTCTCCCAATGGTGTCGGATTATTCCCGCTTTCGAAGCAGGATGCGTTGATCACGACGACCGATCGCTCTGGTTCAAGCTGGGGTGATGGTATTCCGGATTCATGGCGCTTGCGCTGGTTTGGGTCAGTCTCAAACTTGCTCTCTGGCGCGAGTTTGGATCCTGATGGCGATGGTCACTCCAATTACGCTGAGTTCAAAGCGGGCACGAATCCTTTGGATGGCATTTCGTATTTGAACGTTACATGCATGGGCGGCGCACCACGTAGTGCGCTGACCTGGCCCTCTATCTTCGGCAAGCAATACAGCATCGAATGCAGTTCGACGCTGTTTGGTGGAAGCTGGTCAACAATTGGTACGAATTTGTCCGGAACCGGTCAGCCGTTGCAATTCGCTGATCCTAATCCGGCGAATGTAATGCGCTTTTATCGAGTAAAGGTTCAGTAACTCAACAAGAAATCTTACGCAGGAACCCAGGAACATTTTCCTGGGTTCTTTGCTTTTGCTTACTTCACTGCGATCTCTTGTTTTATCTGGAACTTCTCTATGCGCTTGCGGAGCGTGGCGCGGGTGATTCCTAAAATTTTAGCGGCTTGAACCTGGTTCCCTTTGGTTTCGAGCAGGGCCTGAATGATGAGTTCGCGTTCGACGGCTGGAAGAACTTTCAGTTTGCTGTTCTCGCGAGCCCAATTAAATAGGGTTTGGCTGATCGCGGCGAAATCCGGAGCCCCTGAAGGCGTGCCTGCGAGTGCCGATCCTGAGCTAGGCGCACCAAATTGTCCCTTGGAAATCTCGCCGGGTAAATCGCCGGGCAGAATAACGTCACCTTTGGAAACAACGGTTGCGCGTTCGATGACGTTTTCCAGTTCGCGAACGTTTCCGGGCCAGTTGAATTCCTGCAACGATTTGAGTGCTTTCTCGGAAATTGCTTTCGGACTGCCGTTTTGTTCGGCAGCGAATTTTTTTAAGAAATAACTGACGAGCAGGGGAATATCGTCGGGCCGTTCGCGCAAAGGCGGGATGCGCACGCGTACCACGTTGAGTCGATAAAAGAGATCCTCACGAAAGGTGCGCGCTTCGACGGCTTTTTCCAATGGTTGATGTGTCGCGGCGATAACCCGGACATCGACGCGGATGGGCTGATTTCCGCCGACGCGTTCGAATGTGCCATTCTGGAGGACACGCAGAATTTTAGCTTGGGTCGGCAACGACATGTCGCCGATTTCATCGAGGAAAATGGTTCCGCCGTTGCACTGTTCGAATTTGCCGATGCGTTGCGAAGCCGCTCCGGTAAATGCGCCTTTTTCGTAACCGAACAATTCGCTTTCGAGCAGCGTATCTGGAATGGCCGCGCAATTGATCGCCAGGAACGCTTTGTCGCCACGTTTGCTGTGATTGTAAATGGCGCGGGCAACGAGTTCTTTTCCGGTGCCGCTTTCGCCGGTAATCAGTGCCGTGGCATCGCTGGCAGCAAGCTGGCCGATGAGCTTAAATACATTCTGCATCGGTTCACTGCGGCCGATGATTCCCAAATCGTAATCTTCCGATTCCAACAGCGGTTGATAGGAGACAACCTGTTTCATGTCTCGCGCCGCTTTCAGTGCATCCAGAACGAGCTGCTTGAGCTTGGGGACATCGAAAGGCTTGAGCAAATAATCATAGGCGCCAAGCTTCATTGCTTCGATCGCCGTTTGGGTGCTTCCGTAAGCGGTCATCATGATGACCATCTGCTTGGAATTGAACTGGCGCAGCCGCCGCAACGTTTCCAGGCCGCTGATTCCGCCCATTCGAACGTCCATGATGACGAGGTCCGGTTTGACTTTCGGGATAAGCTTGAGGCCTTCTTCGCCGCTGTTGGCAGTCGTGAGTTCGATGCTCGCGCCGTCGAAAATGCGGCGGAACGAGTATTGCACGTCCGTTTCGTCATCGATCAGCAGCAGTTTATCCACGGCAGGAGGATAGGAGCGCAGCCAGTTCTTTGCAACCGTGGAGCCGTATTTGCCAAACGGCCGACGTACTCTATTCTTATCGAGTAGTATGAACCGCCCCATGCATGCCGGTCCGCCAAGCCCGGAAGAATTTCAACGCCAATTGCAGGAATTCATGCGCCAACACTTATCCAGTGGTGCGATGCCGAAGTCCGATCTGTCCGATAACGCGGAACAGACCGTCCCCGACGGCGGGGTCAGTGATTTCAAGTTCGACAAAAAGCCTCGCGACATCAAAGCGTACCTCGACCGGTTCGTGATTAAACAAGAGGACGCCAAAAAGGTTTTGAGTGTGGCGATTTGCGATCATTACCACCACGTGCGGCTGGGGATGGAAGGCAAGGAGCAGCCCAATTACGCCAAGCAGAATATTATTTTGGTTGGCCCTACTGGCGTCGGCAAAACGTATCTCATTAAAAACGCCGCCGACTTGATTGGGGTGCCGTTTGTCAAAGGCGACGCGACGAAGTTTTCTGAAACCGGTTATGTCGGCGCCGATGTTGAAGATCTTGTGCGGGAACTGGTGCGTCGCGCTGATGGAAATGTCGAGCGGGCTCAATACGGCATCATATATATAGACGAAATTGACAAAATCGCGTCCGCTTCAAACACGCACGGTCGTGATGTCAGCGGGCGCGGTGTTCAGACCAACTTGCTGAAGTTGATGGAAGAGACCGAAGTCCCGGCGCGTTCGCCGAACGACATCTCCGGCCAAATCCAGGCGATGATGGATATGTCGCAGCGCAACAAGAAGTCGCCTGCAACCATTAACACCAAACACATTTTGTTCATCGTTAGCGGCGCGTTCGATGGTTTGGAGAAACTTGTGCAAAAACGTGTGCGTGAAGCGTATATCGGATTCGCTCATCAGAATGAGCAGTCCAATGGAAACGCAGTTTTAATGCAGGCGCAAACGCGTGACTTTATCGAGTTCGGTTTCGAACCGGAATTTATCGGGCGTCTGCCCGTACGTGTCGTATGTCAGCCGTTAGATGAAACCGACTTGTTCACTATCCTGAAGACGTCGGAAGGCAGTATTATTCGTCAGTACGAACAGACGTTCGCTGCTTACGGCATTGAAGTGCTTTTCCGTGACGATGGTCTTCGTCGAATTGCCGAACTGGCCGTTGCCGAACAGACCGGCGCGCGTGGTTTGATGACCGTTTGCGAACGTATTTTCCGCGATTTCAAATTCGAACTGCCATCAACGCTAGTGAAGCGCTTTGTCGTGACACGCGAGCTGGTCGACAATCCGCAAAGCGAATTGGAGAAGCTTTTCAGCGAACACAAAAACGAAGAGCGCAACGTGGCTCGCCAGATCGTTCACGATTTCGCGGAGCGCTTTCGCGAAAATCACAAGCTGACCATTCGTTTCACGGACGCGGCTGCCGACAAAATTGTTTCACAGTCGTTGGAGGAGGGAATTCATGTTCGTGACTTGTGTGCGACGCGGTTTAAGGATTTCCAATTCGGCCTTAAATTGATTGCGCAAAACACGGGACAGACGGAATTTCAAATCGACGCCGATGCTGTTGATACGCCCGACAAAGTGCTCAGTGAGTGGGTAGTGAAGAGCTACCGGACCGCTTAGTTACAGCAAACTGCGCCAATTGCTCCCGAGCGCGAATCGTTCGAGCGCAGACTCGTCGACCGGTTTGCGTCTGCGGTTCAAGTCATTCGCAATATTTACGGTGTGGATGACCTGTAGCCAATTAGGTGTTCGATTAAAAAATCCGCGGTGATCAATCACTTCCGCGATTTCATCCATCTTGCCGTGTTCCTGGCAGGCGACCGTTTTCAGGTCATTTGATGGCGACACCATGCTCAGGAAGGCGTTGAGTTTAAAGCGAACGCCAAAGACACCAGTCTTGCTGAGTTGGCAGCCTCTTCGGAAATTCACGACGTAATGCCGATTCTTTCCGAGAACGGGCTCAGCGCTTTTTGAAATCTTTTCCAGATAATCCCGCGCAATGGCGTCGTCGTTGTCCAGACGCGTGCTGATGATCGTCCCAGGTAAGTTCGGTCCAGAGCACTTTTGAATCTCGCGGATAAAAAATGCTTCTGAACAGGCGTCGGTTGGGATTATGTGAGCCTGTGGTAAGGCTTCGACGTCTCGTTCCAATCGCGTGCGCCAGCGCTTCGGCGTTTTTTCATCGATCAGGAGCATCCAGTGAAAGTCACGTTTCGTTTGAGCGGCGACCGATGGCAGACAGAAGTTCTCAAAGAGCGCGAAGCGGTGCTCCAGCCATTGATCGTCGAGCCCATACTTCTGGCGCACAAATGACAGCGGCACATTAAATCGCGTCAGTACGAAATGCGCGGTCGCGGCGGTCTGCGCGTTTGGGTCCATCAGTGCTTGCCCCGCAGTCGTTTCATAATCGTCGAGGGCAGTCGGACAAGGCGACGCATGCGTTCGCGGGGTTCGATGCCGAGGACTCCAGAGCGGCGGATGCGCTTGTGAGTCTCGGCGGATAAGCCGGGTTTTAAGATGGCCACGAGCAACAGATCGCCATCAATTGTTATGATCTTTGCACCCTCGAATTTTTGGAAATCGGCGGTGCGCCACAGGCTGCGGTGCCGTTCCAATTCGTTGCCGCACGATGCGCCCTGTTCGGTGTCGAATTTTGGAGTTGAGACTATGACCGCTTTGTTTGCTTTGCTCACTGCCGTTCGCAGCAACTGCGTTCCGGCTTCCTTGTCAAAATGCTCAATAATGTCGCCTAGGAAAATGATGTCGTAATTGCCGAGCTTCGGCAAAACCGTTGACGCATCGCCGATATGAATCTGGTTGTAGTAAAAATCGTGGGCGGGCGTGAGATATTCTTTATAACCTTCGATGCCGTCGATTCGCACCTTCCAGTTTTGCCGTTGATAACGCTCGGGAGCGCTTTCGGACAAACGAATGTCGGTGTATTCGCGAAATAGATGTCCCCACTTTCCAAAACCGACGCCGATATCCAGCAGGGATTCGGGCTGAAGATGGAGGACCAGTTGGATGACAGTTGGGATTGCGGTGGCGCGGCTCGTTGGCACGGTTGAAAAACCTTGCCTTTCAGTGCTGCGACTTCAAGCTTTTATTCCATGTCATTTGTAAGCAGAGCCCTAAAACGGTGGTTTTTCACCAGTTCCTCGTATTGGGAAGAGCGGTACCGCAAAGGTGGAAATTCCGGCGCGGGCTCTTACAACGAGCTGGCAGCTTACAAAGCCGATTTCATCAATAACTTTATTCGCGCGAACGGCCTCACGCGGCTATTTGATTTCGGCAGCGGCGATGGCAATCAGGCGGTTTATTTGCAGATTGAAAATTATCTCGGTGTCGATGTTTCGAAAACGGCTGTAGCGATGTGCCGCGACAAATTTAAAGCCGATGCGAAAAAGAAGTTTGTTATCTACAACCCTGAGTCGTTTAAAGGCGAGTTGGCAGCGTTCAAACCGCAACTCTCCATTTCGATGGACGTTCTTTATCACCTGGTCGAAGACGAAGTTTTTGCGCGCTATATGGCTGATCTTTTTGGGACGGCGGGCGAACACGTAATTATTTACGCCAGCAACTTCGACTGCAAAGAAAAGAGCCTGCATCATCGCGATCGTAACTTTACGCCGTATGTCGAACGAACGTTCCCGAAGTGGACCTTGGTAAAAACCGAGACGAATCCACATCGCGAGAAGAGTATCGCCGACTTTTTTGTCTATTCCAAAAAGCAGGCCGCTGCTTGACGCATGAGCAAACCGCGCGTGTTCATCGGGTTTGGCGAAACAGCCGGATACTGCGCCGGTTTGAAAAAGGGTTTCGACGAGGTCGGCGTGGAATCGGTGAGCTTCATGGTGAATCAATCGGTGTTTCAATACGACGATCATGGAGAAGGCTCGCTTTTCCGGGCGATGCGCAAAGTTGTTGAGACGCGCGACCGGTTGGGCGCGGAACGAAAACCAGTGCAGCGGTTTTTTGTTTCGATCTGGCAAAATATCATCGCGATGCGGGTGTTCTGCTGGGCGTTGTTGAACTTCGATGCGTTCGTGATTCAGGGTCGGACGAGTTTCGCTGATTTATTTCGCCTGCCCATCAAACCGCGATTTCTCGACCTGCCGATTTTGCGCTTGTTTAGAAAGCGCATCATTTACGTGTTCCACGGAACGGATAGTCGTCCGGCCTATGTGAACGGTGCGCAGGGCACACGCAAATTGACCGTGGTGCAGTTGGCCAAATACGTGCGCAAACAACATCGCGACCTGCGCAAGATCGAAAAGTACGCTAGCGTCATCCTGCATTACCCGCTTAACGCACAACTGCACGCTAAGAAAATTGTTTCGCACGAATTCGTTGGCCGGCCAGTTTCGGTTCCGAACACTGCGGTCACACCTTCCGAGAGCGAGGTGCTGATCGCGCATGCGCCATCGGACCCTCTCGGCAAAGGCACGGCAATCATCGAGGCGGCTGTTCAAAATATTGCCCGGAAGGGTCATGCGGTGAGGTTGATTCGCCCCGCCGATAAATCAAACGCGGCGGTGAAACAGGCCCTGGCGCAATGTGACTTTGTGATCGATCAGGTCTACTATGACGTCGGCATTTCTTATGTCGCGACTGAGGCGGCGTTTTTAGGCAAACCGACTGTCATCGGAACGAATGCAAAAGCTGAGTTGTTGAAGGTCACCCCGACTGAATTAGTCGCGCCGACGATTTTGTGCGAACCTGAGGAACTGGAAAGAACGATTGAGCGATTGGTGAGCGACAAAAAGCTGCGAGTCGCCTGCGGCGATAAAGCGCGAGCCTTTGTTGAAAAGCACTACGGCCCGCGGCGCGTGGCGGAAAATTATCTCAAGCTCATCAGCGGGGCAATTCCGAAAGAGTGGATATTTGATTCGAACTCGATCGATTACGTCTACGGCTATGGCTATTCAGTTAATGACGTCAGAGAACGGGTCCGCAGTTTGGTGCAACAGTGCGGTCCGTCGGCTCTTTGTCTCGATGACAAGCCAGCGATGAAAGCCAAGTTCCTCAAGCTGGCTGAATAAATCAGCTTCGCATCAGCGTCGTTGGCGAAACGGTGATTTGGCATTGCGGGAATGTTTTCCGCAGAAACGCCAGCAGGGAAACTTCGAGTTTGCCGAGAAAGATTTCCTTCGCTTCATCGTCTGAAATTGATTTCGGCAGTTCGATGTTGAATCCGGTCAGATGGACAATGCTGTCGGCGAGAAAGCTAGCCACATCAACGTGACCAGTGTAACGCCCGCCCGGCCATAGACGTAAGTGCGGCTTAATTGTGAGGTGCGTCGTTTGCGGCTTGAGTTGGCCGTCTTTGCAAAGCCCCTCAAACTCGTCCTCGGATAATGCCAGATTTTCAACCGGCGTGAGCGCCTGTTCGCGGATGCCGTAGACCTGTGCGTTGATGTGGCTGACGCTCGGTCGCATCAGCGGGAAGAAAATAATGTCGTCTATATTTTCCTGGCCGGTGAAAATCATGGCCATGCGCTCGATGCCCGGGCCGATGCCGGTCGTTGGCGGCATGCCGTATTCCAGAGCTTCGATGAAATCAAAATCGAGCGTGTGGAATTTCCCAGCATCGCGTTCTTCCGACTTGTAGGATTTGCGCCAGGTTTCGAGCAGATTGACGGGGTCATTTTGTTCCGACCAGTTGTCGCCACATTCCATGCCGGCGATAAAAATTTCAAAACGCTCCACGTAACGCGGGTCGTCCGCCATCGGCTTGGCCAAAGGAGAGATTTCAATCGGATGACCGAAAACGAGCGTTGGTTGGATCAATTCTTTTTCCACGCCTTCAAACGCTTTGACGAGTGCTTCGCCAATGGTCGGTTGGGCTTCGTTCATGCCAATGCTGGCGAGTCTTCCGTTCGCTTCTTCGACCGTTTTGATTTCGCGAAAATCGATCCCGTATTTTTCTTTCACCGCATCAGGCATCGAGATGCGTTTCCACGGTTTGCCAAAATCAATCGTGTGACCGAGCACTTTGAAGTCAGTGCGACCGAAGACACTCGTGGCGATGTGCCGGAACATGTCTTCGATCAGGTTCATGTTGTATTCGTAGTTCTCGTATGCGGCCATGGTTTCGACCATCGAGAATTCCGGGTGATGACTGCGATCAATTCCTTCGTTTCGGAAATAACGGCCGATCGTATAGACCTTGTCGTAACCGGCGACGATCAGGCGCTTCAAATAAAGCTCATGCGAAATAGCCAGATACATATCGCAGCCAAGAGCGTTGACGTGAGTCTTAAAAGGCTTGGCCGTGCCGCCACCGTATTGCGGTTGGATGACTGGCGTGTTGAATTCGAGAAACCCGCGTTGATTCAGGAACTCACGAATCGACGCGACCATTTTGCTGATGTCGGTGTAACGCTTCGCCGATTCTGGTTCGAGCGTCGTGTCGAGATAACGCTTACGAAGGACTTGTTCGCGATCTTTGAGACCGGACCATTGGTCGGGCAGGGGGCGGACGGCTTTGGTTAGCAGACGAATCTCTTCGATGAGCACGGAAATTTCGCCGCGTTCAGTCCGCATGACTTTGCCCGTACCCTCAATGATGTCGCCGAGATCGATCAAATTTAATTCCGCGTAGCCCAACGTGGTGGTGGCTACGTCAGTCGGCTTGACGAGATTTTTGCGCAGAAAAAGTTGGATCTTGCCGGTTTGGTCCTGCACGTGGGCGAAGGCGAGTGCGCCTTGTTTGCGCCAGGACATGAGGCGTCCGGCGACCGCCACAGTCTGGCCGTTGAGCGCTTCAAAACCGTCCAGGATTTGCTTTGTGTAATGGGTGCGCTTGCTTTTCGAAGGATACGGGTTGAGGCCGAGTTTGCGCAGAGCGTCCGCCTTGGCCACGCGGCCATTGCGGATTTCGATGAGAGGGTTATTTGTCGCCACGGTTCTTTCTATTTAGACAGTAAATTAGCCGGTAACGAATACCTGCCAAGTGGGGGAATGGCAAGCATCCACAAAATGGTTCGGCTGGCTGAATTGCGGTGAAACCTATGATTCAGGTCAACCGTCTTTATTCGCAATCGGCTTGACCGCATTCGTGATTTGGGCCGACAATTTCAATCTATGACGCCAGATTCTTCAGAATTTCAAACTCGTCGTTCATTCATCAAAAAAGCCGCGACGGCCGCGACCGCTGCCGCTGCTGTCGGAACGAACATTTTCAAAACACCGGTTTACGGCCAAACCCAGGCGCCGT
>Ga0265327_10004957_pt1 | contig 11443 bp, 10 predicted proteins | sample 41621metaG_FD_202089 | JGI IMG/M metagenome (GOLD analysis project Ga0265327, IMG submission 202089) | Rhizosphere microbial communities from Carex aquatilis grown in University of Washington, Seatle, WA, United States - 4-16-21 metaG | ecosystem: Host-associated > Plants > Roots > Rhizosphere...
GCGAGCAGCGCCCTCGCCTCCTCCGCCACCTGCCGGGCGCGTTCCTCGCCGACGAGATCGCATTTGGTGACGGCGATCACGCCGCGGCGGACGCCGATCAGGCGGGCGATGTCGAGATGCTCCAGGGTCTGCGGCTTGATGCCCTCGGTCGCGGCGACGACGGCGAGCACCGCCTCGATCCCGGTGGCGCCGGAGACCATCGTGCGGACGAACCGCTCGTGGCCGGGCATGTCGATCAAGTCGATCCCGCCACCGCCGCCGGAGACCGGCAGACGGGCGAAGCCGAGGACGATCGAGATGCCGCGCGCCTTCTCCTCCTTCAGCCGGTCAGTGTCGGTGCCGGTCAGCGCGCGGACCAGCGCGGTCTTGCCGTGGTCGACATGGCCGACGACGCCGACCGCGACCGTCTTCACGGTGCAGTCACCACGGCGGCGGCGAGCGCTCTGGCGATCTCCGGCACCTCGTCATCGGCGACGGTCCGCATGTCGAGCAGGAGGCAGCCGGCCTCGATCCGCCCGACCACCGCGGGCTCGCTGGTGCGCAGGCGGCGCGCGATCTCGTCGACGGAGAGCCCGTCCGGCGGCGATAGCGCGATGAGGACGGTCGCGATCTCGGTTCCCGGCAGCGAACCGCCGCCGGCATAGGAAACGCCCTCGTCGAGCCGCAGATGCGCGGCAAGGCCCGGCGCGGCGGCGGCGGTCTCGTCGCGCAGCCGCACGGCGCGGGCGCGCAAAGCTGCTTCGTCCTGCGCCAGCATGCGCAGCACCGGGACGGCGCGAACCAGCCGCTCCGGGTCGAGATGGAGGCGCAGCGTCGCGGCGAGCGCCGCCAGCGTCATCTTGTCGACGCGCAGCGCGCGCAGTAGCGGGTGCCGGCGCAGCCGGTCGACGAGGTCGCGGCAGCCGACGATCACGCCGGCCTGCGGCCCGCCCAGCAGCTTGTCGCCGCTGAAGGTCACGAGGTCGATGCCGGCGGCGAGGCGGTCGCCGACCGTCGGCTCGTAAGGCAGTCCGAAGCGCCGCAGATCGACCAGCGTGCCGCTGCCGAGATCCTCGACCACGGCGGGCGCGCCGTCGTGGTTGCGCACCAGGGCGGCCAGCGCCTCGGCCGGGACGGCGCCGGTGAAGCCGACGATGCGGTAGTTGCTCTGGTGCACCTTGAGCAGGACGCGGGTATCCGCCGTGATCGCCGCCTCGTAGTCGGCGAGCCGCGTCTTGTTGGTGGTGCCGACCTCGACGAGGCGGGCGCCGCCCTGGCGGACGATGTCGGGGATGCGGAACGAGCCGCCGATCTCGACCAGCTCGCCGCGCGAAACGACGACCTCGCCGCCCGCGGCGAGGCCGCTCAACGCGAGCAGCACGGCGGCGGCGTTATTGTTGACGACGAGCGCGGCCTCGGCGCCGGTCAGCTCGCGCAGCAGCTCCTCGACGGCGCCGTCGCGGGCGCCGCGCCGGCCGCTCTCCAAATCATACTCCAGGTTCGCGTAGCCGCGCGCCGCTTCGGCGACGGCATCGACCGCTTCGGCGGCGAGCGGGGCGCGGCCGAGATTGGTGTGCAGCACGATGCCGGTCGCGTTGACGACGCGCCGCAGGCCGGCGAGACGCCGCCGGTCGAGATCGGCGCGGACGATGGCGAAGAAGGCGGGCTCGTCGAACGCCGGAATGGCCGCGGCTGCGCCGTCGCGAAGCTGACGTCGGACCGCAGCGAGGTGCGCCCGGATCGCGCCGAGCACGGCGGGGCGCGGGAACTCGGCAAGGAGCGCGCGGGCGCCGTCGCCGTCGACCAGCCGGTGCACCGGCGGCAGCGCACGCAACGCCGAGGATGTGGCGGCTGTGGAGGCCGGAGCATCGGGGCGATGGAGGTCGGAGAGGTCGCGCATCGAACCGTCGTGCATGCCCGGCTATACGTCAGGGGGCGAACGCCGGGCGGAGCGGGCGGTTCAGCCATCGCCGGGCTTGGAGAGGATCAAGGCGGCCGAACCGCTCGCTCAGGCGGCGAAAAAGAGGATCAGGACGATGCAGACCGCGAGCACGACGCCGAGCACGATCATGTCCGCCGGCTGTGCGCCACGGCTCGCACGTGCGGCAGGCTCCGCCGGATAGACATGAGCAGGGCCGGATGGCCCAGTGGTGGCAATGCCACCACTGGCCGCATGGCGCGGTGGACTTGCCGCCGCGGGCTCGGCCGGCGGCGCCGCAGCGGCAGCCGGCAGCGGCGGCGCGGCGTCGTAGCGCGGCCGCAAGAGGTCCGGGTCGAGATCGACCTCGATGCCGGCATCCTCCAGCCGCGCCATCGCCTCGGCCAATTCGTCGGCGCTCATCCGATCGACCGGGAGGACGCGCTTCACGTCGTCGAGCCCCAACCGGCCCTGCCGGCGGCCGATCGCCGTCAGCTCGCCGATCGCCGCTTCGTTCACCGTCGTTGCCGCCATGCGCCGCGCCTCCCGTCCTGCCGCGTTTCAGCCCTTCTCCACCATCGGACATTCGCTCTGCGAGAGCGGACGGATGGTCTGGTCGCACGGGATCCGGCGGACGATCCGGTTGTCATCGACGGCCGGCTCGAATCCCGCGATGGCAACAAGGCAGCCGGACCTTCGTTCCACGTGTCCGCCGCTAACCGGCGGAAAATCAATTCAGCGCAAGGAAAAACCCTGAAGACGCCAAGAATTGATTTTCATCACGCCGTCGCATGCTCTTGAGAACCAAGCGGAAAACGCCTCAGACTCCGCCCGCATAGGCCACTGTCGAGAGCAGCCCGTGCACCTCCGGCCGCGAGTCGAGCCGCGTGTGCTGAACGACTACCGGGACGGACGACCGGATCACCGAGGCGTAGGGCGTGTCGCGCGGGACCGGCTCCGGGTCCTGAAGATCGTTGAAGCGGAAATGCTGCGTCCGCCGCGCCGGGACGGTCAGGCGGTAAGGGCCGGCCGGCTCCCGGTCGGTGAAGTACAGGGTGATCTCGATCGTGGCGTCGGTATCGCCCACGTTGAGAATGCAAGCGGCTTCGTGGCTTACCAGAGCACGGTCGTCGCTGTCGCTGCGACCGGGAATGTAGCCTTCCGGGATTGCCCATATCGTCCGGCCGATCGGCGCGACATTGACGGTATCGGACGCGGCGTCGGTCATGGCGCTTTCCTCCGGATCGGGGTGAAGCCCGCGCGGCGCGGAATCGGCCGCATCGGCATACCGTCCGTTCCTAAAACGGCACCGGCGAGGCCGCGTTCCGCGAGATCAAGTCTTTGACAAGCATCAATTTTCCCGACGCGCCGCCGAACGGCACGTCAGGCCGTGTCTCACATGCTGGCCATCAGTCCGTAACGGACGTCATCCCCTTCCGGGCCGTCTGCGCCAGCGGCAATTTGTATATCTCGACGCGCTCGCGCGGTGCGGCGCGCGGCGTCTCGGAGACATGCGCGGCGCGAGCGGCATCGCGGGCGGCGGCCTCCCGCATCGCGACGGACCGGGCGGACCGGCGCGAGGGATAGGACGACGATGCTACGGCATGAGGTGAATGCCGCCGCGCCGACTTGACGGCATGAAGCTGCTTGCTCTTGCCATGCGCGGAGGCCCATGCCGCAGCACTGCGTTTCGCCTTCTTCGCTTTCGCTGCGTGACCGGACGAGGAGACCGTAGCCGCCCCGCTCCGCTCCTTCGCGGCGCGCGACGCGGCGGCGGCTTCGGCCGGCACGGTCGCTACGGCTGCGGCGGCGACGATGAGAACGGTCGCGGCGGCGATGAAGGACGGAAGCTTCAAGCGGATCCTCCGGAACGGCCCGGCAGCAATCTTCCGGGCAGCGCCCCGGATAGCATGCCGCGCCGTCGAACGGCACCCCTCGATAGCGCCATGTTTGATAGAGGCGTCCGGCCGTTCGAGCGCAACGGCCCGATCAGCGCGGCATCGCAGCCGCGGACGGCGCAGGGGCGGAGCCGGTGCCGAGCACGCGCTCGACGGTGCGCACGAGATCCTCGATCTGGAACGGCTTGCCCAGGAACGGGCGGTCGCCGTTGGCGTGCCGCTCCGCCGCGTCGGCGTAGCCGGACATCAGGATCACCGGCACGGGCTGCGCCGACGCGTCCTCGATGATCGGCAGCCCCGGCTCATCCGGCAGCACCACGTCGAGCAGCACGAGATCGTAGACGTCGTCCGCGAGCGCGTCGCGCATTTGCGCGGCGCTGAGAGCGCATCGGACGACGCAGCCCCGCTGGGTCAGCGCCTCCGCCAGGAGATCGCAGATCTCGATTTGATCGTCGACGATCAGGACGTGAGGGGCGATGGGCAAAGCGGCTCCGACTCTTTCTCGCCGCCGCTAACCGCGGGCGGGCACGTTCGGTTCCGGCGACACGGTTTCGCGCGTCGGCAGAACATAATCGGGGTTAATCGCCCAGCACCGATCGCCGGGACGATGGTCGTCGTCCGATCCGGCACGGCCGAGCGCAATGCGAGCCTAATGCAGCTTGACCTGCGGCTCGGCGCGCCGGGAGAGCCCGCGAGCAAGCGCGCCGAGCGCGGTCTTCGAGCCGCCGTGCAGGGCCATCTCGTGCATCTTGTAGAGCAAGCGGTACATCAGCCGTGCGAAATACCCCTCGATGAACATGTTCTTGCCGACGAGAAACCCCATCAGATTGCCGACCGTGCTGTATTCGCCGAGCGACACGAGCGAGCCGAAGTCGCGGTAGACGAAGGGCTCCAGGCTCTTGCCGTCGAGCCGCCGCCGCAACTGCTTCACCAGATGCGCCGCCTGCTGATGGGCGGCCTGGGCGCGCGGCGGCACCGGCGCGGCATGTCCTTCGCGCGGACAGGCCGCGCAGTCGCCGAACGCGAAGATGTCGGGATCGCGCGTGGTCTGGAGCGTCGGCGTCACGACGAGCTGGTTGATGCGGTTGACCTCCAGCCCGTCGAGGTTGCCGAGGAACTCCGGCCCCTTGACCCCGGCAGACCACACGACGAGCTCGGAAGGGATGAACTCGCCCCCGGCGAGCAGCACGCCGTCGGCGCGCACCTCGCTCACCCTGGCGCCGGTGCGGACATCGACTCCCAGCTCCTGGAGCAGGGGGAGGGTCTTTTCCGAGATCCGCTCCGGCAGGGCAGGAAGGATGTGGTCGGCCGCCTCGATCAGGATGATGCGGATGTCCTTCTCGGGGTCGACCCGGTCGAGGCCGTAGGCCACCACCTCGCGCGCGGTGCGGTGCAGCTCGGCCGCCAGCTCCGTCCCGGTCGCGCCCGCGCCGATGATCGCGACGTGAAGCTGGCCCGGCCGGACCGGCCCCTCCTGGGAGTGCGCACGGATGCAGGCGTTGACGAGCCGCCGGTTGAAGCGCACGGCCTGCTCCGGCGTCTCAAGCGCAACGGCGTGCTCGGCTGCGCCGGGCGTGCCGAAATCGTTGGTGACGCTGCCGACGGCAACGACCAGCGTGTCGTAATGGAACGACCGCGGCGGCGTGATCAGCCGCCCTTCGTCATCGATCGCCGCACCAAGGCACACCTCCTTCTTCGCCCGGTCGAGGCCGATCATCTCACCGAGGCGGTAGCGGAAATGATGCCAGTGCGCTTGGGCGAGGTAGTTCAGCTCGTGCTCGCTCGGGTCCATGCTGCCGGCCGCGACGGCGTGCAGCAGCGGCTTCCAGAGATGCGTGCGCGCCTTCTCGATCAGCGTGATGCGCGCTTGCTTCCGCTTGCCGAGCGTATCGCCGAGGCGGGTCACGAGTTCGAGGCCGCCCGCGCCCCCGCCGACGACGACGATGTGGTGGAGACCGGCGTCCGGGTCGCGCGCCAGTTCGGACTTCGGCGACGTTGTCGGCTCGTCGAGCGGCGGGCCGGGCCTGTCATCGGGCATGGCAACCTCCGATGGACTGCGCTCCGATCCTAGCCCGCATGCGGAGCCAGCGGCTCCGGCGGCACCAGTCCCCTTTCGGGCTCGTCGGCTTCGATGTCGTTTGCGAGAACCGTCCGCATGCGGACCTCGTCGAGCGCGCCTTCCCACTTAGCAACGACGACGGTGGCCACGCCGTTGCCGATCAGGTTCGTGAGCGCCCGGGCCTCCGACATGAAGCGGTCGACGCCAAGGATCAGCGCGATGCTCGCGACCGGGATCGAGCCGACCGAGGCGAGCGTCGCGGCGAGCACGATGAAGCCGCTGCCGGTGACGCCGGCTGCGCCCTTCGAGGTCAGGAGCAACACGCCGATGATGCCGAGCTGATGCGCGAGGGTCAAATCGGTATTCGTCGCCTGCGCCAGGAACAGCGCGGCCATCGTGAGATAGATGCAGGTGCCGTCGAGGTTGAAGGAGTAGCCGGTCGGAATGACGAGGCCGACCACCGACTCCTGGCACCCGAGGTTCTCCAGCTTGGCGATCATCCGCGGCAGCACCGACTCCGACGAGGAGGTGCCGAGGACGATCAGCAGCTCTTCTTTGATGTAGCGGATGAATTGCAGGATGCTGAATCCGCAGAGCCGGGCGATCCCGCCGAGCACGACAAGGATGAAGATCAGGCACGTCGCGTAGACGCTGGCCATCAATTGCCCGAGCTGTAGGAGCGTGCCGACGCCGTACTTGCCGATCGTGAACGCCATCGCGCCGAAGGCGCCCAGGGGCGCCGCCTTCATGACGATCCTGACGATGCCGAAGAATGCGTGAGAGACCAGATCGATGATGTTGAGCAACGGCTTGCTGCGCTCGCCGAGGAACGACAGCGCGAAGGCGAACAGGATGGCGAAGAACAGGACCTGAATGATCTCGCCCTCGGCGAACGCCCCCACCACCGTCGACGGAATGATGTGCGTGATGTAGTCGAGGGCGCTCTGCTGCTGCGCCTTCGTCGTGTATTGCAGGATCGACTTGGTGTCGATCGTGCTGACGTCGACGTTCATCCCGACGCCGGGACGCCAGAGATTGGCGATGACGAGGCCGACGACGAGGGCCAGCGACGTCACCACCTCGAAGTAGAGGATCGCCTTGAGACCGACGCGGCCGACCTTCTTCATGTCCTCCATGCTGGCGATGCCGTGCACGACGGTGCAGAAGATGATCGGCGCGATCAGCATCTTGATCGCCTGGATGAACATGTCGCCGAACGGCTTCATGCTGGCGCCGACGGACGGATAGTAATGTCCGAGCAGGACGCCGATCGCGATCGCGCAGAGCACCTGGACGTAGAGGTGCCGGTACCATTTCCGGTGCGGGGCCGGAGGCCCGGCGCCCGTGGCTTGGATCTGTGCCGCCATGATCGCCTCCCCTTATTGAGCGGCGATCGCCGACGGGCCGGGCTGCGACGGCCGCTCGCGCTGCGCCGCGACGTCGACGGCGGTGACCGCTGTCATGTTCACGATACCGCGAACCGTACTGCCCGACGACAGAATGTGAACGGGCTTCGCCGCGCCGAGCAGGATCGGCCCGACCGTCACGCCCTGGCCGGCGACGACGCGCAGGCTGTTGAAGGTGATGTTAGCCGCGTCGAGGTTCGGCATGACCAGCAGGTTCGCCGCATCGGTGAGGCTTGACTCCGGGAAGACCCGGTCGAGCACGGTCTTCGACAGCGCCGCGTCGGCCCGCATCTCGCCCTCGATCTCGAAATCGACGCCGCCCTTCCGTTCGAGCAGTTCGACGGCCTCGCGCATCTTGACGGCGGAGGGCGTCTCGGCGCTGCCGAAGCTGGAGTGGGAGAGCAGCGCGGCGCGCGGCGTCAGGCCGAAGCGGCGGACGGTCTCGGCGGCGAGCAGCGTCATCTCGGCGACGTCGGCCGCGCTCGGATCGGGCGTGATGTAGGTGTCGCAGATGAACACCGTCGATTGCGGCAGCATCAGCAGGTTCATCGCCGCCATCCGGCGCACCCCGGCGCGCCGGCCGATCACGTCGACGACGTGCTTGAAGTGCGCGGCGTAGCCGCCGATCGTGCCGCACAGCATGCCGTCGGCCTTGCCCTGACGGACGAGCATCGCGCCGAGCAGCGTCGCGTGGCTGCGCGTCTCGGCGTCGGCCGCGGCGCGCGAGACGCCGCGGCGGCGGCGGAGCCGGTAATAGGCGTCGGTGACGTCGGCGAGCGCGGCGGCGTCGTCCATCGCGACGATCTCGACGTCCCGGCCGGGCTCGATGCGCAGCTCCATGTCGCGGATCTTCCGCTCGATGATGTCGGCCCGCCCGATCAGCAGCGGCCGCGCGAGCCGTTCATCGACGGCGACCTGCGCGGCGCGCAGCACCCGGTCGTCCTCACCCTCGGCATAGGCGATGCGCGCCGGCCCCTGCGGCGCCTCGGCGGCGGCGGCGAACACCGGCTGCATCACCGTCCCCGACCGGTAGACGAAGCCGCCGAGCCGCTCGCGATAGGCCCGGAGATCATCCAGCGGCCGGGTCGCGACGCCGCTCTTCATCGCCGCCTCGGCGACCGCGGGCGCGACCCAAGTGATGAGCCGCGGATCGAACGGGCGCGGGATCAGATGCTCGGGACCGAACCGGTCCTGCACCCCGTAGGCCTGCGCGACGACATCGGACTGCTCGGCCCGCGCGAGGTCGGCGATGGCCTGCGTCGCGGCGAGCTTCATCTCCTCGTTGATGGTGGTGGCCCCGACGTCGAGGGCGCCGCGGAAGATGAAGGGGAAGCAGAGGACGTTGTTGACCTGGTTCGGATAATCCGAGCGCCCGGTGGCGATGATGCAGTCCGGCCGGACTTCCTTCGCAAGCTCGGGACGGATCTCCGGCTCCGGGTTGGCTAGGGCGAGGATGAGCGGACGCTCCGCCATCTCCTTCACCATCTCCGGCTTAAGCACGCCGGCCGCCGACAGGCCGAGGAAGATGTCGGCGCCGGCGACGATGTCGGCCAGCGTGCGGGCGGAGGTCGCCTGGGCGTAGCGCGCCTTCTGCGCATCCATCGACTGCGACCGTCCTTCGTAGAGGACGCCCTTGCTGTCGGCGACGAAGATGTTCTCCCGCCGCATGCCCAGGCTGACGAGCAGGTCGAGGCAGGCGATCGCCGCGGCCCCGGCGCCGGAGACGGCGATCTTCACGTCCTCGATCTTCTTGCCCACGACCTGCAGCCCGTTGAGGATCGCCGCCGCGGTGATGATCGCGGTGCCGTGCTGGTCGTCGTGGAAGACCGGGATCTTCATGCGCTCGCGCAGCTTCCGCTCGATCTCGAAGCACTCGGGCGCCTTGATGTCCTCAAGGTTGATGCCGCCGAAGGTCGGCTCCAGCGCGGCGACGATGTCGACGATCCGGTCGGGATCGGTCTCGTCGATCTCGATGTCGAAGACGTCGATGCCGGCGAACTTCTTGAACAGGCAGCCCTTCCCTTCCATCACCGGCTTGCCGGCGAGCGCACCGATGTTGCCCAGGCCGAGGACCGCGGTGCCGTTGGTGACCACCGCCACGAGATTGGCGCGGGAGGTGAGGTCGCGGGCTTCCTGCGGGTTCTCGGCGATAGCGGTGCATGCGGCGGCGACGCCCGGCGAATAGGCAAGAGCCAAGTCCCGTTGGTTGCTCATGCTCTTCGTCGGCATGACGGAGATCTTGCCGGGCGTCGGATACCGGTGATAGTCGAGCGCGCTTTTGACCAGCTGTTCTTCCATTGTTTACCTCCCTAATCGCGAATACCGCTCGGCAGCATTTTCGATTTCGTCACGCTCAGACCGACACGGCGTCTCTCAGGCATCGGCCACAGCCACGCCGACAGCCGCGACAGCGCCCAGCGCGGGCGGATCGTGCGTCCAAATGCTCTCCGCAGACGCCCGTTTCGATCGCGGGCGCCGATGGTGTCGAAACCGAGCACGGCCGCGCCGCTCGTGATAACCGCGGCGAGTTCGGCCCGGGCGACGGCGTTCCCTGCTTCCTTGACGCACGCCGTCCGCGGCGAAGAGACGGCTAAGGCCACGAAGCCTGGGCGCTCACGTCACGTCCACGTCGCGCTTCACATGAAGTGCGAAAGCGCGTCGGCCCATCCTTTCTGGAGTTGCGCGAACGCTTTTTGCGTGGCGGCCTGCATGTCGTTCCAGGCCTTCTCGTTGGCCGCCTGTACCTTTTCGAGGAGCTCGCGGGCCTGCTCCGCGTTGGCCTTCAGCTGGGTCACGGTCTTCTCATATTCCGCCTGACCCTTGGCGCCGGCCTGCGCAAGCTGCTCCTGCTGGTCCTTTATCTGCGCCTGCCAGACATCGATCTGCCCCTGTACCTGCTTGGCGAATTCCTGTTTCAGCGACATGACGACCTCCCTCTATTGATCTCGGTCAGCGCTTCTTCGGCATGTACAGGTCGGTGATGGTGCCCTCGAACGCCTCGGCCGCCATGCCGATTGTCTCGGACAGCGTCGGGTGCGAGTGGATCGTCAGTCCGATATCCTCGGCGTCCGCGCCCATCTCGATCGCCAGCACCGCCTCGGCGATGAGGTCCCCGGCGTTCGGGCCGACGATGCCGCAGCCGACGATGCGGTGCGTGTCCTCCTCGAAAAGAACCTTGGTCAGTCCCTCGTCGCGGCCGAGCGAGAGCGAACGGCCGCTCGCCGCCCATGGGAAAGCGCCCTTGCCGTACTTGACGCCCCTGGACTTCGCCTCGTTCTCGGTGAGGCCGGCCCACGCGACCTCGGGATCGGTGTAGGCCACGGACGGGATCACCTTGGCGTCGAAGTAGCTGTTCCGTCCGGCCGCCGCCTCGGCCGCCACCTTGCCCTCGTGGGTTGCCTTGTGCGCGAGCATCGGCTGCCCGACGATGTCGCCGATCGCGAAGATGTGCGGCACGTTGGTGCGCATCTGCTTGTCGACGGGGATGAACCCGCGCTCGTCGACGATGATGCCCGCATTCTCGGCGCCGATCGCGCGCCCGTTCGGCCGCCGGCCGACGGCGACGAGGATCTTGTCGAAGATGTCGCTGGCCGGCGCCTTGCCGCCCTCGAAATGCACGGTGAGCCCGTCCGGCCCGGCATCGACCTTGGTGACCTTGGCCTTGAGGAAGATGTTCTCGTACTGGCCCTGGATGCGCTTCATCAGCGGCGTGACGATGTCCTTGTCGGCGCCGGGGATGATCTGGTCCATCAGCTCGACGATCGTCACCTTCGACCCGAGCGCGTGATAGACCGTCGCCATCTCCAGGCCGATGATGCCGCCGCCGATGACGAGCAGGCGCTTCGGCACGTCCTCCAGGGCGAGCGCGCCCGTGGAATCGATCACCCGCGGATCCTGGTGCGGAATGAAGGGCAGCGTCACCACCTCCGACCCGGCGGCGATGATCGCCTGCTCGAAGCTCACGATCTTGTCCGCCCCGCCGTTCCCGTTGCCGTTGACGGCGACCTGGTTGAGCGAGATGAAGCGCCCCGTGCCCTCGACGACGGTGACCTTGCGCTGCCGGGCGAGGCCCGAGAGGCCGCCGGTCAGGCGCTTGACCACGCCTTCCTTCCAGCCGCGCAGCTTGTCTATATCGATCGACGGCTCGGAGAAGGCGATGCCGTGCGCCGCCATTCCGCGGCTC
>Ga0265327_10004958_pt1 | contig 11443 bp, 6 predicted proteins | sample 41621metaG_FD_202089 | JGI IMG/M metagenome (GOLD analysis project Ga0265327, IMG submission 202089) | Rhizosphere microbial communities from Carex aquatilis grown in University of Washington, Seatle, WA, United States - 4-16-21 metaG | ecosystem: Host-associated > Plants > Roots > Rhizosphere >...
AGCTGGAGCCGTATCTCGGTCTGAGGCCGGACTTGACCGATCTTGCGGGGCTGATTGCCGCTCTCTACAAGCTGGGGGAGCAGAAGAAGACGCTAGCGATCATCGATGAGCTTCCCTATCTACTTCCGTTGCGTGCCGAGCAGCGTTACGAGGTCCTGACCTCGGTGCAGGCGGTCATGGAGGAGCGCGGCGCGTCCATGCTCAAGTTGGTGCTGTGTGGCTCCTACATCGGCCAGATGACGGCGCTGCTCTCAGAGGCAAGTCCTCTGCGCGGGCGCCTGACGCCACTTGCGGTGGAGCCGCTGCGCTTCGCCGATGCCCAGGCCTTCGCGGGGGGCTCCAGTCCGCGACAACGGATCGAGAACTACGCGGTCGCCGGTGGCACCAGCCTCTACCTGGATGAGCTCGTTCGTGGACGTCGTGATTTGCGCACGCAGGTGTGCGAGCGCGTGCTGAATCCCCGCGGACCGCTGTTCAACGACCCGCGTGAGATCCTCGAAGAAGAGCTGCGCCAGCCCGGGATCTACTTCTCGTTGCTGGAGGAGCTGGCTTCGGGTGCGCGCGCGATCGGTGATCTTGCGAGGGCGATCGGCAAGCGCACCCACGATCTCGGTCCCTACCTCGAGACGCTTGAGGAGATGCGCCTCGTGGAGAAGCTTGCGCCGGTAACCGCTCAGCGCGTGCATCGTGACCATCGCTTTCGCTTGGCGGATGGCTTCATGCGCTTTTGGTTTCGCTTCGTCTTCAGCTTCCAAGAGGATCTGCGCACAGGCCTTCGACCGCAAGATCTCTATGACAGCGAGATCGCGCCTGCTTTCGCGGAATTCGTGGCGCCGCTCTTCGAGGGTCTCTGCCGCGAATGGACCCGTAAGGAGCTTGGTGTCCAGGCGAGTCGGGTGGGCGCTTGGTGGGGGATTGCACTCAACGAGCTCCGCAGAGCCGGACAGCGTCAAACCGAGGAGATAGACATCGTGGGGTTGCGGCGTGGCATGGTCACGGTCGTCGGGGAGTGCAAGTGGACCGCCAGCCCGATGGCGAGGCGGACGGTCGAGGACTTGGAGGCCTACAAGCTGCCGGCGATGCGCCAGGCCAAGGTCCGGTTCGTTGGCGAGGGTCCGCTGATCCTGCTGTTCTCCAGGTCCGGCTTTCGGAGAAGCTTGGTCGAGCTGGCCGCGAACCGCGAGGACGTACGCCTGGTTGGCCTCGAGGAGTTGGTTGGCGGCTTGATGGGCCAACCGCCGATTGGCTGAGGGGTCTGATGGGCGGACGAAGGTGTGTCCGTGGCGCGTGGTCCCAAAATGGGCGCCACGCGCGCGTGCGCGGTCTTTTTAACAAGACCACCTTGGTTACTGGCCGCGCGCGCGCGAGTCACCCTCTTGCGTAGACACATATCCCCGGAGCACGGTGCTCAAGGAGGACTCCAAAGACAGCCGCTGCGCGTTCTCGGCAAACCAGCGCGCCGTGCTTTGGCGCATCGCCATCCCGGCCTCGTGGACCCGCACGATCGCCTCGGCGATGGCCTCGGGCTCGGGGCTCTGCACGATCGTTCCGTTGAGACCCTCGGCCACCAGCTCGACCGCGGCGTTGTCAGGCGCGGCCACGACGACCGCGGGCGTGGCCACCGCAGAGGCCTCGACGACGACCATGCCGTAGCCCTCGCGGCTGGAGGGCAAGAGCATGCACATTGCGCTGCGCAGCGCACCATCAAGCTCGTCGGACCGGACGAACCCGGGCGCCGTGATCGTCTCCTGGGCGCCGTGCTCCGCGATCGCCGCCAACACCGCTTCCCGCTCCGGACCGTCTCCATAGAAGACAGCCCGCAACCCCGGGATGCGACTGGTCGCCGCGACCACGCCGGCCACACCGAGCGGCGCGCGCTTCTCGGGGATCATGCGCCCCGCGAACACCACCACCGGCTCGGCCGGGACCGCGGTCGGGGTGGCGAGCGAGCCGGCGTACTCGCCCTCAAGGACGGTGACCTCCCCGCGCAGACCCTCCTCGCGCAAGCGTCCGGCGTGCAGGCGCGAAAAGCAGAAGGCGCGTTGGGGAATGCGGGCACACAGCAGCTGCACCAGGTAGCCGGCCCTGCCGCCGACTCCGCCAAGGTAGGAGAGCCAGTAGGAGCGGCTCCACACCTCGTGCCAGTCGACCACCAGGTTGAAGCCAGCGAGCGGCCGGGTCAAGCCTGCCGCGAGTAGCGAGAAGTAGGGGAACGAGGCGGTGTGCACGACGTCGTAGGAGCGGCCCCGGCGCAAGAGGTGCCAGAGCACGCCGGCCCCGAACACGAGCGGCGGCAGGATGCGGCGGCGATCGCCCGTGTACAGAGACATTCGCGGGCCGGCCTCCACGACGCGGACGCGCGGGTCGAGGTCGAGGCGCTCGCCGCGATCCCATTGACGCAAGGTCAAATAGGTCACCTCGTGCCCCTCGGCCACCAGGCGCTCGGCCAGGTTGCGATACCACCGCTCGGCGCCGCCGACGGTGTACGGGTACAGGCAGTCGTAAATAAGGCAGATGCGCATTGGGACCTCCGCCGCTATCCCTCGTCCGTGAGCGCCGTCATCAACTCTCGCGCGAGGTAGCGGCGCTGGCCCCGCGGGCCAGCGTCACCCTCCACGAGCACCCCGACCTTCTCGAGCTCTCGAAGCAGCTTCAGGGCAGTCGGTCGCGTCACGCCCAGTCCGCTCTCGACGGCACGTGAGGAGACGATCGGTGTGTCGCAGACGAGATCGACCAGCGTCATCGCGTTGTTGGATGCGATCGTCGCAGCCGCCGCGCGGTACTCCTCGCGGAGTGTGACGATGCGTTGTGCACGCAGAACGGCGTCCTGCGCCTGTGAGCGCACCGCGGTCAGAAAGAGTTCGATCCAAGGGAGAGCGTCGCCGCGTTCACGGACGGCCTGGAGCGCCTCGTAGTAGTGCGCGCGGTCGCGCTCCAGGTACGCGCTCAGATAGAGCAGCGGCGCGGGCAGCCTTCCGTGTTGTACGAGCATGAAGACGGACAGCAGACGACCGATCCGTCCGTTGCCGTCGAGAAAGGGGTGCAACGTCTCGAACTGATAGTGCAGGATGGCGTTCTGTACGAGGCGCGGAACCTCGACGTCCTCATGCGCGTAGTGCTCCCAGTCGGCCAGCAAACCTGCAAGCTCCTGCGGTGGCGGTGGGACGAACCGGGCCGTCTCGATCGTCGATCCACTGCCCCCGACCCAGTTCTGGGTCCTGCGGAGCTCGCCCGGCGTCCGCTCGCGCCCGCGCACTCCCGCCAGCAGACGCCTGTGCATCCCTCGGATCAGCCGAACTCCGAGCGGCAGCTCCTTCATCTGGCCAAGGCCCCATTCCAGGGCGTCGATGTAGTTGAGAACCTCCTCGACGTCTGCGTTGGGTGGTTCGCCGCTTGCTTCGGTCTCGAACACGTCCGCCAGCGATGCTTGCGTACCCTCGATGCGGGTCGAGGAAAGCGCCTCGCGCAGAAGGTAGGGCCTGATGAGCAGGTGCGGGTTGGGCACAAGCTGTCCGACGCCGGCCAGTCGTCCGAGCGATGACTCGGCGTCCGCAAGCAGCCGTACGGTGGCCGTTGGAATTTCGATGGAGCGCGGGATCGGCGCAGGGAAGTACGCGGTGTATCCGTGGCGTCCGGGCGTGCGTCGCGGCTCGCCGAAAGGGGTCGATGCATAGGCGCTCGCGTCCACGCCGACACTCTAACGTCTCTAAAGCAATACCTCTAACTCTTTAGTGACGAGGCGGGACTCTAAAGCGCGTTATACGGTGCTTGCCGGTTGGCGCCTCCGGTCCGTCCGGTACCATCACAAGCCGTAGGCGTGCCGATTTTCGACGATGGTGCGCCACTTTTCGGTCTGCCGGGCGTTCATGCACTCGGGGGCCGAGCACCCGAACCTTGAGCACGGCGCGGGAAGGCCAAAACTTATGAGCATCGCCCAGAAGACCAGGCTTGCCGATGCCGGCGCCACCGAGGATCCTCGATCGACGCTCGTGTCGGTCGTGATCCCGTGCCTGAACGAGGCCGAGAACATCGAGCTGTGTGTGAGGACGGCTCGCGAAGTGCTCGACAAAGAGGGCTTGGACGGTGAAGTGTTGGTCGTGGACAACGCCTCCGAAGACGACTCCGCGGCGCTGGCGGCGGCCGCCGGGGCGAGGGTCGTCTCAGAACCGCGCAGGGGCTACGGCAGCGCCTACCTGGCCGGCTTTGCGGCCGCCAGGGGCCGCTACATCGTGATGGCCGACGCCGATTTGACCTACGACTTCAACGAGATCCCCCGTTTCGTCTCCGAGCTGGAAGGCGGCGCGGAGCTGGTGATGGGCGATCGCATGGACAACATCAAGCCGGGCGCGATGCCTTGGCTTCACCGCTACGTCGGCAATCCGATCCTCACGGGCCTGCTCAACCTGTTCTTCAGGACGGGCGTCAAGGACGCCCACTGTGGGATGCGGGCCTTGCGCACCGATGTGTTGCCGCGCCTGGACCTGAGGACCACCGGCATGGAGTTCGCCTCGGAGATGGTGATCAGGGCCTCCAAGGAGAAACTGAAGATCGCGGAGTTCCCGATCGAATACCACCCTCGCGGCGGCGAGTCGAAGCTGTCGAGCTTCAAAGACGGGTGGCGCCATCTTCGCTTCCTGCTCGTGCACAGCCCCACGCATCTGTTCATCGTGCCGGGCACCTTGCTCGCCGGCGTGGGCACTTTGATCGTGCTCTTGGTGGGGGGCGGCCTCGATTTCTTTGGGCGCTCTTGGGGCATCCACGCCTTGATCGGCGGGGCTTTGCTGATGGTGGTCGGCACCCAGGTGCTCGCGCTCGGGCTTTGCGCGCACGCTTATGGGACCTATTACATGAACGAGCGCGATCCTTGGTTTGACAGGATGCGGGCGCGCTTCAGGCTCGAGCACGGTCTGATGCTGGGCGGGCTGTTCGTCCTGATCGGGTTGGTCCTCGGCGGGGTCATCGTGGGCACCTGGATCTTGCACGGGTTCGGCTCGCTCGCAGACGAACACATGGCGGTGGTGGCCGCGACCGCGATCATCGTGGGCATCCAGATCTTCTTCTCCTCGTTCTTGTTGAGCATTCTCGGGTTGCGTCGCGGCTCCTAGCCCTTAGCTGTGGCTGACGAGCTGATGGCCCTCATCGGGGCGCCGCTGGCCTTGTGGGTCCTGTGCTTGGGCTGCGGCCTGGCGCTGGAGCGCCTGCTGCGCTTGCGCTTGGGCAACGCGCTGTTGCTGCCCTTGGGGATGTGCGTGGCGATGGCCTTGATCTACCCCGGCTACGCGGCCGGCGCCGGCGAGGATCTGGCGATCGGGCTGCTGCTCGTCGTGGCGCTGGCGGGTTTCGTGCTCGCCGAGGACGGCCTGCGGGCGCGCTTGAATCCCGGCTGGCCGGGCGCGGCCGGCCTGGCGGTCTATGTGCTCTACATGCTGCCGGTGATCGCCTACGGGCACTGGACGTGGGTGGGCTATGACTTCGTCAACGACTCGGCCTTCGAGATGCTCTTGGCGAGCCACATCCAAGGCTACGGCCTGACGCTCGGCGCGATCCCGCTGACAAGCGCCCAGCAGTTTCTGAACTCCTACCTGAACACGGGCTATCCGCTGGGCACGCAGGCTTTGCTCGGCACGGTGGGCGGGCTGACCGGCACCGACGTGGCGGTGCTCTACCAGGGCTTCATCTCCAGCATGGCGGCCTTGGGGGCGGTGGCTTTGGCGACGGTCGCGCGCGGTCTGCTGGACGCGCGCCGGGCCGCCTTGGCGGCCGTCGCGGCGATGGCGGCCAACCTCACCTACCAGTACGCGCTGCAGGGCAACATCAAGGAGATCGGCCTGCTCGCGATCCTGTGCGCCGGGGTGGCCTTGGGGCGGGAGGCGATCGAGTTGGGTCGTCCCTACGCGGGCGCGGCCTTGATGGCGGTCGTGGCGGCCGCCGCGATGGCCGCATACAACGCGGTCGCGGTTCCCTTTCTGGGCGCGCTCGCGCTCTTTTTGGGTTTGGGATTGTTGTTCGTGCGTCGCTCGCGCCCGAGCCGCGCTTGGATCGGGCCGCTGCTCGTGGGCCTGGGCTTGGCTGGGCTGCTCGCGATCCCCTCGCTGCTGTCCTTCAAGACCTTCTTCAGCGTGGCCTCCACCGGCCAGAGCGCGAACGGGACCGCCGCGATACCGATCCAGCTCGGCCAGCTGTTGCGGGCGCTCCCGCTCAGCCAACTCAGCGGCGTGTGGCTCTCCGGCGAATACCGCACGGCGATCGCCTCCCACCACGCGGGCCTGCTCACGACGATCGCCACCTTGGCGGTTCTGTTGGCGATCGTGCCGTGTGTGGTGGTCGCCCTGAAGCGCCGCGCGCCCGCGGTGCCGGCGCTGGTTGGCATGGTCGGCCTCGTCCTGTTGATCGTGTTCCCGCGGGTGAGCCCTTACGCGCAGGGCAAGCTCTTGGCGATCTGCAGCCCCTTCGTGGTACTCGCTGGAGTGGCGGGCCTGCTGTGTCTGCTGCCCGGCCGCGTCGATCGGGATGCGGACGCCGGGCGAAGCGCGCCCGGTGCTCGCCCGCGTCGTGGGGGCGGATGGCGCGTCGGTGCGCTCGGCGCGATCCTGGCGGCCGGGGTCGGCCTTGCGATCCTCGCCTCCGACCTGCTCGCCTACAACCACGATCGCGTTGCTCCCACGGCCCAGATGGAAGCGATCCGCCAGACCGGCGATCACTTCGCCGGGCGGGGCTTGGTGCTGTGGAACGAGTTCCAGGAGTTCGCCAAGTACTTCGCGCGGGCCGCCAAGATCAGCGTGCCGTTTGAGGCGCTCACCCCCCAGCAGGTCGAACTGCGTCACCCGACCTACTTCTATGGGCACTATTTCGACCTCGACGAAGAGCTGCTCTCGTTCGTCGAGCGCTACCCGATCCTCGTCACGCGCCGCTCGCCCACGGCCAGCCGCCCGCCCGCCAACTACAAGTTGGTCTACGAGAACGCCTACTACCTGGGCTGGGAAAGGACGAGCAAGCCGGAAGTGCTCGAACATATGCCCCTGCAGCAGCTCTACAGCCCGACCTTCCCGGTCGATTGCCCGACTTTGGCAGCAATGGTGGCCAAGGCCCCCCGCGAGGCCCACCTGATTGAGGCTCGATCGCCGGAAGTAGTTTCGTACGAACCTCAACCCAATCCAAAACGTCCCTCGCGCTGGCCGCCCGACCCGGGACAGGCCGGTTCGGTGTACACCGCCGGTCCCGGACGGCTGGCCGGTCGGCTCACCGTGGCGCGCCCGGGCTCCTATCGAGTGTGGCTGCAAGGCGATTTCCCGCGGCCTCTGCACGTACGGGTGGATGGGCGCGAAGTGGGGAGCGTGTCGGGCTCGAACACGCCCGGGCAGTGGTTGCAGGCGGCCACGGTGCGCTTGGCGGCGGGGCCACACTTGGTGGAAGTCGAAAAGGCGGCGGGGCGCGACCATCTTGGGCCCGGCGAATGGGCGGTCGGCACGCTTGGCGCGGTCGCCCTGCAGAGCGAGCAGCCCGAGCGGATGGTGTCTCTACCGCTGTCGAAGTGGCACAGCCTGTGCGGCAAGGAAGCGGACTGGATCGAGGTCGTGCGCGGGTGAGGGTGCGCGTGAGAAGCCGCGTGTTGGCGTGTCGGCGCGGGTCCTCGGCGGGGACGGGATCGTGACGGCGAGCGTGACCGTGGCGATCCCGGTGCGCGACGGCGGTGCTCTGTTCGCCGGTGTCCTCGACGCGCTCGCGCGCCAGAGCGTGGAGCACGAGCTGCTCGTGTGCGACTCCGGCTCGCTTGACGATTCGGCCGCACTCGCGCGCGCGCGGGGGGCGCGGGTGCTGGAGATCGCGCCGTCCCAGTTCTCCCACGGCGGCACACGCAACCTGCTCGTGCGCGAGGCCCGCGGCGAGCACGTGGCCTTGTTGACCCAGGACGCAGAGCCGGCCGACGAGCGTTGGCTGGAGCGCCTGCTCGGCGGCTTCGAGCTTGAGCCCGAGGTGGGCCTCGTCTACGGCCCCTACCGCCCCCGGCCCGGCGCCTCGCCGGCGGTGAGGGTCGAACTGGAGCGCTGGTTTGCCTCGCTCGCGCCCGACGGGCTGCCCCGCGTGGAGTGCCTGGCCGAGTCCGAGCGCTCGCTGCCGGTCGCCGAGTTGATCGGTCGCTGCGGGTTCTTCACCGACGCCAACGCCTGCCTCTCTCGCGCCGCCTGGGAGCGGGTCCCGTTTCGGGAGGTCGCCTATGCCGAGGACCGGGTCCTCGCGATCGACATGCTCCGCGCCGGCTACGCCAAGGCCTACGTGCCAGACGCCGCCGTGCTGCACTCCCACGAGTACTCCCCCTCCGAGCAGCTGCGCCGCTGCTTTGACGAGTGGCGCGGCTTGCGCGAGGTGTACGGCTTCGCCGAGCCCGCTTCCCCGCGGCACGTGGCGCGCAAGCTGAGGGGGGAGATCGGGGCGGCGAGGCGTGAGCTTGCAGGCTCGAGGGCATTGCCGAAACAGGGTGTCCGAGCAAGGACGGCCCCCATTCGTCGTGGAGCGGCGCTCGCGAGGCTCGTGGTCCACCACTCGGCGCGCATTGTTGGTGCGCTGCTCGGCTCACGCGCTGGAGCGCTGCCGCCTTGGGCGAGGCGCCGGCTCTCCTTGGAGGGGCGCGCCGGTTTTGCGCCGTTGCGGCTGGATGCGCTCGGCGAGCCCCCGATGACCACCGCCGAGAGCGGTGAGCGAGCTTCATGAGTCCCGTCCGAATGTGCTGCCAATTTGGAGCTAAGTACCCATTATCTGCGTTTGATTGCAGAAAATCTATACTTTTTTTGCATTATATTGCAGAAAAACTGTAGTCTATCTGCATCTGATGCTTTTATTTGATCCATGAACGAAGCTCGACTGACGCGCGCACTGGCGGGGGGAAACGCGTGGTGGCGCAGCCCCCAGTGGGAGCGCGACGATCGTGATCTGCGCGCCCTCGCGGCGACCAATCTGGACTACGAGCCTCGGCCTCTGGGCGATATCGCGCCCGACGGCCTGTATGTGTTGCGCGGCCCACGACGGGTGGGCAAGAGTCTCGAGCTCAAGCGAGCGATCTCGCAGCTGATTCAGCGCAAAGTCTCGCCTCGCAGGATCATCCACTTCGCTTGCGATGAGCTCGATTTGGGCGATCTACAGCGCTTGGTAAAAGCCGGCCGCGACGTGCTCACTCGAGGGATGGATGAGCCCCGCTATTGGTTTCTGGACGAGATCACCAGCGTGCCGGATTGGCCCGAGGCGATCAAGTGGCTGCGGGACAACACCGCGTTTGGCGACGATTGCGTCGTCCTCACGGGCTCATCTGCACGCGACCTCGCCGAGGCCCAGAAGCAGTTGGCCGGCCGGTTGGGCCGAGCCGCTAAGCCAGACCGCCTGCTGCTGCCCATGGGGTTTCGAGGATTCGCGCGGGCGATGGGACTCGATGGATTGCCCCAGCCAGACCCGGTCAGGATCCGTGACTTCATGTCGGCGGAGGTCGATGCGATCTTCACAGAGATGCTTCCGTGGCTCGATGAGCTGCTGTCCACCTGGGAGCTCTATATGCGCGTGGGCGGATTCCCTCGCGCGGTGAGCGACCAGCTGGCTCACGGGGAGGTCCAGGAGGACTTCACTCGCGCGCTGTGGGATGTCACGGCGGGCGAGGCCATGCGGGGTGCGGCGACTACGCAGGGGCAGGTTCAAGCGATGCTCGCACGATTGACGCGCAGCCTGACGACGCCGCTGTCAATCGAGACGTTGCGCGAGGACATGGGCGTCGACAGCCCGCACACTGCCAAGGCACGCCTTCAGGACCTGATCTTCGCCTACCTGGCATGGCCCTGTCACCGGCGCGAGGGAAACGGCCCAAAGCTCTCCGCCCGATCCAAGTACTACTTCGTCGATCCCCTGATGGCTCGACTGGCGTCGATTCGTAGCGGGGAGAGGACCGCCGAAGTCGATGCATCGGCCATCGTCGAGCAGCAGTTGGGACTCGAACTGCTCCGGAACTTGGAGCGCGAGCAGCCTGGCAGCTATGCGCACTTCGGCGACGTGATGTACCAAAGGACTAGCAGCAAGGAGGTGGACTTCTGCGGTCCGTGCTTTGGCGGCTGGGGCTTCGACGGCAAGTATGTCGACTCTGGTTGGAAGCGAGAGTCGCTGACTTTGCGCGCCGCCTTTGGCGCCGGCGTGCTGGCCACAAGGGGCCTGCTCGACACCACTGGCGACGTTTGGGCGGTGCCGGCGCCCCTCGTAAGCTGGGTGCTCAACGCCTGATGGCGATACCAGGCAAGATGCGCGACGTGAACGACGAGGACCGCAAGGACAGCCGACCGCCGATTGCCGCTTCCGAGCGGATTGCTCAGAGCGCACTCGATGGGGAGTTCAAAGGGCCTCTGGCGGGGTTGCGCAGGCGCATCTATTTGACCGTGCACTACCTCGGCTGGCGCACGCTCCTGTTTCGGGTGCTCACCTTTCCTCTGCGCTTCACGCCCTTGCGCCACCGCTTGGCTTTGCGCTCGCGCATGGGCCACGACCTGTACCGGCGCGCCTTGGCTTGGTATGGCGAGCACGGGGAGCCGGTCGGCGTGGTGATCCCCAGCTACGGCGACGCCGAGCACGTGACGAGGCTGGTGGCGAGCATCCACCGCACCGTCCCCAAGGGCATGGTCCAGATCGTGGTCGCCGACGACGCCTCCGGGCCCGAGCACCTCACCGCGCTGCGCGCGATCGAGGGGATCGAGGTCGTGGCGGGGGAGAGCAACGAGGGCTTTGCCGCCAACGTCAACCGTGGCCTGCGCGCCGTCGATCAGAGTCGCGACGTGGTCGTGCTCAACTCCGACATGGAGGCCCGGCCCGGCTGGCTTGCCTGCCTTCAATACGCCGCCTCCAAAGAGGACGACGTCGCGATCGTGGGCGCCCGCCTGCTCTACCCCGACGGGCGCATCCAGTTCGCGGGGACCGTGCGCAACCTGGGCGCTCCCGAGTGGTTCGACCACCGCTACCGCTTCAAGCCCTCCGACTGGGGCCCCGCCGCCTTGCCCGGCCCGGTCTTGGCGGTGACCGGGGCTTGTATGTATGTGCGCCGGGCGGCGATCGAGAAGATCGGCCTGCTCGACGAGCGCTACCCGATGGCCTACGAGGACGTCGACTGGTGCCTGCGCGCCTGGCAGGCCGGGATGCGGGTCGTCTACTTCCCGGGGGCTTGCCTCATCCACTACGAGTCGGTCACCAGAGGCACCGACGTGGGCGAGCGCGAGCGCGAGTCCCAGCGCTTCTTCTGGGAGCGCTGGGGGCCGTTCTTCGACGCCCGCGAGGTCCGTACGCCCGAGGGCAAGCTGAGGGTCGCCTACGTGACCGAGGGCACCGGCGTCGGCGGTGGGCACAGGGACATCTTCGAGCACCTCAACCGCCTCGCCGAGCGGGGCCACGAGGTGGCCTTGTACACGCTCGGGGAGCAGCCCGA
>Ga0265327_10004959_pt1 | contig 11442 bp, 10 predicted proteins | sample 41621metaG_FD_202089 | JGI IMG/M metagenome (GOLD analysis project Ga0265327, IMG submission 202089) | Rhizosphere microbial communities from Carex aquatilis grown in University of Washington, Seatle, WA, United States - 4-16-21 metaG | ecosystem: Host-associated > Plants > Roots > Rhizosphere...
TGGAGAGAAACAAACCAAAGCACTTAATGATGCATTGATCCGCACCAACGATTATTCAGGCACGACTGTTGGTGCATTGACTGATATTGCCAATGCTGCGGGATCAATGCATGGTAATTTTAAAGAAGCTTACGAGACGTTGACCACACTGACAAGCAGCGGCAAGTTCACCCGCGATGAGCTTGTTGTGGTCACAAATGCAGTCACGGATCTTAACCATGCTTTCGGAGAACCATTACAGCAATCTATTAAAGAATTCGAATCTCTGAGTGTTCGTGGTGCGGGCACAAGTAAGATAGCTGTAAATCAAGTTTCACATGCTGTTGAAGAACTGGATGAAAAATACCATTTCTTGACGGTATCAACTCTTGAACATATCATTGCTTTAGAAAAAGAAGGTAAACAGATCGAAGCTTCTGAATTAGCAATGACGGAGTTTGCTAAAGAATCTGAACGTGCTTCGAAAGAATCTGTCGAACATGCTGGCTGGGTTGAGCGTGCTTGGAATCTCGTCAAACAACGTGTAGGCGAAACTGGACAAATAATTGCTTCCATTGGTGCGACTAAAAGCCTAGAAATGCAGGAAGCGCAGATCTTGCGTACATTGGAGACACTCCCTGGCGGTCAGATCCGCACAGATGGTTTGAGTGCTTTCGGTAAAGAACAACTTGACGAATACTATCGTATTGAAAGCGAACTCAGTGCGCAACGTAATAAATCTTTTGCTGAAGGCGAAGAACAACAAAAGAAAACAGAAGTCAAACGAATTCTAGAAAAGCGTGCGTTGGAAGACGAACATCTTCTGAAAAAGAAAACATCGGAACTTGATCGTGCAATTGCAGAAGAGACCGCAGCCAATAAAAAGCTCGAAGAAAACGATCCAGGATATCTCGAGCGCAATAAGGCTTATCTCGATGAACGTATGGATGCCATCAAGAAAAGCCACACTGAGCAAGCGAAAGTAATTCAAGATGGGCACAAACAGCGCATTGAGCAAGAACTTAACAATGATCAAGCAGAATTTGACCTAGCGCGTAATGCGAATATTGAGCGCATTCGCATTATTAAAGATTTGATGAAGGCACGTATCCTTACAGAAGATGAAGGGTACGAATCTTTGCGTGAAAGCCGGGACATTGAACTCAAAGCTCTTGAATCTGCTTATAAGAAAGAACAGGAAGCCTTGGCTAAATACCATGGCGCAACACCTGACGATAAAGCAGAAGCTGAGAAGCGCAAGAGCGATGCCGAGAATCGTTACAATCGTGAAAAGCAAGCTATCCTACAAGGCACAGAAGGCGATAAAACGGATCGTGTAGTCAAAGAAACCGAAGCCCTTAATCGCAAAGCAGATGCCCAGAATCGTGCAGATGAGGAAGAACTCAAAAAATGGGATGAGAAGATAGCCAAGTTGCGTGAGCACAATGCAGAGATCGGCAAGACCAAAATGCAGATCGACTTGCAACGTAAACAGCAAGATGAAGCAGATACAGAGTTGTTCGAACAACAAGCTAAAATCTATCGCCAAGCTTTGGAATTAAATGATACTACGAATGAACAATACGTAAAAGACAAGTCTGCCATGGAGACAGAATTGGCTCATCTTGATCTTATTATTCGAAAGCGTAGAGAGTACGAAGGACTCCATGACGAAGCTGCTACAAGGGAAGACGTCGCTGCTAAAGCCAAGAAAGATGAAGAAACATTAAAACGTTCTAGTAAACAGATTGGTGACCAGATCGAAAGTTCTATCTTTGAAGGTGGGACTAAGGGTTACATGCGTCTTATCAAAAGTATGGAAATGGATTTTGCCAAAGCTATTCTACGGCCAACAATAGATGTCGTCAGCAATCAAATTGCCGGCGCTATTGGGGGACCAGGCGCAGGCGGTATTCTTGGTGGTTTGTTCAAAGGTATAACCGGATTGTTTGGTGGTGCTGGTGAACTTGGTTCTTCTGTTAGCGGAGTTGGCGCGGAAATAGCTAATTCTTCAATCAATATGGCACAATTCAATCTTGCAGACCTTGCTGGTATTCCTGGTTTCGCAACAGGTGGCGATCCACCTGTCGGACAGGCGTCTTGGGTTGGTGAAAAAGGTCCAGAATTGTTTGTCCCAAAAACTGCTGGCACCATCATCCCTAATGGTGGTACTATGGGTACAAACATCCATTACAACCCAATTATCCAAGTTGATGCAAGATCTGATCAAGGCGCGGTGCAGCAGATCGTCTCTAACGCCGTCCGTCAAGGGAACGCACAACTAATCGAACAATTGCAACGCGCCGGGAAAATCCAATGAGCGTAATTACATATCCTGTCGGCCTCAATATTGCAAAACAGAGTTGGGGGCTATTTCGCAACGATATTGAATTTCGTTCTCTGTTTGGTGTGCAAGCATTGGAAGCTTCTCCACCCCTATGGCAGACCACGTTAACCGCTGTCGATGGTCTTGCGAGTTTGGCAGGACAATGGCAGTCGTTGATGCTTAGTCTTCAAGGGCGAGTGAATCAACTAGCCATGTACAATTTGGGTCGTCCAGTCCCAGTCGGCACGATGCGCGGTAGCATTACATTCTCGATTAACCATCCAGCCGGCACAACTATCTGCACTTTGACAGCAGGTTCTGGTCAAGCCGGTAAGACACTCAAAGCCGGCGACTACTTAGGTTTTGGTTCCGGAAGCACACAGCAAGTCGTAATGGTGATGGCGGACTGCACGGCAGACGGCTCTGGCACAATCACCCCGACTATTTTTCCAGCCATGCGAAATGCAATGACGTCTGGCGCTGGTGTAACCTGGAACTACCCGACAGCTTTATTTCGTCTACGCAACCCAAGCCCAAAATGGGATTACGATTCCACAATGATTAGTGGCATGAATATGGACTTGCTCGAGGATACACGACCATGACCTTGACAACCACAACCGGACAGAACACGGCGTTGGCTTCCCCTGTAGTGCGGGAGGCCTATTTTGTCGAACTGGATCTTGCTACAGCCACACAGTATCTTTCTTCATTGAACTTTCCAATGACTTGGGGTGGCCATACTTGGATTGGTGCTGGTTCGATAGGTTCTATTTCTGCTATCAGCGAAGCGCAGAGTTTAACCACATCCTCTGTGAGCCTTGTGATCAACAGCGCACAGGTGTCTTGGCTTGCGCTTGCTGTTGGCTCTGTTTCAGAGTATCGAGGTCGTCCAGTTAAGATATACTACTGTCCTCTCGATACAGGTTATGGTCTCATTGACACACCAATCCTGTGCTGGTCAGGAGTAATGGACATCATCACGCTTGGGATCACTGGTAGTGAATCTAACATCGCTTTGAAATGCGAAACAAGTGCTTTTGGTCTGAAACGTGCAAACTCTTTCCGCGTGAATGCTGCACAGCAAAAACAAGTTTATCCAACTGATACAGGGTTCGACTACTTAAGCGATCTGATCACGAATCCTGCTGTGTGGTTAACCGTGGCGTTCGAGAAGTCTGTTGGGCCGTATGCTAACGCTTAACGATTATATCATTGCAAATCTGAATAAGCCTTTTAAATGGGGGCAAGCAGATTGTGTAACTTTTGCAATTGGTTGGATAGATGAAGTAAACGGCACCGACTTCCTAAAACGCTACGGTACTTGGGCCACGCGCAAGCAAGCAATGCGAGCAATCCGTTCCGCTGGTGGTTTAGAGAACCAATTCAATAAGTATCTTGTAAGCGTTAATCCGAATCTAGCAAACGATGGTGATATTGGTCTTATCGGAACAACGACCCATATCTTTGTCGGTCACAATATTCTTTCAGTAAGCGAAGAAGGCTTATTGTTTCAAACGCGCACAAAAGCCGTTCGTGCTTGGCGCCATAAAGGAATCAAATGTCCAAGCTTGTAAAAGAAGTTGCAGTCGCGGCCGCAGTTGTTGCTGGCGGTTGGGAAATAGGCCTTATCGGAGGAGCGTTTGGTGTAATCGGCGTAGGTCAAGCTGCTTTGTTCGCAGGCTCCATTGTTCTTGGTTCCGCACTCCAAACTCATGAGATGCGGAATCTTCGTGATGCGTACAATGCAGGTTTGCAAGATCGGACAGTAACTCGTATTGCGACAGATGCACCTTATCGGTATATTTACGGTCGCGCCCGTGTAGGGTCAGATGTCGTTGCAATGTTCACCAGCGGCACGAATGATGAATTTCGTCATTTGGTTTGCGTGCATGCAGCACATGAATGCGATGCTATTGAAGAAATCTACATTAATGGTGAAGCACTTGGAACACTGGATGGTTTAGGCAATGTGACTAGCGGCCGTTATGCTTCCGGTAGCAATACAGTATCACTCGGGGAGAATCATACCGGACCGTCTTTCTCATTAGCGCAGACCCCAATCTGGACTTCCAGTAATCATAGCGTTATAGTGACGACTGGCACAGGCTCAACTATGACCAATGTACCTGTCCTGAGCGTAGTTGGCAATGTTGTGACCACAGGTCTTGGTGCAGGTGTCCCATGTACGGTCACATATCAAGTAGCTTCCGGTGGAACCCCAAGGGTACGTGTGCAGAAGCATCTCGGCACAGCAACTGATCCAGCTGACGCGACTTTGATTTCCGATCTGCCTTCAGGTACATGGACGTCCAATTCTGTGCTGCGCGGTTACTGCTATACAGTCATTCGTCTAGACTTAAATCAACCAGATTTCCAAAATGGTATGCCCGCAATCGAAGTCTTGATTCGCGGCAAGAAGCTCTACGATTTGCGCACAAGCACGACAGCATGGGGCAGCAATCCAGTCCTATGCATCTATGATTATCTGACATCCCCTTTGTGTGGGGTAAGTGCAGCAGATCTACCCAGCGCATCATTCATTGCTGCTGCAAATGTCTGTGACGACACTTCTGTTCGTGCAATTGGGCGTTATACGTTTAACGGAACCATAACTTCCGATCAAGACCAAGTCAAATCTCTTGACGCAATGGCCCGAAGCATGGCGGGAACCATTGTTCCTACTACTTGGAACATTCAAGCCGGGGCTTACACTGCACCAATCATTTCCCTCACACAATCAGACATTGTTGGTGACATCGCGGTCATGCCTGGCATCTCCGGCGCAACGATCTACAATGGTGTCAAAGGTCAATTTGTTGATGTCAACAATTCGTACGTTGTTACCGACTATACTCCGTATCAAAGTTCCGCATATCGTGCGGCAGATGGCACGGACTATTATGCGAATTTGGATTATCCATTCACAAATAATGTGCAAGGAGTCTATGACCTTGCACAGATCTTTCTTGAAGACCAACGTAACGCATTCACCATCCGTGCAACTTTCTCTCGGAAAGCATGGCCTCTGCAAGTAGGCGACCGTGTCACTTTTACCAGCACGTTCTTTGCGCAAAGCAATGCTATCTACCGCGTAACAGATAAGAAGTATGCGCCTAATGCTGGTGTAGAACTGACACTCAAACAAGACGATCCTTCTATTTGGAATTACTCGACTGTTCCGGCAACCATTCTGGCCCCAGCTAGCAATATGCCCAATCCTTGGGACATTGCGCCATTGGCCTCTCTGTCAGCAACGGCCGGCAACTCAACATATTTGTTACAATCAGATGGCACAGTTGTGCCTCGTATTCTTGTTACTTGGCCCATCGCAACAACTCAAGCTGTCCTCACCAATGGTGAGATCGAGATCCAGTACGCAATACAAGACACTACTTCCAACCTGACTTGGATTAGCACAAGTGTTCATGGTGATGCAACACAAGCGTATCTTGCTCCAGTTATCGCTGGTGCGATGTATATCATTCGTGCGCGTTGTGTTAATCCTTACATGAACACAAAGTCGGATTGGACCATCATTAATTACCAAGTGGCAGTAAATCGCGCCAATCCAGTAGTCTATCAATGGTCGGTTTCTGCGCCAGCTGCCCCAACAGGTTCCGCGACCTATACTTGGTCGACAGGGTTGTTCGGAGCTGCACCTAGCGGATGGTCTTTGACGATCCCCACAACTCCGACAACAGGCATTCCTGCCGGCACAACTCTTTGGACAGCTGAAATCATCGTGACGGACATTGCAGCAAACGCGACGACAGCTTTCAATTGGGCTAGTAGTGTGGTCAGCACAAATGGTTATACCCCTCCACCAGCGCTTATGACAAGTGTCACACTCTACGCCTATCAGCGTTCAGCGACAACTTTGTCTTCTGATCCTGGGGCAGTGACTTACACATTTACTACCCCGACTGTTCCGGGAGATATAACCACACCGAGCGGCAACTCTCTAGCGAATGGTTGGACAAAAGCAATTCCATCTGGTACTGATCCTTTGTATGTGACAACATGCCTCGCAAGCGCGAATACTGCCACGGTCGCGGTCCCTCATACAGCATGGTCGACTCCCGCAATCTTGTCGCAGAATGGTTCACCCGGCACACCCGGGACAACTGGCACTCAAACTGCCGACGCAATAGCTTATCAATGGGCCTCGAGTATTCCAGCGGGTCCAAGCGGGACAACCGCATGGACGTGGAGCACAGCTTCATACGGTTCAGCGCCATCCGGATGGTCCACAACTCCAGGAACATCACCCTCGCCTGGTTACACTTTATGGGCAGCAGTTGTCCATGTGGTTGATACTGCTGCTGCTACTTCGACGACGGTCAATTGGGGATCTGCTTCTATCCAAGCCCGAGGTGCTGCTGGTGCAACGGGGGCAACTGGCGCAACAGGTGCTACCGGGGCCACTGGCTCGACTGGAGCAACAGGGGCAACAGGCACAAACGGTAATTCTTATCGTATCGCTTATACAAATGTGACTGGTGGTTTCGGGGCGCTTGCGACAACTCCTGCTAATGTGACAACAAGCGGCAGTTCCAGTTTTCCAACGACGGGTACATGGGGTGAAACAGTCGCATGGAGTGCAACGATCCCTTCCTCGATTGCTGCTGGTCATTCTCAATGGCAGATCGATGGTATTTATAGCCCTGCGACTGGTAATACTGTCTGGGGCGCTCCATATCTTTCGACGCTTAAGGTAGGAAATCTGTCCGCATTGACTGTTAACACTGGCGCCTTGACAGTTAATGATGTCCTGACCATGAGCACGAGCGCGGTGATTGCTTGCGGACAGACCGCTTACAAGACAGGTGCAGGCTACTGGTTCGAATACAACAGCGGCACACCTCGAATGAGTATCGGTAACGGTAGTACGAAATTCCTAACTTGGGATGGGACAAATCTTGTCACGACATCATTGGTTGCCTACGCTTTAACCGGGCAGGCTGCATTCGACAATACACCTGATCCTACTACACCAGCAGTCAGTGGTGTAGCGAATTCTCTTTCTTCTCAGCCTGCTGTGAAAGGTACAGCGAACGGCAGTAGCGCTGGCGGTAGTTTTTCGTCGAGCTCAGGTAATGCTGTGAACATTACTGGCGGCACGAATGGCATTGTCCAAACTGGAGGCGGTTCGAATTTTTTACAAACAATCAATCCTGCTGCGGATAATACTTACAGCCTTGGAACATCAGGTTCTTATCGTTGGACAGCAGTGTTTGCCATGTCGGCAACAATCACAACATCTGATGTCCGGACGAAGAGAAATATCAACGACATTTCTGGAGCATTGCCCTTCGCACTTATGCTCCGTCCAAGGACTTATACATTAGCATGCGCGGAAAATATCGTCACATATGAATATCCTGAACCAACAGAAGCTAACCCAGATCCGGAGCCAATTCGCATCCTAACCCCACGTGAAGGTATCCGTACCCATTACGGCCTGATAGCGCAAGAGGTAAAAGAAGCAATGGTTGTTTCTGGTATCGAAGATGCAGCATTCTGGGGTTTAACTGATCCAAAGGATCCTAACTCCTCACAAGCTTTGCGATATGAAGAACTATCCATAATCACATTAAAAGCCTTGCAAGAATTCTACGCAGAATTTAAGGCACATGAAAGGCAACAATTGAAATAAATTACTCGTTGCATTATCCTAAGTGATGGGGTAGCATGGGCACTTACACGTAATTCGGTGTCCCGATTACTTCCATCCACTTAACGATAATCGAACCCCATGGAAGATTTCGAAGCACGTATCCAACTATTAGAAAAAGAAAAACACGATCTTGCTCTCGCGGTGGACAAGAAAATACTTGAGATTCGTTGGGAAAATGAACTCGCTATTCGGAAGTTGAAAGAAGAGGCTTTTCCCAAAGGGGATGCAGAGGCACACCACGACGACCACGAGGAACAAAATGCAAAAAAGGAAGAATGGAAAGAACTTTGGAAAGGTCTGCGAAAGAAAATCTTTGAGGGTGCCGGCTGGGCGATAGTGGTTGCGGTCGCTGGTGCAGTCGGCCTAGCGTTCAAACTATGGGTGAAATCATGATCTCGCCAAAAGCCAAGCCGTTGCGCGTCTTAATTTTCATTACTCCAATCCTGACATTCTTCTGCACATTTATCCTTTGTGCAATAGTCTATCAGTCGTATATCGGTTACATGCCTCCTCCGATCAACGTCCAAAATGTCTCAGGGGCAATGGTAGTCGACGAATATGGGACAAATATCGACTATCAACGTTCTACGACTGTCCGCATCGCAGTTACGAGTACGGTCAGCCGCAGGTTGACATGTTCCGACAATTGGATGCACGATCTCCCAACAGCAGACCACGAGCATCCAAAAGAAGTATCGGGAAAGATCAACACGCACCATGATCGTTTGCCTTTTCGTATTCCACCTGGAACAGTTTGTATCATGCATACTGTTGCGACATATCATCCCCCTCTATCTTTGCGTGACCACACATACCCGGTGCCAGATCTTAAAATGGTTGTCACCAAGCTCAAATAGGCCTTACATGAAAACTTTTACTGATGCGTTTAACGTGGTCGTCGGGATCGAAGGCGGATATTGGTTAGACCCTGTGGGCGGGGCGACTAAATTCGGCACCACGGAAAAGGTCGCCCGTGCATGGGGTTATCAAGGCTCCATGCAAGACCTTCCGATCGAAACTGCTCAAGCGATTGCTAAGTCGCTTTATTGGGACAAGTTCCAATGTGACCAGTTCGATCCTCGTATCGGTCTGTGCGTATTCGATGCAGCCTACAACGGCGGCCATCCGATTGTGTGGTTACAACAGGTTGTAGGCGTTGAAGCTGATGGCATCGTCGGCGCACACACCATTGCGGCAGTACGCAATCAAGACGTGTATAAGACGGTTGCCCTCTTCCAGGCCTCCCATCAAGATTACATGACGGATCTGAACAATTGGGTCCCGAATGCTCGCGGCTGGGCTAAACGAGTTGCCAACATCTTGCGGGTTGCCGCTTCGAACTAATGCGCAAGCCACGTCCAACAAGTGTCGCCTTGCTGGCCAACAGCCTTGCGCTGTTGCTGCTACCATTATTCGAGATGCTAGCAATTAGCTTACCCGAATATAAAGAGTATATCCCTGACAATCTTTACCGGAGCGTGGGCGTCGTTCTGGTGACGTTTAATATCGTCTGTCATCTTCTCGCCCATAAGTCTATCAACAATAACGATAAAAGGAAATAAAATGGATTTCACAGATATCATTAAAACTGTTGCGCCATGGATAGGAACAGCGCTTGGTGGTCCTCTCGGTGGAATGGCAGTTACCGCAGTGGGCAATGCACTCGGTCTCAATGGTGCAACAGTCGACACTTTGAAGAGCGCTCTTTCTGGTGCAACTCCAGAGCAGATGCTTGCATTGAAGAATGCGGACCAAGCTTTCCAAATCCAAATGCAGCAACTCGGTTTCGAGAATATGCAAAAGATGGAAGAGCTCGCAGCAACCGATCGCAATTCGGCCAGACAGCGTGAAATGACTGTCCGTGACAATACTCCAAAGATCCTAGCTTATGCTGTCACCATCGGTTTCTTCGGCCTGCTAGCTGTAATGGTCTTCCATGCAATGCCACCGGGCAGTGACCCTACATTGCTCAATGTGATGGTGGGTTCCCTTGGTACAGCCTGGACAGGCATCATTGCTTATTACTTTGGCAGCTCTAGCGGTTCCGCACGTAAGACCGAGTTGCTCTCGCAAGCTGCTCCCATAGCACCGCAATAAGCGTAACGCAATGCGGTTTGCGCGCTGGGCAAACCCCCGGCAAGCTGCGCAAACCGCATAACCCTCACTACCCTACCCGCTACACCCCCGCGCTTGCTACAGCGCGTTAAATAAGCGCTTTCAAATACGCATCATCGTACTTAGTTTCGACGAGATGTTCCGCACTTTCCCCATTCTCCAGAACAACGAACTCCGATTCAATATGGGGTTCGACGCCCACAGACCTATCGCCGGGATGCATTAAGAAGAAGTAGTAGACGGGTATCTCCCCGTTTGGACCCAAGAAGCCTTTACGGTATCCGTAGTTAGGACGTCTTGCCATTATTGCTCGCAGCCCTTCGCTATAAATCAGTTCCATTTTGTCCTCCTAAGTGGTGGTTACAGTATAGCACAGTTACAGAATTCTGCAAGCTGTTAGGAGTGAGCTGCTGTGTAACCGATTTGGTCTAAAATCTTATACGTTTCGTTGATGTACCAATCATAGTCAATATCATCTGGGAAACTATCTGGAAGGTCCATGCACGGTTTAGCCCCTTCGGTACGCGCGACCTTATTACCATTCTTAGCGTAGATGATTTCGCCGTTCTCTCCTGTCGCATAATACCACCTAATCAATTTACCGAGATAAACACCTGTGTTCTCATCAAACATCTTAACCGCACCACCTGCCACGTTCCGCATACTGGTGAACTTCCGCAGGTCTTTGCAATTGCGGATGGTTTCAGCGGGCAGAGTACGTGTGGTTATTAATGCTTTTAACGCATCAATACAAATTTCATTGACTGCATTCTTCTTTGGGTTCGTCTTGCTATAAAGCCCTTTCATTTTAAACAGTTCACCTTTCTGCGGAGTTTCGTACACAGCAATATAATTATTGATGTCTTTGCTGTACGTTGCTTTGTAACGAGTCTCTTCTGTAGATAAACCGGTATCTTTTTCCCATTGGTTTACAATTTCATGGAACTGTGCTTCTCTAAGTCGAGGGCATTTCACAATAATACCATCTGTATTAATTGAAGTTACTTCAATTCCAGCAAGCTCTAGACGTTCTGCAAGCATAAGAATAGAAAGTTGTCCTGTGATGGTTACTTGTAACATTAAGTTCGGAGCATACATGACTGACCACATGCTGCCCAGCTTACCGAAAGTGCCATTCGCTACAATCTTAAGGCATTCAGCGACAATGATATCACCCGCCTGTTTTGCTGTAACCCGCCTTTGAACAACTCCTTTATATACAACAATGAAGTCTTGGCCGAGATTCTGAGGGTACAGCCCAGCATTGATAATTGTGTAAGGATAATAAGACGTTACATCAGTATCGATCATCACATACTCATCGTCTGACACATGCGCAATA
>Ga0265327_10004960_pt1 | contig 11440 bp, 11 predicted proteins | sample 41621metaG_FD_202089 | JGI IMG/M metagenome (GOLD analysis project Ga0265327, IMG submission 202089) | Rhizosphere microbial communities from Carex aquatilis grown in University of Washington, Seatle, WA, United States - 4-16-21 metaG | ecosystem: Host-associated > Plants > Roots > Rhizosphere...
TTAGGTGGCTGGCGGAACTGGCCGAGCGCTTCCAGCATGGCTGTTCGGTCAACCGCCGAAAGAAAAAGCCTAATACCTGCCAACTGCTGGAAAATGCAAAGGGCTATGGCTTAAGTTGATGCGTATGAGGCGTCTTTTTGCCTGCCCACCGATTGCGGCGCGGTTCCGCGTGGGCAAACGATAAAACTGTTTGCCCACCCTATCGGGCTACATGGCTAAGGAGGGGGGTAGTGAGTATTATAAGCGTTACATCCATGAGGCTTTATAAGCTAGTTCTTACAGCTTTATTTGGATGCCTAATTTTTCCAACCTATAGCTATAGCCTAGGAGGGGGTGGAGGGAAATATTGTCCACGAGGCGAAGATTACCTCGATAATCCTTCATTGCCAAAGTGTTATAGCCATGAAGACTTGATAAGAATAGCATCTATACGAAATATTATTCTAGCGAGAGACTCGTGCCTACAAAGGGAAAGCTGCATAAATTCTAATTCTGCAGCGCAAAAAATCAAGAAGGCCGAAGAAGCAGGGAAAGAATATAACGCTTTTAGAAGATACAGAAAAAAATCTATAAGGCTATTGATGACGAGTGGAAATCAAGATGAGTTTGTAGGTTTGGTTGCCGTCTTTTTGGCAACCCAACATTTCCCGGAATTCGTTGGATTTCTATAGTTATATGGATCTAAACCCCGCACTATTGGCCGAAATTCGCAATGCCGTCGATGCGGGCCGGGTATTGTGGAAAAAACATGCGTTGGAGCGCATGATGGAACGGGGCATTAGCCGGATGCAGGTGCGGCAAGCAATCGCCCAAGGCATCCTCATTGAGTGTTATCCTGATGACTATCCGCTTCCCAGCGTATTGCTCGCCACGCGACAACCCGCACCTCTGCATGTGGTTGTCGCTTATGACGCAGAGACCTTGCAAAGCCATATCATAACCGCCTATCGACCCGATTTAGCCCATTTTGAAGCCGACTTAATGACGCGGAGATTACGATGAAACCACAGCCTTCTCTTTGCCCCGTGTGCCATGGCGGTCATAAACAACCGGGCGTGACCACGTTTACGGTGGAACTGGGTTTTGGTGTTGTTGTCGTGCGTGATGTGCCTGCCCTAGTCTGCGATTTGTGCGGCGCTGATTGGCTGGAAGATAATGTTGCCGAGAAATTGGAACGGATTGTCGAGCAAGCCCGCTTGAAACATCCCGTGGTGGAAGTGGCGCAGTGGCGACAGGAAGCCAATTCGCTGGGCGCGTAGCTATGATGGGGTTTCGCGGGACGGTATTTTTGTTTTCTCGGAGCTAAGCCAAGTAGGCAGGAATAAGCCGGTTCGAGCTAAAGCTAAGAACCGGCGTTTCCGGCGCACACCGGGAATGCCGGAAACGCCCGCCTGCGGTTTCGTGGATTTATCAAAATGAATCGTAGGCGGGCTTATTCCGGCCTACTAGGCTTATCCGCCGAAGAAGGGCGAATAAAGCCCGTGCGTCCATCGCTATCGTTCCCGCGCTCCGCAGGGGAACGATATAACAAAAAACGCCGGGCGGGCCAATGCGGCCCGCCCGGCGTCGTTTGCGAGGAAAGGCCTAAGCCGCCTTGCGCCGCCGCCAAGCCATGACCGCGCCGCCGATGGCCAGCAAGGGCAGAGTGGCAGGAACCGGAACGCTAGACTGGGCGCTCATGTGCCAGCCTGCGGGCTGGAAGGTGACATTGGGTGTATTTCCGTAAGGCAGGGCGCTGGTGCCAAAAGTCGGCGTGCCGGTCATGTCGACGAAACCCGTCGCGCCCACCGAGAAAAATAGCTGGCTGTTGAAGGACGGGCAAGAAGTGCCTGTGCTGCTGGCGCAGGCCAGAAAATCCAGATAACTGCCGTCAAGCGTGAGGGTGGGCAACTGACTGCCCGTTCCGAACCCCAGCATTTTGTCATATGACCAAACGAAGGGCAGCGCGGGTTCTGCGGAGCCGTCAAAGGTGACGAAGTCCAGCACCGAATTCACCACCACGGTGTTGTGGTCGGATTGCAAGGTGCCGTCTACTGTGCCTGCGTAGGTGCCGAGGCCGGGGGCGGCATAGGAAAAGTCGAACAAAGCCGCTTCGGCCTGCGGCAGGAAGAAAGCCAGCCCGAAGCTGGCGGCGATAAGGGTTTTTTTCATGTGTGGTGTGTGGTTTCAGAATAATCAAAAGAGGCCACCGTCAACGCTTAAAAAGAATTGGGCGGCGGCATATTAAAACCGATTTCGAGCTGGCAATCGAATGTCGGGCCATGGCGACATTGTTGATTTATTTGGTTTTCTGGTTCCCACGCGGCACGTGGGAACGAGCCCGCGTAGGGCGCAATACGCTTCGCTATTGCGCCCTACGGATCTGCTCCGCCCATCCGGGCTACGCTGGCTACTGGCTTGCGTTTAAATAACATGCTTGTTATATTCTAATCATGAACTATACCCTCGAATTCTTCGCGCCCGAGGTCAAGGCTGACATCTTGGCGTGGCCAGTGGGTATCCGCGCTGGTTTCTTTCGGATTGCTGATCGCATGAGGGAATTCGGCCCCGATCTCGGCTTGCCTTATACAAAGGCCATGGGCGGAGGATTGTTTGAGATTCGTGCGAAAGGGACGGAAGGCATAGGTCGCGCGTTTTTCTGCACAATGGCCGGTCAACGCATCGTTATCCTCCACAGTTTCATCAAGAAAACCCAAGCCACGCCCAAACGGGAACTCGCCACCGCCATCCAACGCATGAATCAGGTGAAACATGGCCAAACTTGACTACCAACCCGTTCCTTTCGATATTGACGCGGAACTCGCCGATGCCATGCAAACCCCGGCGTTTCGCACGGCCTATGACGCACTACAGGATGAATTTGCCGCCTTGGACGCCTTGCTTCAAGCACGTAAAGACGCGGGCTTGACCCAGGCGCAAATTGCCGAGCGCATGGGCATCAAACAATCTGCTCTGGCCCGCATCGAATCCAGCCTGACCAGCAAGCGACATTCCCCCTCCTTGGCAACTCTGCGCAAATACGCCGAAGCTTGCGGCAAGCGGCTGGAAATCAGTTTGCGCTAGTGGCAGGCGCTTTACCTCAAAACCATTGGCTGGCAAGCACTCCATCCTGCGCGATTCATCAGATTAGTGACTGATCTAAAGCTGCGACTCAACTACACTACCATTCTTAAAACCCCGGAGCCAATCTTGTTATCCACCGCCAACCTCACCATCCAATTCGGGGCCAAACCCCTGTTTGAAAACGTCTCGGTCAAATTCGGCGACGGCAACCGCTACGGGTTGATCGGCGCGAACGGCTGCGGCAAGTCCACGTTCATGAAAATCATCGGCGGCGATTTGGAGCCGACTGCCGGCAACGTCTCCCTTGATGCGCACGAGCGCCTCGGCAAGCTGCGCCAAGACCAGTTTGGCTTCGAGGAGTGCCGGGTCATCGACACCGTGTTGATGGGCCATGCGCATTTGTGGAAGATCATGGAAGAACGCGACCGTATTTACTCGCAAGCCGATATGAGCGAGGAGGACGGTATGCGGGTCGCGGATTTGGAAATCGAATTCGCCGAACTCGACGGCTACACCGCCGAATCCCGCGCCGGGGAGTTGTTGCTCGGCGTCGGCATTCCGCTGGAACTGCATTTTGGCCCGATGAGCGCGGTGGCCCCCGGCTGGAAATTGCGCGTGTTGTTGGCGCAAGCCTTGTTCGCCAACCCGGACATCCTGCTGCTGGACGAACCCACCAACAACCTCGACATTAACACCATCCGCTGGCTGGAAAACGTTATCAACGAGCGCGACAGCACGATGGTCATCATTTCCCATGACCGCCATTTTCTGAACAGCGTCTGCACCCATATCGCCGACATGGACTTTGGCGAGCTGCGCGTGTATCCGGGCAACTACGACGATTATATGATCGCCTCGACCCAGGTGCGCGAGCGGCAACTGGCCGACAACGCCAAGAAAAAGGCGCAGATCGCCGAGTTGCAAACCTTCGTCAGCCGCTTCTCCGCTAACGCTTCCAAAGCTAGGCAGGCCACCTCCCGCGCCAAGCAAATCGAAAAGATCAAGCTGGAGGACATCAAGCCGTCCAGCCGGGTCAATCCGTTCATCCGTTTCAACCAGGAGAAAAAGCTCTACCGCCTGGCCCTGGAAGTCAAAGGTCTCGCCAAAGGCTACGGCGACGGGCCGCTGTTCAGCGGCTTGGATCTGACGGTGGAAGTGGGCGAGCGCGTCGCGGTCATCGGCCCCAACGGTATCGGCAAATCGACTTTGCTGCGCACGCTGGTCGGCGAGCTGGCCCCGGACGCGGGCGAGGTGAAATGGTCGGAGAATGTGAACATCGGTTATTTCGCGCAAGACCACGCCGCCGACTTCTCCGAAGAGCTGGGCCTGTTCGACTGGATGGCGCAATGGATGCGGCCTTCCGACGACGAGCAAGCCGTCCGCGCCACGCTAGGCCGGCTGCTGTTTTCGCAAGATGAGATTAAAAAGAAAGTCGGCGTGCTGTCCGGCGGCGAACAGGGCCGCATGTTGTTCGGCAAGCTGATGCTGCAACAGCCCAACATCATGGTCTTAGACGAGCCGACCAATCATTTGGACATGGAATCCATCGAGTCGCTGAACACCGCGCTGGAAAACTATCCGGGCACATTGATCTTCGTCAGCCACGACCGCGAATTTGTTTCCTCGTTGGCGACGCGCATCATCGAACTCACGCCCTCAGGCGTGGTCAATTTCAGTGGCGCCTACGAGGATTACTTGCAAGCGCAGGGTGTGGAATAATCCCTCTTAAGGAGCACCGGCGTCTCGCCGGCACAAAGGCTTGAAACAGCCGACGAGACGCCGGCGCTCCAATGGATCTTTCGGCCCCACCCGCCAACCGTTAGAGAAACAATATGCCACCCAAGAAAACCACGCCAGACCACAGCAAACTCGACCGCGTCGTCGCCGAAGCCCGGCGCGCCAAGGAAGAGCGCGAGAGCGGCTACCGCGAGCAGGCGCTCAAGCTCTACCCCTGGATCTGTGGCCGCTGCGCCCGCGAGTTCAACCTGAAAACGCTGCGCGAACTCACCGTCCACCACAAGAACCACAACCACGACGACAACCCCACCGACGGCAGCAACTGGGAGTTGCTGTGCCTGTATTGCCACGACGAGGAGCACAGGCGCCACATCACCGCCGGCACTTATGGCGGCAAGAACACGGACAAGCCGAAGGACTTGGGCGGCGGGCATAAACCGTTCGCCGATTTGGCGGCCTTGTTAAAAAAATAGGCCGGGATTACCTACCCTCTCAGGAGACAACATGAACAAATCCATTGTTTGCTTATTGGCCTTGGCGTTGACTCCTGCCTTGGGGTGGGCCTACGGCAGTGGCGGCGGCGGAGCCGCCAGTTGCGCCGAGGCGAAATTTTACGACGAGACCCCGGCCCGCAACGCCACCGTGGTCAGCTTGAGCGACATCGCCCTGGTCGCCTCCGACAACACCCAGATCGCCACGCTGGACTTGCAAGTCAACGGCAAGCCGGTGAAACCGGAAACCTCGCAACGCCGCTCGGGGGAATGGGATTTGAAAATCCACCTGCCCGAACCCATCACTCAGGCCGGCAAAGTCCGCGTCACCGTGGCGGCAAAGTCCAAGGAAGGCTGTGAGACGTTTTTGCCTTATTCTGTGATCGTCGGACAATAAAACCGAGTCGGTCTTGGCCTCTTATCGTGCCAACAAGCGCGACATAAACACCTGCCCCGCTTGCGCTTGTCCGGGCTGGACAAGCGCGTAGCGGCGGATATCCTCCGCGACGGCTTGTTTAGCCTCAATTGCTTGGGCGCATGCGCCGGGGCTGGGCAATTCCGTTTGCGTTCCAAGCAAATGCCGGGTCGCGGCCACGGCGAGCGCGGCGTAATAGCGCTTGCAGGCCAGGGATCTCAGACTCACGGTTTGCGCACCGGTGTCAAAATCCCAAGGGTATTGGTTCCAGGGCGAGGCGGCGGTGTTGGCGTTTGCCAGCCAATCCGCCGCCTCTTGCTGCCGGGCTTCAGCCCGCTCCAACTCACCCAGTGCCCAACGCGCCTTGGCCTCCTCCAGCTTGGCGAGCGGATATTGTGGAATGGCCGCATATTGCGCGATGGCCTCGGCATAGCGGCCCCGCTCCAAATCCACAGCGGCATGGGCGTCGCGGTAAGTCGGCGAGCCGGGGGCCAACTCCCTTGCTTTATAAAACCATGGCTCCGCCTCGCCGGGATCTTCGTGCAACACGCCCAGATTGAAATAAGCCTCTGCCAGGTTTGGATCGGATTGGATCGCCTCTCGGTAGCGCCCTTCCGCTCCCCGCAAGTCGCCTTGATGGTAAAGGCGCAGGCCGTCCAACACCAGCAAATGCGGGTTGCCGGGCGCTTGCTCCAGCAACGCCGCCAGCCTGGCGTCTAGCTTGCCGGCATCGGGCCGCTCCTCGGCCACGGCGTCCCGGCCCAGTTCCGCGATGTCCTTCAGCAAGCGCACGTCGCGGCGAAACGGCGCAAGCGGGATAGCCTGCTCATACGCCTGTGCCGCTTCGGCATAGCGCCCCGAGGACAAATAGCGGCGCGCCTCGCCCAGGTGCCGGTCGATCAGCGGCTGGACATACAAGAACCACGCGGCCAACGGCAAGGCCAACGCCGCAAGCCCCGCCCGCCATCTGGGTTTTTTGAAGTCTGTGGCGGTCAGCGGGCGGACATGCAAACGCTTCAGGATCAAATCAGCGATGTATTCAGGCGAATCGCTTTGCGCATCGACGTAACCGTCAATCGACAACAGGCCGCCTATATCAACATCGTCGAGACGCACCAGCATGATGGATTCGGCTTTACCGTTAAGCCGGAGATCCCGCGCCACCCGCCATTCCAACTGGCACCATTTTTTTTCCGCATATTCCCGGCACAAGAACACGACCAACAACTCGGATCGCTGACGGTAAATGTCTTCCAGCAAGGCATCAAGGTCGAAAACGGCCAACGCCTCTTTGTACCAGCGGTCATAGAAAATCTGCTCGCGCGGCAATCTTTCCGCCAGCCGTTCGGCGAGTTTGTCGATAAAGGCGCGATGTTCGCCGGGGAAAGACAGCGCGACACGAAATTGATGCTTGGCAATATCCATAAATGAGCCCGTTCAAGGCTTGGGCAGCACCGTGAATGATGCGCCTTGCGTGTCTTTCCACGGGAATTGCTCCACGCCGCCTTGGGCGGAGATTTGCGGCAGGCGCTCTTGGATGTAATCAGCCAGCTCGTCCACTTCGATAGTGCCATTGACCTTGCCCCGATCCGCCGCGCCTTTCAGCCCTTCCAGCAAGGCATAGGTGAAATAGCCGTGGCCTTGCTCTTCGCCGCGTGAAGTTTCCCGCGCCGGATTGGCTTCGCTGTCAGTCGCTGCGATGATGGCCCTGCCGCTCAATTTTGCCCAGCGGCTGACGGCGTCCTTCTCGTCGCCGTCGCGTCCGCGCCCGGCGGCCCAGTTGAACGTGCCCGAGGCGCAGGAATCCAGCAGCACCAGGCTCTTGCGGGCCTTGATGTGGGTTAGCAGGCTCACCAGCGTCGTCTCGTCCAAGCTCTGCTTGCGGAAATCCTCCTCGCTGGTCTTCACATCGTCCCAAGGCACAAAATGGAAAGCGTCTCGCACTGCGAAGCCATGTCCGGCCAGATACAGCACGAACACATCGTTGCCATCCGCCTTTTGGGCAATGTCCGCCATCGCCGCCTGGATGGCCGTGCCGGTGGCTTGGCCGTCGTACAACTCGCGCACGTCCACATGCTGATAGAGCTTGCCGCCTTGCTCGCGGAAGCGCCCGGCCACGTCCTTGGCGTCGCGGTCGGCGTAAAACACGCCCTTGTTCAAAGATTTGTCGCGGTAGTCATGGATGCCGACGGCCAGCATGAACAAATTGGGCGGGTCGTCGTAAGCCGGCACGACCACGGTCTTTTCGGCGGCGGGGTCGTCCGGGGCCGAGGCGGTGCCCAAGGAATTGGTCGCGGACAGGCGGACGGTCGCCCGTCCTGCCGGGAGTTTGTACAGCAAGGTGTCGAAGCCGCCGGGGCTGCCGGGGCGGCGGCCCGCGCTGCGCGTGGGCGGGGCGTCGTTGACGCTGACCGACACCTCGCCAGGGTTGCCATTGCCGTAATCCACCCGCACCTGCAACGCGTATTCGCCCGGCTTGTCGGTAGGCCGCACCGCCAACAACTCCACGGTCGGCGCTTGGGTTTTCAACACCTCGTCTACCTGGCCCAGTTCGCGCACCGCTGCGGCCATCAGCTTGTCGCCCTCCGGGCTGAGTCGCTGCGCGATCAGGCTGGGCCGATAGAAGGTTTCCGCCAAGCGTCCGGTGTCGATGAACTTGCCTGCCTTGTCCGGCCCTTGGTTCAGATGGTAGCCAATCAGGCTGTCCGCGCCGGGCGCGGCGTCGTAAAAGCCCTCCGGCGTCCACGCCACCCAGCGCTGGCCGTCGGGGTGGACATACAAAGCCAGCACTTCTTTGCCGTCTTTGGTTTGATACCAGCGGATCGTGCCGTCGGCAAACGCCGCGACGGCGTAGCGGCCATCGGTGGACAGGTTCACGGCCCAGGCGGTGCCGGGGATCGCGGCTTGCCAGCGCAGATGCTGGGGATCGTCGTAATAACGCAAGCGCCATTCGGTGCCAAGCAGGAAACCCTGGCCTTGCGTGGCCAATGCGAGGCTCCAAGAATGTTCATAGGTTTCCAGCGTGAGGCGAGTGCCATGGACGGTGGGGGACAGCGTGTCCCGCCAATTGGATTGGAAACTGAAAATGCCTGGGGTGTCCGGGGCGTTCAGCGACGGCAGATGTTGCGTGTCCAGGCTCAACGTCTTGCCGACCAGATCGAAGCGGGCCAAGCCGCGTTGCCATGCGCCGTCTTTCAAAATATCGAAGCCGAATTCGACGACCGAACCATCCGCCGACAGGCGCAAGCGGCTTTCGTCATAACGAAAATCAAGCTTCTCCCCGCGCCGCTCCCATACCTTGCCGCCGTCGGCTTGCAGCAGTCCGACCACCGGGTCGGCCGCGCCAAACGCCAGCCGCCCGTCTCGCAGCGGGCGCAAGTCCATCACGGTATCAGCGGACATGCGGAAGGCTTGCGGCTTGCCCCGGTTAGCCAAATCCCAGCGCAGCACCGGAAGCCAATTCGAACCATCGTGATAACGCCCGGCGGCATACAGATGACGCCCGTCCGCCGACCAGGCGACTTCCCCCAACTGTCCGTTGTCCACGCCTTGCGTGTCCGGCGCATAGAGGAAATGTAGATCCTCGCCGGACAGCAGGTTGACGGCGGTGGAGTCGGCAAAGCCCACGGCGATTTGCGTGCCGTCGGGGGAGAAGCGGGCGAAGTAGGGTTGCTTGCCGCCGGGCGCGGCTTGCTCGGCGAGCAGCTTGAAACTGGCATCGTACAGCCGCAGCCGCCCGTCTAGGCAGGCCGTCAGCAGCCGCCCGCGCCGGTCGAATTCCACCGAATAGCTGCCCGCGCCACAATCGCCCCGGAAGGCTTCCGTGCCGTCCGCCGGGCGGAAGACGCGGATGCCCGCGCCTGCGCCCAAGGCCGCCGCCAGATAGCGGCCATCGGGCGAATAGGCCAGATCGAAGATCACATTGGGCAAGCCGGTCAGTCGGCGGCGGAGTTGGCCGCTGGCGCGGTCGAACAGATGAATGTTATGGGTTCCGTACCAATCCCAGCCCGTCCAACCCGCCGCCGCCACCGTCGCGCCATCGGGCGAAATCGCCACCGCGTACAGCTTGCCCTCGTCGCCCTCGCCCAACGGTGGGCGCAGCGTTTGCAGCAACTTTCCGCTGGCGAGATCCCATACCCGCGCCGTCTTGTCATCGGATGCGCTGACCAGAAAACGTTCTGCTACATCCACAGCGATGCGCCAGAGTTTGGCCGTATGCCCGCCAGTTTCCAACCGCAGGAACGGCTTGGCGGATGGCGCTCCCGCCGGGCGGGCGGCTGTGGGCTTAAGTGCGGGTGCCGGCTTGATCCGGGGCGACGGCACACAAGCCGTCAGCCACAATAGCGGCAACAGGCAACACAATCGTTTGAGCGGCATTTCCCGAAACTCCCTTGGCCTTGGGTGATAGTCATTCGTAGGGTAATGTAAAACGACAGGGGCGTGAAGGGCTTAGACTGCCAGGGCAATCGCATGAAGCGATGGCTGCGGCTGCGAGCGTGAAAAAACGCCGTCATTCCATGCCGGAATGACGAATCAGATTTCGCAAATTCCAGCCAGGCAAAATTCGTTTCACGCAATGTCTTGATCTAGTATGGACTCACCTGCGGGCGGCGGTTTTGAAAAGGTCGTCATGGCGTTGGCCGGGCGTAATGGGAAGCGCCGCATGGGGCGGGTGGACAGCATCGACATATCGTCCGGCGGATACCTGCTGGACGTAATGAAAAACACACGGCGTTAAAGCCCACCTAAAAGTTGCCGGCCAATGCGCCGTCCGGTCTCGCTTAGAGGCTCCAACACCGATAAACTTGTGCATTATTTTTTTGCCGCCGCAACCGGCGGGCGATCTCACGACATGACAGGAGCAATGGATGAACGGCCATCTACCCAAACACGACGACATCTTGGCGGAGCTAGGCATTGCCGGCTTCAGCTATGCCGACCTCTACGAGCCCAGCCGCCTGCGCGACCTGACGCTGGCGTTTGATCGCTCGGCGCAACAGAAAGACCCGGATTTGTTCGAAGCATTCCAAACCTACCGGAATTGCCGGGGCGAAGGCATGGCGGCCGAGCATATTTCCGGCTTGCTGGTGAACATGGCCCCGCTGGTCGGCGCGTTCGTCGCCGAGCTGTTCAAGGTCGAGACGCTGCGCAACGCGCAGAAGGCGGCCATCGGCGGTGAGTTTGCGGGCGTCTTCGCCTATCGCAACGAGGTGGTCGGCAAGCTGGCCGCCCGCTACAAAGGCCAAGATCCACACACCTGGGACATCGCCGCCGTCCGCGAGTCCTTCGCGGCACTGCTACAGGCTTTGCTTCCCGCCGCCGCGTTGGAGAGCGACCGTGAGGCCGCCGTGGCCGGGCTGGCGGTGGAATTGCAGGCTTTGTCGAAGAGCGAGGCGCCGGACGCCTCCGCGATCCGCGAGCGGCTGCAAGGCCAAGCGTCGTTTACCGACGCGCTGGCGCAAGATGACGCGGGCCTCTCGGCGGCCTTGTTCGAGATCGTCGCCCGCTGGAGCTTCGCCGCGACGAAAATCGACGCGCTGAAAGCCGAGGTTGACGGCTGGGTCAGCTTCAAAACGCCGGGCCGCACCGATTTCACCCATCTAGTCCACCATGAGACGGTGGAGCGCAAGGGCTACAAAGCCTGGGCCATCCATCCCGAACACCAGCGCCGCCGCGACGGCTTCGCGCTGACCGACCCGCGCTTCGGCGACCGCCGCGTGCTGTACGAGGTCGA
>Ga0265327_10004961_pt1 | contig 11438 bp, 11 predicted proteins | sample 41621metaG_FD_202089 | JGI IMG/M metagenome (GOLD analysis project Ga0265327, IMG submission 202089) | Rhizosphere microbial communities from Carex aquatilis grown in University of Washington, Seatle, WA, United States - 4-16-21 metaG | ecosystem: Host-associated > Plants > Roots > Rhizosphere...
GAAGATCGGACCGAACATCGTGTCCTGGCGGAGCTGGAGCCTGCCGTCGCGCACCAGCTCCAGGCTCGCCGCGAACGTCGCCGCTATCGCCGAGCGCTCAAGCAGGCCGCCGCCGCGGAGTTCGGACGGCAGGAAGCTGAGAAGCGAGCGCCAGTCGCGGACGCCCCCGATCATCGTCCCGAGCCGCCGCAGCGCGTCCTCCATCGAGTACAGCTCCTGCGCGCGGATCTCCAGCACCGGCGCCGCCGTGCGGTTCCGCCCCTCGCCGTACGCCTTCAGCAGATCGTAGAGCGACACGTCCCAGATCACGCGGGTGACGGAACGGAGCCCTTCCGGCGCGCCGCGCGCGAAGACCTCCCGCCCGAGCTGCGGCCGGGCCATCAGGCGCTGACCGGCCTGCTGCATCGCCTCCAGCCGCTGCAACCGGAGCGCCAGCGCGGCGGCAAGCTCGGCCGCCGTCGGCTCGTCCTCCGGCTGCGGCTCGGGCAGCAGCAGGCGCGACTTGAGGTAGGCGAGCCACGCCGCCATGACGAGATAATCGGCGGCGAGTTCGAGGCGGAGCCGCCGCGCCTCGGCGACGAAGGCGAGATACTGATCGGCGAGGCGCAGGATCGAAATCTTGGTCAGGTCGACCTTCTGCTCGCGGGCCAGCGAGAGCAGTACGTCGACCGGTCCCTCGTAGGCGCCAAGGTCGACGACCAGCTCGGGTCCGGCGGGCGCAGGTGCCGGCCCGGCGGCCCCGGCTCGCGGCGGCGGATGCGGCGCCTCGAACGGCTCCTCGCCCTCCGCCGCGGAAACGCCGGTGCCGTTCGCCATCACGGGCGCATGAGGATGCAACCGACGTTGCGGCGCTTAAGCTCCGTGCAGAGGCGCTCGGCGGCGCCCGCTTCGACGATCGGCCCGGCCTGGATCCGGTAGTAGGTGCCCCGGTCGGCGAGATCGATCCGCGAATTGACGGCGCCGAGCTTGCCGAGAAGATCGGCGTGGACGTGCTTCAGGCGCTCCCATTCATGGCGAGCGGCCTCGTCGGTGCGCAGCGCGCCGAGCTGGATGCGATACCCCTTCGCGGATGCCGCACCCGCGGGCGGCGGCGGCGGTGCAGTGACGGCGGCCGGCTTCGCCGGGGCAGCGGGCGCGGATACGGGCAGATTGGACGGCGGCGCTGCGGCGGCGGCTTGCGAAGGCGACGCGGGCGCAGGTGCGGCCAGCAGAGGGGCGCCGACAGCGGCGGCGGCAGGCGCTTCGTCCGCCGCCCCTGCGGCAGGCGGCTCCGCGGCGGCCTGTGCCGGCTCGGGCGGCGGAGGCGGCGCGACCGGGCGCGCCATCGGCGCTTCCGGCGGCGGCAGCAGGCGCTCGACCTGCCCCTGCGGGACCTTCTCCGGGTTGTAGATGAAGCTGTCCTGGTTCGGGATCGCCATGCCGCCGGGCTGTTCCGGCCTGACCTTCAGCGCCCGGTCGTCGGCGCGCAGCAGCGGCGCCTCGCCGGAGGGACCGCGGTGTGCGGTCTCCTTGTAGGCATACCAGAGCCCGCCGCCGAACAGCGCCATCACCGCGACCGTCAGCGCGGTCAGCAGGACGCGGCGGAAGCCGCCGCCACCGGCCGCCGTGCGACCGTGTCGCGCGGAGAGGTAGTCCTGCTCCTCGTCGAGCGGTCCGAGATTGTAGGCGGTCATCGCATTTCCTCCACCGGCTCGACGCCGAAGACGCTGAGGCCGGACGCGATGACGATCGCGACGCCGCGCAGCAGGGCGAGCCGGGCTGCGCTCAATGTCGCATCGCCCGGCACCAGGAAGCGCAGCGACGCGTCGGCGTTGCCCTTGTTCCACAGCGCATGGAACAGGGCGGCCAGTTCGTGAAGGTAAAAAGCCAGCCGGTGCGGCTCGTGCGCCTCCGCCGCGGCCTCGACGACGCGCGGCCAGTTAGCGAGGTGCCGGACGATGCCGATCTCGGCCGGGTCCGCGAGCCGGTCGAGCGGCGTCGCGGCGAGCGCCGTATCCGTCAGGGCGAGATCCGGAAATTCCTGACGCGCGTGGCGCATCACCGAAGCGGCCCGGGCATGCGCGTACTGCACGTAGAAGACCGGGTTGTCCTTCGACTGCTCCATCACCTTGGCGAAGTCGAAGTCGAGCGCCTGATCGTTCTTCCGCGTCAGCATCATGAAGCGGAAAGCGTCCTTGCCGACCTCGTCGATCACGTCGCGGAGCGTGACGAAGGTGCCGGCGCGCTTCGACATGCGCACCGGCTCGCCGTTGTCGAACAGGCTGACGAGCTGGCACAGCTTCACGTCCAGCGAGCCCTTGCCCCCGGTCGTCGCCGTCACCGCGGCCTGCATGCGCTTGACGTAGCCGCCGTGGTCGGCGCCCCAGACGTCGATCATCGCCGGGAAGCCACGGCGGAACTTGTCGAGATGGTAGGCGATGTCCGCCGCGAAGTAGGTCCACGATCCGTCCGACTTCTTCAGCGGCCGGTCGACGTCGTCGCCGAACGACGTCGACCGGAACAGCGTCTGCGGGCGCGGCTCCCAATCGTCCGGCAGCTTGCCCTTGGGCGGTTCCAGCACGCCGGTATAGACGAGACCGGCGGCTTCGAGGGTGCGCATCGCCTCGTCGATCGCGCCGGCTTCGAGCAGCCCGCGCTCGGACGAGAAAACGTCGTGGCGGACGCCCACGGCAGCCAGATCCTCGCGGATCAGCGCCATCATCCAGTCGACGGCGAAGGCGCGAAGCGGAGCGAGCCAGACCGCTTCCGGCTCATCCTTCCAGCGCGCGCCGTCGCGCTCGACGAGCGCCTGCGCGGTCTCCTTGAGGTATTCGCCGGGGTAGAGTCCCTCCGGAACCGCCCCCACCGCCTCGCCGAGCGCCTCGCGGTAGCGGAGGTGGAGCGAGCGGGCGAGGATGTCGACCTGCGCGCCGGCATCGTTGATGTAGTACTCGCGGCAGACCGCGAAGCCGGCCTTCCGCAGCAGCGAGGCGAGCGCGTCGCCGACGATGGCGCCGCGGCCGTGCCCGACATGCATCGGCCCGGTCGGGTTCGCGGAGACGTACTCGACGTTGACCGGCGCGCCGCCGCCAACTCGGGAATCGCCATAGGCCGTCCCGGCGCGGAGAACCTCGGCAAGCCGCTCGCGCCAGAACCCGTCCTCGATGCGCAGATTGATGAAGCCCGGCCCGGCGACCGACGCTTCGGTGACGGAGGGATGCGCCTTCAGGCGCTCGGCGATGGCCTCGGCAAGGTCGCGCGGCTTCATCCCGGCCGGCTTGGCAAGCACCATCGCGGCGTTCGTCGACACGTCGCCGTGGGCCGGATCGCGCGGCGGCTCGACGGCGACGCGTGAGGCGTCGAGGCCGGGCGGCAGCCGCCCATCCCGCGCCAACTCATCCAGCACGCGAACGATCTCGTCCTGGAAATACCTGAAAACGTTCATCACTCAGACAGTCGCGTACGTATCAAACAGACGGTGGTGCTCGTCGAGGGCGAAACGGTCGGTCATGCCCGCGATATAGTCGGCGACGATGCGCGCGGTCGCCGCGCCGCCCGGACCGTCGGTCGCCGGCTGCCACTCGGTCGGCAGGCATTGCGGCTCGGAGAGGAACAGCTCGAACAGATCCTGGACGATGCGCCGCGCTTTCGACGTCATCCTGTTGACCTTGTAATGGCGATACATGCGTTCGAAAAGAAAAGCTTTGAGATTTCCGTTACTCGCCGCGATTTGCGTCGAGAATGCAACAAGCGGCTGGCGCAGCGTGCGCACGTCTTCGACGCTCGCCACCCCGAACTGGTCGATCCGCCGCCGCGTCTCCTCGACGAGGTCGGTCACCAGACGATCGATCAGGCGGCGGATCGATTCGTGGACCAGCCGGCTCTGCTCGATGCCGGGATAGCGTTCGGCAACCTCGCGGAAGACCGCGCCGACGAGCGGCACCGCATGGAGATCGTCGACCGAGAACAGGCCGGCCCGCAGCCCGTCGTCGATGTCATGGCTGTGATAGGCGATGTCGTCGGCGAGCGCCGCTACCTGCGCTTCGGCGCCTGCGAACGTCGAAAGATCGAGCGGACAGCGCGAATCGTACTCGGCGATCGTCGGCGGAACGGCACGGTCTTCGCCCGCGCCGCCGGCCAGCGGACCGTTATGCTTCACCGTCCCTTCGAGCGTCTCCCACGTGAGATTGAGCCCGTCGAACTCGGCGTAGCGGCGCTCCAGCTTCGTCAGGATGCGAAACGTATGGTCGTTGTGGTCGAAGCCGCCGAAGCGTTCCATCGCATCGGCGAGCGCGTCCTCGCCGGCATGGCCGAACGGCGCGTGGCCGAGATCGTGCGCCAGGGCCAGCGTTTCGGCGAGGTCTTCGCACAGGCCGAGCGCGCGGGCGACGCTGCGGGCGACCTGGGCGACCTCGACGCTGTGCGTCAGGCGGGTGCGGTAGTGGTCGCCCTCGTTATAGACGAACACCTGGGTCTTGTACTGCAAACGCCGGAACGCCCGCGAATGGATGATGCGGTCGCGGTCGCGCTGGAACGGCGTCCGCGTCGCGCTCTCGGCCTCCGGGTGCAGTCGGCCGCGGCTCGCCTCGGGCGCGCACGCATACGGAGCGAGCAGGGCTGAGCGGGGATCCATGGGACCGGAACGTACCGGCGGCGCCGACGGGTTGCAATCGCCGCGGCCCGCCCAGCATGCCGGGCCGTTTGACAAGGGCAATCGGCTCCTTACATAACAGTTCGCGAATTGGTTTCGCCGGGTCACGCGCCAACCGTGCATCGGCTGCGGCGGACATTGCGACGAGGACGATTGATGGCAGAAGGAAGTGGCGTGGCGCCGCAGCGTGCGATCGCGATCTCCGAAAGTGCCGCGAGACGGATCTCGACGCTCCTCGCCCAGGATGGCACGCCGAACGCGTTCGTGCGGATTGCGGTCTCCGGCGGCGGCTGCTCCGGCTTCCAGTACGGGTTCTCGATCGACGACTCGCGGCAGAGCGAGGATTTGACGTTCGAGCGCGACGGCGCGCAGATCGTCGTCGACGAGACCTCGCTGGAATTGCTGAACGGCGCCGAGATCGATTTCGTCGAGGACATGATGGGCGCGGCGTTCCAGGTGCGGAACCCGAACGCGGCATCGTCCTGCGGCTGCGGCAACTCCTTTTCGATCGGCTGACGCAGCCGGCGCCGGCCGCCGCCGGTTCGCCCCCTCCCCATTATCTTCCGGCCCGCCGCTCCCGTAGCGGCGGGCCTTTGCATGCAAGGGTCCGCCGCGGTGCGCATCGCCTCCTGGAACGTCAATTCGGTCAAGGCCCGGCTCGGCAACGTGCTGACGTGGCTCGACGAAGCGAAGCCGGACGTCGTCTGCCTCCAGGAGATCAAGTGCGTCGACGCCGACTTCCCGCTGCTGGAGCTGCGCGGGGCCGGCTACTACGCCGAGGTGCACGGGCAGCGGACCTACAACGGCGTCGCGATCCTGTCGCGGGAGCCGGCGCGCGACGTCCGGCGCGGCCTGCCCGGCGATCCATCCGACGAGCAGGCCCGCTATATCGAGGCGACGGTCGGCGACGTCCGCATCGCATCGATCTACCTGCCGAACGGCAACCCGACGGGAACCGACAAGTACGACTACAAGCTGCGCTGGATGGACCGCCTGATCGCGCACGCGCAGACGCTGCTGCCGGCGGAGACGCCGTTCGTGCTGGCCGGCGACTACAATGTCTGTCCGACCGACGATGACGTCTACGACCCGGTCGGCTGGCGCGGCGACGCGCTGTGCCTGCCGCAGAGCCGGGAGCGGTTCCGAAAGCTGGTCAATCTCGGGCTGACCGACGCGTTGCGCGTGTTCCACCCGGAGCCGCATATCTACACGTTCTGGGACTACCAGGCCGGCCGCTGGTATCGCGACGAGGGGCTGCGCATCGACTATCTGCTGCTGTCGCCGCAGGCCGCTGACCGGCTGGCCGGTTGCGAGGTCGACAAGCGGCCGCGCGGACGCGAGAAGGCGTCCGACCATACGCCGATCGTCTGCGAACTGCGCGGCGATGCCGGCAAGGGTTGAGACCCGCGCCGGCATCAAAAACCTATGATCTAGTCGCGCGGGCCACCGAGGCGGCGGGCGACGGCGCGGTCGAGGAGATTGAAACCGCGCTCGCTCAGCTCGCGAAAACGCGCCGCGATCTCCTGCGCCGCCTCGTCGCAGCGGACGACCTCCGCGGCGAACGGCGCTGCGTCCGGCAGGTCGGGAAAATGCAGGCTGCCCTTGATCGTGTCGCCGACGGCGATCGGGCGCGCGAAGCCGCCGATCAGAATGCCGCCGAACGACCAGTTGACCGACCGGTACTCGACGCCGTCGACGGTCACGACCATCGTCGGCAGCGGATGCCGCCGATCGCGCCGCTTCTCTTCCCGATCGAAGCTGGTCCGTACCGTTTTCACCCTGTCGCTCCGATGCTGCGCGATTTTCAGGCAGCACGGTAGAGCGGGACGGTTAAAGAATCTTATCGGGTCGCGGTCTCTAAAGAACGAGGCGGCGCGAAGCATGAAGGCCGCGACGCGGAATACCGGCGGCCGGGGCGGATACTATCCGCGACGCGTATCCTCGTCTTCCTGCATAGGCGTCTCGCCCGGTGGCGGGTAGCGGTGAACGAAGCCGCGGAAATCCTCGACCTGCCATCCGCCAGCGCCGGCCGGCTCGATATAGGACGGACCGACCGGCGCCTTGCCGTGACCGCCCGGTATGTCGAGCACGTAGGTGGGCTGGCAGAGCCCGGACAGGCGCCCGCGCAACGCCCTCATCAGACGCCGGCCGTCGGCGATCGTCGTGCGGAAATGCCCGGTGCCGCGCGCCAAGTCGAGATGGTGGAGGTAGTACGGCCGGACCCGCATCGCGACGAGGCCCCGGAACAGCTCGGCCAGCGTATCCGGGTCGTCGTTGACGCCGCGGAGCAACACCGTCTGCCCGAGCAGCGGGATGCCCGCCTTGGCGAGTCGGCGGCAGGCGGCGCGCACGCCGTCCGTCAGCTCGCGCGGGTGATTCGCATGCACCGCGACGTACACCGCGGTCTCGGCGTCGAGCGCCGCGACGAGCGCCTCGTCGATCCGGTCGGGATCGACCACCGGCACGCGGGTATGGAATCGGATCACCCGAACGTGCGGAATCGCGTCGAGCGCGCGGACGATGCCGGCGATGCGGCGCGGCGACAGCATGAAAGGGTCGCCGCCGGTGACGATCACCTCCCAGATCTCCGGGCGCGCCGCGATGTAGTCCAGCGCGGCATCGAGATCGGCCGGCGAGAGCGCCTCGCCGCCCGGTCCGACCTGCTCCCGCCGGAAGCAGAAGCGGCAATAGACCGGGCAGGCATGCAGCGGCTTCAGCAGCACCCGGTCGGGATAGCGGTGCACGATCCCCTTGACCGGCGACAGCGCCTCGTCGCCGATCGGGTCCGCAAGCTCCTCCGGCGCGGTGCGCAGTTCCGCCGGGTCGGGCAGGAACTGGCGGGCGAGCGGGTCGGCCGGATCGCCGGGATCGATCAGCCCGGCGACGTGCGGCGTCAGCGAGACCGCGAACTCGGCTGCAACGGCTTCGAGTCCGGCGAGCCGCTCCGACGGAACGAGGCCGGCGGCGGCGAGGTCGGCGGGTCCGCGGAGCGCCTTTCCCCTCTCCCTTTGCGGGAGCGAGGTGGAGCGAGGAGCGCAATCGCCGGACGCCAGAGGCGTATCGTCCTCGCCCTGCCCTCCCCCGCAACGGGGGAGGGTTGCGTCGAGCCGATCGTCGCTCACAGATCCGCGTAGACGTGAGTCTCGGCGCGTGCGCCGGGATGGGTGACGGCGCCCTTCTCGGCGTCGCCGACCGTCTGCGCGTATTTCCACAGGGCGCCGGACTGGTATTCGTGACGCCGCGGCTGCCAAGACTTGCGGCGCTCCGCCAGCTCAGCGTCGGAGAGCGCCACCTCCAACGTCCCCTTCTCGGCGTCGATTGTGATCCTGTCGCCGTCGCGAAGCAGCGCGATCGGCCCGCCGACCGCGGCCTCCGGCCCGACATGCCCGATGCAGAAGCCGCGCGTCGCGCCCGAGAAGCGGCCGTCGGTGATCAGCGCGACCTTGTCGCCCATGCCCTGACCGTAGATGGCCGCCGTCGTCGCGAGCATCTCGCGCATTCCGGGGCCGCCGCGCGGTCCCTCGTAGCGGATGACGATCACCTCGCCTTCCTTGTAGTCGCGCCGCTCGACAGCCGCGAACGCGTCCTCCTCGCAATCGAAGCAGCGCGCCGTGCCGGTGAAGCGCAAATTCTTCATGCCGGCGACCTTCACGATCGCGCCCTGCGGCGCAAGGTTGCCGCGGAGTCCGACGACGCCGCCGGTCGGCGAGAGCGGCGCGCTGGTCGGACGCACCACGTCCTGGTCCTTCGGCACGACGACGTCGCGCAGGTTCTCGGCAATGGTCTTGCCGGTGACGGTGATGCAGTCGCCGTGCAGGAAGCCGCCGTCGAGCAGCGCCCGCATCACGACCGGCACGCCGCCGATCTCGAACAGGTCCTTCGCGACGTAGCGTCCGCCGGGCTTGAGGTCGGCGATGTAGGGCGTGCGCCGGAACACCTCGGCCACGTCGTGCAGGTCGAACTCGATCCCGGCCTCGTGCGCGATCGCCGGCAGGTGTAGCGCCGCGTTGGTCGAGCCGCCGGAGCAGGCGACGACCATCGCCGCGTTCTCCAGCGCCTTGCGCGTGACGATGTCGCGCGGCCGCAGGTTGCGGCGGATCAGATCCATGACGGCGAGGCCCGACGCCTCGGCGTAGGCGTCGCGCGAATCGTACGGCGCCGGGGCGCCGGCCGAGCCGGGGATCGCGAGGCCGAGCGCCTCGGAGACGCAGGCCATCGTGTTGGCCGTGAACTGGCCGCCGCAGGAGCCTGCCGACGGGCAGGCGACGCACTCCAGCTCGTGCAGATCCTCGTCGGTGATGTTGCCGGCGCTGTGCTGGCCGACCGCCTCGAAGACGTCCTGCACGGTGACGTCCTTGCCGCGGAACCGGCCGGGCAGGATCGAGCCGCCATACATGAAGACCGCCGGCACGTTGAGGCGCACCATCGCCATCATGATGCCGGGCAGCGACTTGTCGCAGCCGGCGAACCCGACGAGTCCGTCGTAGCAGTGCCCGCGCATGGTCAGCTCGACCGAGTCGGCGATCACCTCGCGCGACACCAGCGACGACTTCATGCCGGCATGGCCCATCGCGATCCCGTCGGTCACGGTGATCGTCGTGAACTCGCGCGGCGTGCCTCCGGCGCTGGCGACGCCTTTCTTCGCGGCTTGCGCTTGCCGCGACAGCGCGATGTTGCAGGGAGCGGCCTCGTTCCACGTCGTCGCGACGCCGATGAGCGGCTGCTCGATCTGCTCGTCGGTGAGGCCCATCGCGTAGAGGTACGAGCGATGCGGTGCGCGCTCCGGTCCCACCGTCACATGACGGCTCGGCAGGCGCGACTTGTCCCACGTGCGCGGGGTTCTCACGTCGTCCGGCATCTCGGCTGCTCCCTTCGTCTTTCCGGCTTCAGGCGAAGTCGCACCATAGCGAGCCGCCGGCGGGTTTGACTAGGCAGCGCAGCCGTACGCTATTGCATACCGGAGCCGCCCGCCGCCCGCCGGCTGGGGTCGGGAGCGCAGTGCGCGTGGGCGTCCCTCAGCGCGTTCTCGACCTCTAGCAGGAGCGCATCGAGACGGAACGGCTTCAGAAGATAGCGATGACTGGCGTGTTCGAGCCGCTCGACGTTGGCGTGATCGCCGGTCACGATGATGAGGCCCAGCCCCCGGCCCACCGCCAGTTCCGCGAGCGCCCAGCCGCTCTCGGGGCCGGGCAACGTCAGATCGAGGATCACCACGTCGAGCGGATGCGCCGCGAGCGCCGCGCGCATCGTCGCGCCGTCGCGTGCGATATGCATCTGGTAGCCCTCGCCGGACAGGAACTCCGCAAGGAGGTCGGCGATATCGCCCTGATCTTCGACGATCAGGACATGGCAGATCTTGTCCATACGCGAACGCGCTCACTGTTACCCAGTCGTGAATAACAGTTACAGAACGTCAAAAACTATCGCTAAGTTGTTGAGCTGTTTTGCGGCAGCTTCCGTATTGCGATAGCATGGCGCAGCAAAACAGCGTCGGCGCGGGCATCTCCGAGCCGGGTTGAGAAACTCTGTTCTGCGGCTTGATCTTTCTAAAGAAGCCCCAGCTCCAGCTTGGCCTCGTCGCTCATGCGGTCGCGGGTCCATGGCGGCGTCCAGACGAGCTTGACGCGGACATCCCCGACTCCGTCGACCGACTTGACCGCGCGCTCGACCTCGCCGGGCAGCGAACCGGCGACCGGGCAGGCCGGCGTCGTCAGCGTCATCTCGACATAGACGGTCCCGTCGCGCTGCACGACGAGATCGTAGATCAGCCCGAGATCGACGAGGTTGACCGGAAGCTCCGGGTCGCGAACGGTCTTCAGCGCCTCGACGACGCGCTCCTGCAACGCCTCGTCCGTCTCGCCTTCCGACGGGCGCTCGACATCCTCGCCACCGCCGTCCGCCGGGCGTCCGCCCGGCATGAAGTCGAACAGGCTCTTGCCGTCATCCCCGAACCGCGCCATCGCCGCCCTACTCCGTCTTGACGGTGGCGCCGACCGCGCCATTCTTCAGCGCCGCCTCGAGCGCGTGCCAGGAGAGCGTCGCGCACTTGACCCGCGCCGGGAAGGTCTTGACGCCGATCAGCGGCTCCAGCCGGTCGCCGTCGTCCTCCAGACTCTCCGGCAGCGGCGACGCCTCGCCGCCGGTCACCTTGGCATGGAAGTTCTCGAACAGGATCTTCGCCTCGTCGAGCGTCTTGCCCTTCAGAACTTCTGTCATCAACGAGCTGGAAGCCGTTGAGATCGCGCAGCCTTTCCCCTCGAACGCGACATCGACGATGCGGTCGCCCTCGACGGTGAGGAAGATCGTCACGCGGTCGCCGCAGAGCGGGTTATGCCCGCGTGCGAAATGGCTCGGCTTCTCGATCGAGCGGAAGTTCCGCGGGTGGCGGCCGTGATCGAGAATGATGTCCTGGTAGAGGTCGCGAAGATCCATCATCGGCGGAAAATCCTCTGGGCGTCGCGGATCGCCTCGGCGAGCGCATCGATATCGCTCTCGTCGTTGTAGATGCCGAGCGAGGCGCGGGTCGTGGCGGCGAGACCGAGCTTCTCGATCAGCGGCTGCGCGCAGTGCTGCCCGGCGCGGACCGCGACCTTGTGCTGGTCGAGGATGGTCGCGAGATCGTGCGGGTGCACATCCTCGACATCGAACGACAGGATGCCGAGCCGCCGCTGTCCGGCGCCGATCAGGCGGACGCCGTCCATCCGAGACAGCGTGTCGACGCCGTAGCCGGTCAGGGCTTCCTCGTGCGCGGCGATGCCGTCCAGGCCGATCCCTTCGACATAGTCGATCGCCATCGCCAGCCCGACCG
>Ga0265327_10004962_pt1 | contig 11432 bp, 9 predicted proteins | sample 41621metaG_FD_202089 | JGI IMG/M metagenome (GOLD analysis project Ga0265327, IMG submission 202089) | Rhizosphere microbial communities from Carex aquatilis grown in University of Washington, Seatle, WA, United States - 4-16-21 metaG | ecosystem: Host-associated > Plants > Roots > Rhizosphere >...
AGTCTGACCAGCAATTCCACGGCGTCACTTGTTTTGACAGGCAGACCGACTCAACCAGGGACGCTGACTATCAGTGCGTTCGCCCGTCACGCTCTGAACGATGTCTTTTGGGGTAACAACGCGGCAGTAAATGTCGTCAGCGTCGCTAATACGAACAACGTACTGGCCATCTCGCTTTCAGCACGCCAGCTTGCTTATGATCCAGTTCGCGATTTTATCTATGCCACAACCCCGGCAAGCAACCAGCTTACCGGCAATTTGGTCGCCGTTGTTGATCCTGCCACAGGTGCTTTAACAAAAGCGTTTGCAGCCGGGTCCGAGCCCAATCAAATTGCTCTCTCTGACGACAGCAGTTTTCTCCACGTGTCGCTCGATGGCGCCATGGGTGTTCAACGCTTTGCGCTGGCATCCAATGTTGCGGACCTTTCCTTCAGCTTAGGCTCCTCCGATATCTTTTTCGCGCAGGACTTAATCACTCAACCGGGCAATCCCAATTTGGTCGTAGCTTCAGTAGCGTCCTACAATTTAGCGTCAGGCTATCCGAGTTCGGTCTTCGCTTACGATGCCGGAGTCGCGCGCACGAATTCAGGCGGTCCCGCTCGCGGCTTGGCGTTTTCCGCGACGGGATCAATAGTTTACGGGCAAGTCGCGCCGGGCTCGAGCACGGGCGTTGAACAAATGGTGCTGAGCCCAGCTGGCTTTGCTACAACCTTGCAGCCGGGGTTCACTTCAATCCCTGGAAATTTGAAATTCGGCAATGGCCGGCTTTACTCGGCGGCAGGACAAATTATCGACCCTACGTGTGGAATCTTGATCGGCTCCTTTGGCGTTACGGGACCACAAGCTCTCGATGTGAACGGCGGCAGGTCTTACTTCCTGACGCGCAGCGGGACCAACTGGCAGATCAGCGCCTTCAGTCTTGCTACCCTCCTGTCCACCGGCACACAAATTGTGCCTGGCGTTCAAGGGACGGCGACAAATCTAATCCGTTGCGGCCAGGACCGGTTCGCCTTTGTCACCACGTCGGGCCAACTGTTCATCGTGCATAGCCCGCTCGTCATCACCAATCCACCTCCGCCCGCTGACCTCCAGATTTCCCAATCCGCCTCGCAGAATCTTTCCGCCACTGGAACACCTTTGACGTTTACCGTCACTGTCACGAATCTGGGTCCCGGCACCGCATCGAATGTCCTCATCGCCATCAATCCACCGACTCCCGTCACGTCTCTTACGCTTCAAGTGTCGCAAGGTGGCAGCACCAATACCGGCAATGGCTATATTTGCGGCATCGGCTCGCTCCAGGCTGGCAGCAGTGCGGCGCTGACAATCACAGCGTCCATTACCAATACCGCGTTTTATTCAAATGCGGTCAGCGTTACATCCGCAACCTTCGATCCGAACGCATCGAACAATACTTCAACTCTTTCTGTTCAAGGACAGTATTTCCAACCCGCCAACTCTACGCGCGTTTATGGACCGACAACAACCGCCCTCGCCTACGATGCCGCGCGCCAGCGCTTGCTTGCGTCCACTATCGTCGCCGGGGTCAGTAATACGGTGGCATGGTACGATCCGCAATCGGGTGTCCAGTTGGGTTCAATGGCTGTCGGTTTGACGCCCGACTTCATGCAGATCACCGATGATAACCATTATGCTTACCTGGCGGCCAGCTCCCAGACCTTCCTTCAACGCATCGATCTAACAACGATGACCCTCGATTCGACGATTTCGTTGCAGGCAGCGTGGGTGTTCACTATCTGCACTTTGCCAGGGAACCCGCATAGCATCGCAGTGACTTACAGTTTGAATAAAACGACCGGTCCGACGGTAACCGCGATTTACGACGACGCCATCCCGCGATCGAATGTAATTTCGAATCGTACGTTCGGCATTCTGACCGCCACGGCAGACGCCGCCGAACTGTATGGTTACATGAATATCGGCACCGGTTATCCGAGAGTGTATCGCTTGTCCGTCAGCGCCTCGGGCCTGGCTGAAGTGGATCATGGTCCGAACGACACCCCATTTGTCAGCACACCCCAGATGATATACGGTGCCGGCCGTTTGTATTTTGCGACTGGCGACGTGATGAGTGTTCCGGCCTATTTTTCGGAGCAGACATTCACGTTTCCGGGCGGAGTTTTCAACGGGACAATCGTGCCTTTGACAAACCTCGGATTACTTGCCTCCGCAACTGGTGATTTCAATAACAGTAACCTCTCGCATCTCGGCATTTTTTCCATCAGTTCGCGTCAAGCTTTGCAACAGATCGACCTTGCAGCGCCGCCCAAGGGTGGCGCGCTGACATGGTGCGGTGCCGACCGCTTTGCATACGGCACAACCCGCGGCATCGCCTTTGTCCGGGCGAGCACCTTGCCTGCAGCCGATCTTTCAGTAAGCGCCTTGTTCTCGACCAACCAGGTTATGGCAGGCGACGCCGTCACTCTGCAAATTGCCGTGTCGAATGCAGGCCCAGCTATCGTTACTCAGGCGTTTGTCACAAACGGTTTACCCGCTGGATATATCGTACTCTCGTCCAGCCCATCCAATTTCAGCTACACCATCAGTGGCTCGAACGTTGTTTTCAGTCTCGGGACGATTTCAACGAATACCAACGCGACACTGCAGGTCTCAATGGCTTTGACCAACACGATGATTAACTCCGTGACCAACCTGATGAACGTAACGGGCACGGTGACAGCGGTCGCCTTGGACAAGCCTGACCCGGCGCCATTCAACAACAGCGTCAGCGCTTCTGTCGCAATGGTGCCACTGGACACTAACCACGACGGCATCCCTGATTACTGGGCTTTACAGTATGGCCTCAATCCATTGGATTCGATTGCCGACATGGACCTCGCTGGCGACGGCATCACAACTTCGCAGAAATATTTCACGGGAAAAAATCCGTTTACTTTCGAAGGATTGAAGATTTCCTCCTTCAGCCTGAGCGCGTCGAACACTCTCGACCTCGCAATCCATGGTGCCGTCGGCCAGACCTACACGTTGGAAGAATCCCCAAATTTAATCGAGTGGCTTCCGCTTTGCAATTTCCTCTGCCGATCGACCAACCAGGGCGTTTCCCTTCCCGTAAACCCCGCCGCCCAGACCCGATTCTACCGTGTGGCAACGACCACCAACCTGCCTATCCCGATTCTCGCCCTGGTCAATGCTTCCGCAATTCTGACCAACCCGCCGATGCTGCAGATCGATGCCCCGCCAGGCACACACTACTCGGTGTTTGTCTCAACTAACCTGGCGGATTGGTCTGTGCTTTCCAACTTCTACGCCAGCAAGTGGCAAACAATGTTAACTGACTCTTCCGCTGCCGGAATCACTAATAGATTTTATCGTGCCGCCGCGCAGTAAACTCTCGGAAAATCGGAAGCTCTCCCTGTCATTCAACTCTGCGGTGCAGGGTTCGTGCGACCGGCCAACTGACTCCGGAGGAGTGAGCGCCCCCGCCACTCGGGCCTTTCTCGGTGAGAGAGGATAAAAGCGAAGTGCCTTAAAACGCTTCGCTCATATAACACAAAACTCTAGAGCGTATAAAAAAATCCTGTGGCTGTTCGGAGCGAGGATTTTTGGGTTTTGGCGAGACTTTGACGAAGGAGCATACCCGCAGCGGTCTGTGACTGAGTCGAAACGAAGCCAAAACTCAAAGAATCCTAAGAATCCGTCAGTAAACGCGTGTCGTTCGCTGACACAAACGTCCCGGCGTTTGGAAAATCTCCATTCCAATCGAGCACTGGAGAGGCCAACAAATGGCACGCAAACGCCAAAATCCGGCGGGCAGTATTTAGCGAATTAGCTAAATGTGTAACCAGTTAATATGACCGCTACCGCTCATGCCAAATACAAAGCACAGGCCCGAATCATCAAGGCAATGGCACATCCCACGCGACTGTTTATCGTGGATGAATTGTCGCGCGGCGAACGGTGCGTTTGTGAGCTTACCAAAATGGTCGGTGTGGAAATGCCGACAGTCTCGCGGCATCTGAGTCAGCTTAGAAATGTAGGCATCCTGGAGGACGAGAAGCGCGGGTCGCAGGTGTTTTACCGGTTGCACGTTCCGTGCGTGCTGAATTTGTTTAAGTGCGTGAAGGTGTTACAGGACAAACGCAAGTGATCCGGCAAGTTAAGAAGAAACGCTAAAGATTATGAATCGTGAGCGGAACAAACGTCTTTTGATCGTCGGCGGTGTCGCAGGAGGGGCCAGCGCGGCAGCGCGCGCCCGACGGCTGTGCGAAAAGTGCGAAATCATAATCTTCGAGCGCGGACCGCACGTGTCATTTGCCAATTGCGGACTGCCGTATTTCGTCGGTGGTGAAATCGCCGAGCAGGACAGCCTGCTTGTGCAAACGCCCGAGAGCCTCAAAGCGCGCTTCAATCTTGATGTCCGAACCAAGACCGAGGTTATCCGCATTGACCGCGCGGCGCGGAGCATTCGCGCGCGCGATTTGGAAACCGGCCGTGAATACGACGAAGTTTACGACGCGCTGATTCTTTCCACGGGCGCATCGCCATTGAGGCCGCCCATCCCTGGCATCGATCGGCCAAACCATTTCGTTGTTCGCAGCATCCCCGATGTTGAAAAAATCATGGCATGGTCGAAAGATTGCCAACGTTGTCGTGCCGTCGTTGTTGGTGGCGGTTACATCGGGCTCGAAATGGCAGAGCAACTGCGGCATCGAGGGTTCGACGTGACAGTGGTGGAATCGTCGCCGCAGGTGATGACACCTTTCGATCCGGAAATGGCAGCTTGGCTACATGCGGAGTTGCGGGCCAATGGCGTAACCCTTCACCTGAACGATCCCGTGGTCGCATTCGGGCCACCGTCCGCGCAAGAGCCCGCACGCGCCTCCATCGTTGTGCTCAAAAGTGGTCAACGATTGCCCGCCGACTCAGTCGTCCTTGGGTTGGGTGTAAAACCAGAAGTAGCTCTGGCAAAAGCTGCCGGCTTGGAAATCGGAAAACTCGGCGGTATCCGAGTTAATGAACATCTCCAGACGAGCGACCCGCATATCTACTCCGTGGGCGACGCCATCGAAGTGCGTGATGGCGTCACGGCTCAATGGGCGCTAATTCCTCTGGCTGGCCCCGCGAATCGCCAGGGCCGAATTGCCGCCGACAATATCTTTGGCCGTCCATCCCGATACGAACAAACCTGGGGCACAGCCATCCTGCGATTGTTCAATCTCACGGCTGGCTGTACTGGTGCAAATGAGAGAAATCTCCGACGCGCGGCCATTCCATTTCAGGCAATCCATCTCCACCCCGGTTCGCACGCGGGCTACTACCCGGGCGCTGACCCTATCGCGCTGAAAGTTCTGTTCGCGCCAGTCACTGGTAAACTGCTCGGTGCGCAAGCCATTGGCCGTGACGGCGTGGACAAACGCATTGACGTGCTGGCCACCGCGATCAAAGCCGGGATGACCGTCCACGATCTTGCCGAACTGGAACTCGCCTACGCACCGCCCTACGGATCCGCCAAAGACCCCGTCAACCTCGCCGGCATGGCGGCGGAGAACGTGCTCGATGGTTATGTGGCCCTCGCGCAATGGGACGAGGTTGCTTCACTTGATCTCACTAGGACGCTCATACTTGATGTCCGCCGCCCCGAGGAACGAGCGCGAGGATTCATTGCCAGCTCAACCCACATCCCCTTGGATGAATTGCGCGGGCGCCTGAACGAGTTGCCGCGCGACCGAGAAATCATCACCTATTGCCAGAGCGGTCAACGCTCCTACAACGCCGCGCGCATCCTCAGCCAACACGGCTTCCGCGTGCGCAATCTGGCAGGTTCGTACCGCACATGGAAGACGGCCCAACTTTCAATGAATGACCAGACAACGAAAATTCCGAATCAAATAGTCAACGTATGAAAACAGTCCAGGTCTATGATCCGCCGATGTGTTGCTCAACCGGACTCTGCGGCAACGATATTGATCCCGCTCTCGTCAGTTTTGCAGCGCTGCTCACAGAGTTGAGTCAGAAGAGCGTGAAGGTGGAGCGTTACAACATGGGACAGCAGCCGACGGCTTTCGTGGAGAATCCAACCGTCAAAGCCTTGCTCCACAAGGAAAATATGGACGCACTGCCGTTGATCCTGCTCGACGGCGCGGTTTATTTGAAAGGCCGCTACCCGACCGACGCCGAACGCGCGGCATTTTCGCATGCTGTCCTTGGGGAAAGCCAAGGACTGTAATTGTGGAGCTCCCCGTCTACCAGGCCGATTCCGCGCATACGACACGCTACCTGTTTTTCACAGGCAAAGGTGGTGTGGGCAAAACATCGCTTTCATGCGCCACGGCGCTGAAACTCGCTGAAGCCGGCAAGCGCGTGCTGCTGGTCAGCACCGATCCAGCTTCCAACCTGGATGAGGTTTTGGAGGCGAAGCTCACGAATAAGCCGGCTTCCATTGCGGGTGCGCCGAAGCTCGACGCGATGAACATCAATCCGGTTGAAGCAGCGGCGGCTTATCGCGAGCGCTTGATCGGACCAATGCGCGGCTTGCTGCCAGAAGCGGCCTTGCGCAGCATGGAGGAACAACTTTCCGGATCATGCACGGTCGAGATCGCGGCCTTCGATGAATTCTCCGGTCTGATTGGAAATCCCGATGCGGCGAAGGACTACGACCATATCATCTTTGACACGGCACCGACCGGTCACACCCTGCGCCTGATGAGCTTGGCCAAGGCCTGGGATCAATTCCTCGACAACAACACCAGCGGCGCATCCTGTCTTGGCCCGTTGGCTGGTCTCGAAAAGCAACGCGCGATTTACGAGGGCACGGTTAAAACTCTGGCTGATGCTTCGGCTACAACGCTCATGCTCGTCAGCCGCCCGCAACTCGCCGCCCTGCGCGAAGCGGAGCGGACTTCCAAAGAACTGCGCGCTCTCGGTGTCAGCAATCAAAGGCTCATCATCAATGGCCTCTTTGAAACAAAATGTCCTGCGGATATCACATCGCAGGCGATGCTGTGGCGTAGCCGGGCGGCGTTGGAATCGGCAAAGGAATTCATCAGTAGTCTGCCGAGTTTTGTCGTGCCCCTGCGACCGATCAACATTCTCGGCCTGGGCGGCCTGCGCGTTCTCCTGGATGGTGATGGAGCGGCGGATAGTGCTCCAAAACGCATGAGCGCCTGGACTCCGCCGGACATGGACAACCTTGAAACGCTTGTTGCCGACATCGAGCGGCAGGGCAACGGCGTCATCATGACCATGGGCAAAGGAGGCGTTGGTAAAACCACGGTGGCCGCCGCCATTGCGGTGATGCTGGCTCGGCGGGGCCATGCGGTGCATTTGAGTACTACCGATCCCGCCGCGCATGTGGCGCAGACGTTGGCAGGTCAGGTGGCTGGACTCACGCTCTGTAAAATTGATCCTGTTGCGGAGACGTCAGCTTATCAGGATGAAGTCATGCGTGCTCAAGGAGCGACGATGGACAAAGCCGGTCGCGCGCTGCTCGAGGAAGATTTGCGCTCGCCCTGCACCGAGGAAATTGCAGTGTTCCGCGCCTTCGCCCGTGAGGTGGCGCAAGGAAAAGATCGCTTCGTCGTGCTCGACACCGCACCGACCGGTCACACCCTTCTGCTTCTGGACGCCAGCGAGGCATACAATCGTGAGTTACAGCGGCAGACGCGCAGCTTGCAGCCAGAATCGGTGATGCGGTTGCTGGAACGGTTGCGCGATCCGGCGTTCACACGAATTCTCCTCGTGACCTTGCCCGAAGCGACTCCCGTGCACGAAGCGGCGGCGCTGCAGGAGGATTTGCGGCGTGCGCACATCGAACCGTTCGCGTGGGTCATCAACCAGAGCCTTCTCCACAGCGGCTCGTGCGATCCGTTGCTGCAACGTCGCGAGGAAGCCGAGCATCGTTACCTGGGCGAAGTGGTGGAGAAACTATCCACCCGCACCGCCTGGCTGCCGTGGCAACCGGAAGAACCGATCGGACCTGAGGCTCTGGCCCGGCTGGCCGAATCCAACCTCGGACCGTCCATCGTCACCCGCAACGCCCGCGTCTAGTCTTTCCCTTTTGGTAGCAATCCAGGGCCGCAATCAGTTTCTCCTCGCAAAACGGACGGAACTCAATCAGCAACAATGTAAACACCAGCAAAGCAAAACTGCCCAACGACGACCCGAAATGATGACGAGCCTTAGCTCTTTTTTTCTCGACCAGAATTTTGACTGGCATCGGGTTTACCAAGCCCGAGCGCCGGACGGGTCCATTCGTTGAGAACCGCACCGTTGGAATCAAGAAATTTGCCGCGCATTTCCGTAGGCGACAATTCGATGCTCAGGAAACCCAATGTGGACCGGTAGAACGGGGTATAGTCTTTGTATTTTTGCGGTCGCAACTTTCCGGCAGCGCCGCTGATAAGGAATAAGGTCTGCGATCCGGGCGGTTCGATTCGCTGCAAATCGTGATCGTGGCCGGTGATGTAAGCATCCACCTTGTATTGGTTGAAGAGGGGCAGGAGCTTCTTGCGCATTGCCAGGATGTTTGAATCATGTCCATGCCCGCCGTTGGAAAAGATCGGATGATGCGCGACAACAAATTTCCATCGAGCGCTCGAAGCGCCCAGTTGCTCCTTCAGCCAGGCTAGTTGTTTATCACCTATTTTCTTATCGCTGTACTTCGCCACGTGTAAATCGCCGTCCCACAACGCGCTATCGATCAGGAAAAAATCTGCCTGCACATCGCCCACCGGGAAACTCCGCTTAAACCAATGTCCATCCATCTGCCAGCGACTTTTGGGATGAGCGCGAGAATAAGCGATCTCCACGTCCGGGGAGTCGGTTTTCCAATCGTGGTTTCCGAGGACGGCGATGAACGGCATCGGCAGCAACTTCGCATCGTACATGTCTTCGAACTTCGTCTTCCATTGCGCGTCGTGAATGCTGGTGACGCCCTTGTCATAAAAGTTGTCGCCGAGAACCAGGACAAAATTTAAAGGCGAGCTGCTTTGAGTTTTCTGCGCGTACGAGCCCATCGCTTCTGCGACCGTCTTTTGCATCTGCGTTCCGCTACCGGCATCGCCAATGGCCAGGAAGCGCAGAGTGGCAGCGTGCGTCGCCAGCTGCAGGAGGAACGCCGAACTGAGGGTGATCAACGCCTTCGAATTGACCCTGAAATATTGGCTGTGCTTCATTGTAGTTCTATTTGTCGGAGTCGGAGGATGATTGGCAATTTTGGGCCTTCGCCGGCTTCATGTCGCTTGCCTGTTATCGCGACCATGAATCTTCAGCCGTTTTGAGTTGTTTGCGGCTTAATCCAAACGCCTGCAAGATCCCTTGAGCCATCAGCCGGTCTCCATCTGGGTTCATGTGAACACCGTCTCGCGTGAACTTCAGTGCTTCTTTTGCAGGACTGGCTTTGAGCGCTTGCTGAAATATGTTGTTCAAGTCGGCTAACGGGCACTTTTTCTTTTTAGCCAGCGTGCGCAGGAAATCATTATAAGAGGCGAGCTTCTTATTGTTGTCGTTCTGCAAATCTTCGCCAATGACCGTTGCAGTCAGAATCATTACCTTGACTCCTTTGGCCTGACACTGATCAACGATGGCAGTGATATTGGTTTTATATTGGTCGAGCGGAATGCCCTTCGCGCCGTGCCAAACGTCGTTGACGCCGCAACTCAATGTCATCCAATCAGGATTCTTTTCGAGCACGTCGCGCTGCAAGCGTTCGAGCATTTGATTGGATTTATGACCGCTGATTCCAGCCGGTATTGCGTCCACTTCAATCCCATTGGCTTTCAGCCCCGCGACGACCAGGCGCACGTAACCATGTGGATTCGACCAACCCGCCGCCGTAATCGAGTCGCCCATGAAGGCGATTTTTTCACCGCTTTTGACCAGCGCCCTTGCTTCGGCGCCCCTGGCGGTAACCAGCAGTGCTGTCGTCGCGATAAACATCGTCAGCAATTGAGAAATGCAAATGAATGAAGCGCGCATCCTTTCTTTATTAATCGTGAGACTGCATACGTGGAAGGATTAAAGCGTTCAATTTCCAAATGTCATCACGATGCCTCTTGTGTCTGCGCATGTTGTTCGCTGTTGCGCAACCGGTCTTGAAAGCGTTCGAGATCATCAAATCGTCGCCCTTCAGTTGCAGAAGCTTTAGAGGCAGGCATGGTCAACATATTCTCGATATGTCGCATCGTAGAGATTGAGTACGGACGATTGAAGGAAGAGACACCCAACCGCACAGCTGAAACGAACAATTCAGATCACCACGGTTTGATATTATGGAGCTGGTGTAAATCGCGACTGACTTTCAGCACCAGCTCGTAAATCCCCGGGACTGCCAATGTATAGTAGATCTCGGTTCCCTTCCTGTGACGAACGGGAACGCCGGTATCGGTCAGGGTCCTCAAATGGCGCGATGCGTTTGGTTGACTTAAATTTGTAGCCTTGACGAGCGCTGACACATTTTTCGCACCGTCCTTTAGAGCGATGATTAATTTCAAACGGCTGGCCTCGCTCAGCACGAGAAATCGCGCGGCAACAAGTTCGGTGGCTTCGTCGGATAATGGCTCAAAATTAGTCTTCTTTGGCCTGATGCACTCCAGAAGCTCTGCTTGCAGCAAAGAGATATGCGCCCATAATCAGATTGTCAATTTGACATGACAACTCAGATTACGCCTGAAACCAATGATACTGAACTCGTGCAACGCGCGAAGGCAGGTGAGTTGGATGCCTTCGAGGTGTTGACCTCCCGCCATGAACAGCGGGTTTATTCCCTGGCGATGCGGATGATGCGGCAGGAGCAGGATGCCGAGGACGTTACCCAACAAACGTTTCTGAGCGCGCTGGAGGGTCTCTCAAGTTTTCGCGGCGATGCCAGTTTTTCTACCTGGCTGCTGAGAATCGCAAGCCATGCGGCACTTAAAGTGATCCGCAAACGCAAAGGTCTGGAGACGGTTTCGTTGGAGGCGGCGACCGAAGAGTCGGAGGGCTTTGATCATATTCCCCATCCAGAGTACATTGCCGACTGGCGACAATCACCGGAACAGTTAGTCGAGAGGCATGAGACTCAGCGTCTGTTGGATGAGGCGCTGGACCGGTTGGACGAAAAACACCGTCTCGTGTTTTTGCTCCGGGATGTAGAGGGTTTTTCTATTCGAGAAACCGCCGAAGCACTTGGTCTCAGCGAGGCGAACACGAAGGTGCGGCTGCTTCGGGCCAGGTTGCAATTGCGCGAACAACTCACCCAAACGCTGGGTGATCCCGCTACCCGCATTGAACGCGGCCATCATCCCCATGAGTGACAAACCCGGTAGTTTCCTCGAACGCGGCGGTGGGTGGGTGGTGATTCAGTTCCTGCTGATGATCACGGTGATTGTGTTGGGTACGGCATTTCACGGCGATTGGACGCGTGTGCCATTAATCGTAGCAGGTGCGTTCCTGTTCCTCGTTGGCGCCTGCTT